>OMDZ01000233.1_pt1 | contig 36913 bp, 35 predicted proteins | sample 1673641 | NCBI WGS metagenome assembly OMDZ01 (sample SAMEA103958117, study PRJEB25191) | human gut metagenome | biome: human-associated habitat [ENVO:00009003]; feature: intestine environment [ENVO:2100002]; material: feces | place: Germany | collected 2013/2015
TTTGCCATTGGCGACAGAGACCTTGAAAAGTTCTGCCGTGAGGCAAAGAAGTACGGCATCCTGTATTGCGTTTTGAAGGACAAAACGGCAAACGATGGCCACACCGATGTGTTTGTCCGCGCAGAGGACGCAAGCAAGATCAACCGCATTTTTGACCGCTTCGGCATTGCCACCGCAGACATCGGCTCGGCGCGTACCGAAATCGTCAAGGCACAGGAGGAACAGAAGAACGCGGACATTCCAGTCCCCGACCGCAACACCACAGAAAAGGACAAGGAGGAAGCCTTCCTGGATGCGCTTCTTGCCCCTGCGCCCAATAAGGAGGAGGCGCAAACGCAAAACCCCACGCAAGGCCCGGCTGCGAAATCCCGTCCGTCCGAGCCTACATCAAATCAGCGCGAGAAAACCGTCAGGGGTATCTCTGATCCAACGGAACGCTCCCGCCCATCTGTCCGGCAGGAAATGAAGGAGATCCGGGAGGAGCAGAGACAGAGGACGAGCTCCGCGCAGAAAACCAAGGACGAACCCAACAGAAACTCTGAGCACAGGCCCGTGCCGAAAAAGAAAAAAGACAAGGAGAGATGACCATGGCAAACTATGATGATATTTTCAATGCCTCTGCGCAGAAGGATATGGAGGATAAGAGCTTCGTTTCCTTCGACAAGGATGCGTGGGCTGCGCAGAAAAAGCAGGAGCGTGAGGGCGCTTTTGCCATGATCGATGAGACTGCACAGCGCATGGCAAATGACGGTGGCCTTTTCCAATCCTATCTGGATGTGCAGGCGCGTTTTGACCGCTACTCTGTGGGCAATGCGGTTCTGATCACCGCCCAGAAAGCCGACGCCACCCAGCTTTCGGATTTTAAGGGCTGGAAGAATAACGGCGTGTTCATCAAAAAGGGCGAAAGCGGAATCGTATTGCTGGAGCCCGGCGAGGAATACACCAAGGAGGACGGCACCGTGGGTGTCAGCTACAACTCCAAGAAGGTGTTCGACATTTCCCAGACGACCGCAAAGGCCAAGGACCGCCCCGCAATGAAGCGGGACGAGCGGCTGCTTCTGAAAGCCATCATCCACAATGCACCTTGCCCCATCGAGATCAGCCAAAAGCTGCCGGAGAACATCAACGCGGTATATCGCCCTGACGACAAGAAAGTCTATGTTAGACCTGGGCTGGAGGCCGGTGACATTTTCCGCGGCATTTCTCAGGAGCTTGCTCACGCACACTTGGACGACGGCGCATATAAGCGCAGCGACCATGCCTTTACCGCCTACTGCGTGTCGTATGTGCTCTGCAGCCGGTACAATGTGCCGAAGGACATGTTCCGCTTTGACAGACTTCCCGAAGGCTTCTCTACCATGGATGCCCGCAGTTTGAGAAACGAGCTGTCCAAGATCAGAGATGTGGCCAATGAGATCTCGTCCGACATGGCGAGGGTGCTGGACAAGAGCATGAAGCCCAAGGAACGCAGGGATGAAGCGAGATAAGGAGGTGCCCCCAATATGGCTGAGGAAAAGAAAGTCGTCACGCTGGACGATTTTGAGCAGCGTCTGATGGTCAGCGGCCTGATGGATTTTCGGAACGATCTTCTCCGGGACGAAAAGCCCACAGAAGACATTAACGATTTGATCCTGAAGGTCATTGATGCCCCAACAAAGAAAGAGAAACGGAGAGCCGACCGTGAGGCAAGATAAGCTCTCCAAGCAGAATGTGATCCTTTATCTTTGCGGCATAATTCCGGTTGTGTGGCTCGGCCTGTTGATTGCTCCCTGCTTAAAGGATGGATTGCCCGGACTGGTTCAGCAGTTCGGATCGGTGATGCAAAACCCATTCCAGATACAGCTTTGTGAGGACAGTGTAAAAACTGTCCTCACTTTGCTTTTGGTGTACGGGATCGCCATCGGCGTCTATCTCTCCACGGAGCACAATTACAGACGGCGAGAAGAGCACGGATCAGCCAAATGGGGCACGGCTGGTTCGGTCAACAAGAAATATGCCAACAAGGATAAGACGGAAAACAAGCTGCTGACGCAAAATGTCGCCATCGGCCTGGACGGAAGAAAGCACCGCAGAAACCTGAATGTGCTGGTATGCGGCGGTTCCGGTGCAGGTAAAACACGCTTCTACGCCAAGCCCAACATTATGAATGCGAATACTTCTTTTGTTGTGCTTGACCCAAAGGGTGAACTGCTCCGGGATACCGGTCATCTGCTGGAGGAGAAGGGCTATGAGATCAAAGTCCTTGACCTCATTGATATGGAGAAAAGCCATTGCTACAACCCGTTCGTGTATATCAGCAGCGATGATGATATTCAGCGGCTTACCACAAACCTCTTTAAGAATACAACACCCAAAGGATCTCAGACACAGGACCCGTTCTGGGATCAGACGGCAGCCATGCTGCTCAAGGCCCTTGTCTGCTATCTCCATTATGAGGCTCCGCCCGATGAGCAGAACTTCTCTATGGTCATGGAGATGATCCGAGCCGGCGATGTGAAGGAAGACAACGAGGAATACCAATCCGTTCTCGATGAGCTGTTTGAAAGATTGGAGGAAAGGAACCCGGAGCATATCGCCCTCAAGTATTATCGGGCGTATCACTCCGGCAGCGCCAAGACGCTGAAATCCATCCAGATTTCCCTTGTCTCCCGTTTGGAAAAGTTCAATTTGGATTCGCTGGCCGGTATCACCCAATGCGATGAACTGGATTTGTGGCAAATCGGCGAAAAGAGAACGGCGGTATTTGCTGTAATTCCCGATAATGACAGCTCCTTCAATTTCATCGTGGGTATGCTTTATACCCAGCTGTTTCAGCAGCTTTACTATCAGGCCGACTCTGTTCACGGTGGCAGGCTGCCCGTGCATGTGCACTTCGTCATGGACGAGTTCGCCAATGTCGCTCTGCCGGATGAGTTTGATAAGCTTCTATCCACCATGCGAAGCCGTGAGATTTCCGTCTCCATCATCATCCAGAACCTTGCGCAGTTGAAGGCTCTGTTTGAAAAGCAATGGGAAAGTATTGTGGGCAACTGCGATGAGTTTCTGTACCTGGGCGGTAACGAACAAAGTACCCACGAGTATGTTTCCAAGCTGCTGGGCAAGGAGACCATCGATACGAATACCTACGGACGGTCTCACGGCAGAAACGGAAGCTATTCCACCAACTATCAGCTTGCCGGACGAGAGCTGATGACACCTGACGAAGTGCGTATGCTGGATAACCGGTACGCACTTCTTTTTATACGCGGGGAGCGCCCCATCCGGGACCTCAAGTATGATATCCTTCATCATCCCAATGTGGCGCTTACGACGGACGGTTCCGCACCGGCCTATACTCACGGCGAAGATACCCGAAGTATCGCTTCCATGGCGTTCAGCTTCGACAAGAAGGCTGTCAAAAACGCCGAAAAGCTGGAAGCGGAAAAACACGAATTCTTGCTCTACTCGGAAGAAGAGCTGGAAGAACTACTTGACGAAAAGGAGAAAAAAGACAATGAAGAAACTTAATGCAAAGAAGAACACCAACAAGCTGGAAATCCCCGGCAAGGTCAAGAAGGGCTACCGCATTTATGTGATGGCTGTCCTTGCCCTTACGCTTACCATGAGCATGGGCGTAACCGCCTTTGCCGCAGGCGATCCCATTACCGTCGTCAACAACCTCAGCGACTTTATCTTCGGCCTCATCCGTGCGGTCGGCCTGATTCTGCTTGGCTGGGGCATTGTGCAGGTCGGTCTCAGCTTCCAGTCCCACGATCCGAGCCAGCGTTCCAACGGTTTCTTGACCCTGGCCGGCGGCGTCATCATCACCTTTGCCAAGGAAATCCTCAACCTCATTGTTGGCTGATCCGGTTTCCGCAAAAGGGGCGGTCGTAAAGGCCGCCCCGAAGGGAGGTGTAATGAATGTCGGATAACTGGGTTGTTCAAAACCTCGAAAATGCGTTGGAAGTATGGAACGATAAGCTGTCTGAGATTTGGCAGCTGATCACGCAGTCACCGCAGACATTCAAAGGCGGCTCGATCTGGTCGGCTATTTGCAGCATCCACGGAGCGCTGCAGACCATCGGCTATGCGCTGCTGGTGCTGTTTTTCGTAGTGGGAGTTGTGAAAACCTGCGGCTCCTTTGCCGAGCTGAAAAGGCCGGAGCACGCAGTGAAGCTGTTCGTCCGTTTTGCGATTGCTAAAGGCCTGATTACCTACGGCATGGAGCTGATGATGGCAATTTTGGAGATTATCCAGGGCGTGGTCAGTACGATCATGAATTCTGCCGGCTTTGGAAGCCCTCAGGCAACGGTGCTGCCGCAGGAGATTGTCACAGCGGTGGAGGACTGCGGATTTTTTGAGTCTATCCCCTTGTGGGCGGTGACGCTGATCGGCGGCCTGTTCATTTGGGTGCTGTCCTTCGTGATGATTCTGAGTGTATATGGCCGCTTTTTCAAAATGTATATGTACACCGCACTTGCGCCTGTTCCGCTTTCCGCCTTTGCCGGAGAGCCTACGCAGAACATCGGAAAGAGCTTCCTAAAAAGCTATGCGTCGGTGTGCCTGGAGGGTGCAATCATCGTCTTGGCCTGCATCATCTTCTCTGTGTTTGCGTCCAGCCCACCTGTTGTCGATCCGAATGCAGCTCCGGCTTCTATGGTGTGGAGCTACATCGGCGAGCTGATTTTCAATATGCTCATTTTGGTCGGCGCAGTGAAGATGGCAGACAGGCTTGTGAAGGAGATGATGGGGATCTGAGATGGCAAAGCGTGTACTGAATCAATGGCGCGGATATACCGCGGCTGATTGCGATTGCAAATATTGTCTCTATTACGGCGGCAGAAAGAAAGGCGAAGTAAATTGCCTTGCAGAGGAATGTGTCTGCAAGGAGGAACTTCAGGAGGCTCTGCGCCGGGAAAGGAATGAAAATGGAAGTCAAAATCAATAGAGAGATTCGGAACTATACCGAGTCTATGTTTTTCGGACTGTCCCTCAGACAGTTCGTTTTTTCTTTACTGGCTGTTGGCGTTGCGGTGCTTTTGTATTTCGTCTTGAAGCCCTATGTGGGAACAGAAACGGTTTCGTGGATGTGCATCCTCGGCGCTGCTCCCTTTGCGGCAATGGGCTTTGTGAACTACAACGGCATGACCGCAGAGCAATTTGTGTGGGCTTGGCTCCGCAGCGAAATGCTGGAGCCCAAGCAGATCAAATTCGAACCGGTGAATATCTACTACGAGGCGTTGAAGGACGCGATCGATGAACATGAAAAGGAGGTTTCCAAGCACAATGATTAAGAGTATCAAAGCGATCCTTGCACAGGACAAGGAAAAGTTTAAGGTTCCGAGAAAAGTGCAGGACCTTATTCCGATCAAGAACATCTGGCCGGATGGCATTTTCAAGGTTGGGAATAAGTTCTCTAAGTCCTTCCGATTCTCGGACATCAACTATCTGGTGGCAAGCCGTGAGGATAAAGAGAGCATGTTTCTGACATACTCGGAGCTTCTGAACAGCTTGGACAGCGGAGCTACCACGAAGATCACTATCAACAATCACAGGCTGAACAGGTCTGATTTTGAGGAATCCATCCTGATGCCCATGAAGCAGGACGGGCTGGATGAGTACCGCAAGGAGTATAATGACATGCTCTTGGACAAGGCGACGGGAGCAAACGGCATTACGCAGGAAAAGTATATTACCATCACCGTGGCCAAGAAGGACATCGAGGAAGCACGGGCATATTTTGCGAGAATCGGAGCGGATTTGACCGCCCATTTCGCAAACTTGGGTTCCAAGTGTGTGCCCCTGAACGCCGTTGAGCGGCTGCGCATTCTCCACGACTTTTATCGCCCCGGTGATGAGGCGGCATTCTCGTTTGATATGAGCCGGAAGGCGCGTCTGGGGCATGATTTCCGTGACTACATCTGCCCGGACAGCATAGAGCGTACTGCGGATCATATCAAGCTGGGCGAGAAATATGCCAGAGTGCTTTTCCTCAAGGACTACGCCAGCTATATCAAGGACAGCATGTTCTCGGAGCTGACCGAGCTAAACCGCAATCTCATGCTGTCCGTCGATGTGATCCCCATTCCTACCGATGAAGCCGTCCGTGAGGTGGAGCGCCTCTTGCTGGGCGTGGAAACGAACATCACCGGCTGGCAGAGAAGGCAGAATCAGAACAACAACTTCTCCGCTGTGGTTCCCTACGACATGGAGCTTCAGCGCAAGGAATCCAAAGAGTTTTTGGACGACCTGACCACCCGTGACCAGCGCATGATGTTTGCGGTGGTCACAATGGTGATTACCGCAGACACCAAGGAGCAGCTGGACCTGGATACGGAAACGGTGCTGTCTACAGCGAGAAAGCACATGTGCCAGATGGCGGCGCTGAAGTATCAGCAGACGGATGGACTGAACACGGTACTCCCCATCGGGACGAGAAAAATCAATGCGTTCCGAACGCTCACGACAGAAAGCCTTGCGGTGCTGATGCCTTTCAAGGTGCAGGAGATCATGGATAAGGGCGGTATTTACTTCGGCGAAAATGCCATTTCCCACAATCTCATCATGTGCAATAAGGCAAATCTTCTGAACCAGTCTGCATTTCTGCTCGGTGTCCCCGGCTCCGGTAAGTCGTTCTCGGCAAAGGAGCTGATCACCTTCCTCATTCTGAACACCAACGATGATATTCTGATCTGTGACCCCGAGGGAGAATACGCGCCGCTTATTGAAGCCATGGGCGATCTCGGCTCGGTGATCCGTGTGTCTGCCGGCGGCAGAGACAGACTGAATGCCATGTATATGGTGGACGGGTACGGTGAAAACAACCCCATTGTTGTAAAGTCGGAGTTCATCATGTCTCTGATCGAGCAGATCGACAAGAAGGGCGTCGGCCCGCAGCACAAGTCTATTATCGACCGCTGCATCACCAATGTGTACCGCAATGCGGCGGACACCGGGACGATTCCCACTCTCTGCACCCTACGCGATATGCTGCTGGAGCAGCCTGAGCCTGAAGCGAAGCAGATCGCGCTGTCCCTTGAGCTCTATACCACCGGTTCTCTGGATATCTTCGGCAAGCAGTCCAATGTGGACCTCGACAAGCGTGTCGTGGTGTTCGACATTCACGGTCTCGGTTCCCAGCTCAAGCCCACCGGTCTGCTGGTGATCACGGACACCATGCTCAACCGCGTGACGCTGAACTGGAAGAAGGGCAAGCGCACCCATGTCTTTATTGACGAGTTCCATGTGGTGTTCGAGAACGAGTTCTCGGCGCAGTTCTTCAACTCCGCATGGCGACAGTTCCGTAAGCGCAACGCATACCCCACGGCAATCACGCAGAATGTGGAGTATCTGCTGGATTCTGTTCAGGCCAGCACCATGCTTTCCAACTCGGAATTTGTGGTTATGCTGAATCAGGCTGCCTCCGACAGAGGCCAGCTTGCCAAGCTCCTGAACATCTCCAATGAGCAGATGAGCTATATCACCAATGCCGACGCCGGCTGCGGACTGATCAAATACGGCTCTGCGCTGGTACCCTTCATCAATCGGTTCCCGCAGAACACCAAGCTCTATCAGCTTATGACCACGCGCCCCGGTGAGGGCAAATTTGCAAGAGGACGGGATTAACCCCGTCCTCCATTCTTTTGGGAGGAATACAAAATGAAAAAGAAAACCCTTGGAATCATCATCGTTTCCGTACTCGGCGCGGCAGCGATCTTTTGCAGCGCCATGTTTACGCATCAGTATCTGGATGCCAAGAACAGCAAGGCGGCATTTGACGATCTGACAAATCTGATTACGGAAATCGACGAGCCGCAGAAGACCACTGAAGCGGAGAAAGCCGATCTGAGTGCAGAAGGACTGGCGGCAGCAGAGGCGGCGCTGGCCCGTGAAAAGTATGCGGCGCTGTTTGCGCAGAACAACGACTTTATCGGCTGGATCAAGATTGATGGTACGAATGTCAATTACCCCGTCATGCAGACCCCGAGCAAGCCGGACTTCTATCTGAAGCGCAGCTTTGATAAATCATATAGCGACTACGGTGTTCCGTACATCGACGAGGCCTGCATGACCGGGATCAGCAACAACCTTGTGATTTATGGGCACCACATGAACGACGGCTCTATGTTTGCCGACCTCTGCAAATACGCTGATGCTGACTTCTGCAGGGAGCATCCGACGATTGCCTTTGACACACTCTCCGGCCTCGGCAAATATGAGGTCGTTGCCGCTTTCAAATTCAATACGAACCGCGAGTCCTTCAAGTACAACGAATACACGCTGATGGATGAGGACCAGTTCGACGAGTTCATGGAGAATGTCCATGCAAGGCAACTCTATGACACGGGGGTTGCTGCCGAATACGGAGATCAGCTTTTGACCCTTTCCACCTGCGAATATACCTATCCCAACGGTCGCTTCGTTGTCGTAGCGAAGAAGGTGTGACTTGTCTGCTCTGAAGGGAGGCGATGGCTTTGGACAGGATAAAAACAAGAGAGAGCGTTAAGGATATCAAGATTCTTGATAAAGCGGCTGTTGCCTCCGAGCGCATGAAGACGGCGCTTGTCCGTTCCAAAGATCAGGCGGAAAACCTGATGGACGACGGGCAGATTTCCCCCTCCGAGTACGCGGAGGACAAAATCCGCTATGCCGCTGAGGATGTGACCGATCAGGTTTGGCACGAGGTTTCTGGCCAAACGAAAAAAGCCATTGAAAGAGGCAAGGAGGCGCACCGGGAGCACCGCAATGAAAAGCGCATCCACAAAAATGAAGAACGGGTTCGCCGCTATGAGGAGGAGCTGCGTAGGGGCGCGCCAAGCAGAACGCCGCGAGAGGAGGCAGCGCGGCAAAATACGGAGGCCACACGGACAAGCATCCGGAGCAGACGAAACCAGACCATCAAATCTGCGGAGCGTACCGAACGCACCATCAAGCAGTCTGTTCGTTCTGCCGGGAAACAGACCGTAAAAGCCGGTGCAAAGGGAACGGTAAAGTCAACGGAGAGGGCCGTAAAGACTGCTGAGAAAACCTCCAAGGCTGCTATCAAAACTGCAGAGGCAACAGCGAAGGCAACGCAAAAGGCAGCGGCTGCGGCTGCAAAGGCTGCACAGAAAGCGGCGGAGATTGCCCGCCAGACTGCCATAGCCGCCTACAAAGCGGCTGTCGCGGCGGCGAAAGCTGTTGCGGCGGTAATCAAGGCCATAGCAGCAGCGATGAAAGCGCTGGCTGCGGCTATCGCTGCCGGAGGTTGGGTTGCGGTCGTGGTCGTCGTGATTATCTGTCTTGTTGCCTTGATCGCCTGCTCCTGCTTTGGCATTTTCTTTTCAAGCGAGGATACTGGCTCAGAAAAGACGATGCGGCAGGTCATTCAGGAAATCAACATGGATTACCAGAACGAGCTGGATGCCATTAAGGATTCCGTTGAATACGATGCGCTTGAAATGTCCGGTTCCCGTGCCGTGTGGCCGGAGGTGTTGTCGGTCTATGCCGTCAAAACGACCTCCGATCCGGATAACCCTCAGGAGGTGGCAACGATCACTCCGGAAAAGGAACAGCTTCTGAAGGACCTGTTCTGGGAGATGAACGAAATCACCCACCGGACGGAAACAAAGACCGAGACGGTCATTGTGGAGACGGATGACGGCAATGGTAATATTCTTGAGGAAGAAGTGCAGGAGACGATTACGACGCTCTATATTACTGTCAGCCACAAGACGGCGGATGAGATGGCTGCGCAGTACGGTTTCAATGAGGATCAAAAGCAGCAGCTTGCAGAACTGCTTGCGCAGGACAGCAGCATGTGGGCGGCGGTGCTTTACGGAATCTATGGAGTGGATGACCAAATCGTTGCCGTGGCGCTGTCGCAGGTGGGCAATGTGGGCGGAGAGCCCTATTGGTCATGGTACGGCTTTGGCAGCCGTGTGGAGTGGTGTGCCTGCTTCGTCAGCTGGTGTGCAAATGAATGCGGCTATATCGACACCGGTGTCATTCCGAAGTTCGCAGGCTGTGTCAACGGCGTCCAGTGGTTCCGGGAGCGTGGGCAGTGGGCGGATAACGCCATGGAGCCCTCGCCCGGCATGATTATCTTCTTCGATTGGGACAACAAGGGCAGCTCCGGCCCACAGGACGGTCAGTCCGATCATGTCGGTATCGTTCAGAAGGTCGAAAACGGCGTTGTCTACACCATCGAGGGCAACTCCGGCGATAGCTGCCGCGTCAATCAGTACCCGGTTGGCTATTATGAAATTCTCGGATATGGCGTAGTCGCCTACTAAGCAGAACACGGTGTCACCCTTCGTCGGGTGGCACCGTGTTTTTTTCATTTTCGCAGGCCCTTCGCCAGTGCGATCAAATTATCCAGTTGCTCATTGCTCAACCCTTTTGCGATAGAGTAAAGCTCGTTTGCTTTTGACGGACTGGCTGCATCTATATCAAAGAAGTCTTTGGGCGTTATCCCAAGATATTCGCAAATGTAAAATATCCCGGAAAGTGACGGCATGGATTTTCCGCTTTCAATGTTGTTGATATAACCGGGATTTTGTCCCATGGATAGGCTCATATCACGGGCAGAAACGCCCTTTTCCTCCCGGAGCTTTGCCAAACGCAAGGAGAAATCTTTCTCAGTCATTAACCACTCACCGCCCTTTATTATATTGTAGCCTATAAATACAGAAATAATATTTGCTCACAGGCCGCAATTACGTTGCGATAATGGTTTGTAGATGTTATTATATTGACAGGTGGTGGTTATCAGATGATAGACATGGAATCCAGAACGGCTTGTTTCACCGGACATCGGGAATTGCCGGCAGATGATCTGCCCGAAATTTCCAAGCGCTTGGAGGACACTTTGGTCAAGCTGATTGAGCAAGGCTATCGCTATTTCGGCGCAGGTGGTGCCTTGGGATTTGATACTCTGGCAGCGCAGGTTGTCCTCCGCTTGAGGGAGCGTTATCCGCAGATCCGGCTGATCCTTGTGCTGCCGTGCCTTAACCAGACTCGAGGCTGGCCGCAAGAGAATATCGACACTTACGAAGAGATCAAGCGCTGCGCAGATAAGGTGACTTATACCTCGGAGCACTATTTTCGGGGCTGTATGCAAAAACGCAATCGGCATCTTGTGGATAACAGCAGAGTCTGCATTTGCTATCTGACGAAACCCACCGGCGGCACGGCATATACCGTTAATTATGCCTCGGAGCATGGGCTAACGATAATCAATATTGCTAAATAGCTATCGAATAAAAGATCATATGCCCTTCTCACATGCAACTAAACTATTACCGAAAAAAGGTGCGACTATTTTACTGCACCTTTTCTCTATTTGAGCTGTAATTCAATCAAACCTATTGAAAACTGCGTATAAGAATGGTATAATATATAATGTATTTTTATGCCGATGAGGCGGCGAGGCTAATCCGCGCTGTATGGAGGTATCACATGAAGGTTCGCTATGATAAGCTGTGGAGGCTAATGAAGGACAACAAAATGAAGAAAAGCGATTTATCAAGAGCGGCGGAAATAAGCTCCTACGCGATGACAAAGCTAAATAATGATCGCCCTGTCAGCATGGAAGTAATGATCAACCTCTGTAAAGTCTTTCACTGTGACATAGGAGATTTGATGGAAGTAATCGAAGAAGACTAATTGGAGGCATTATTATGGACATGGATCGGGTTAGAATAGCCGATGTGATTACAACTGAATACTCGGACTTTCTCTCCTTTTGTTCCGCGTCGGGGAAGATATTTATTTCAGAATTAACGAATGTTGATTTTGTTGCTTTTAGAACAAGTTCCAGGCAATCACGCGACTACATAAAATCGATAAAAGCTATTCTTCATCGACTAGATCTTAGAGGAATTTTGGTTTCTACTGGTTCTGCTTGTGACAGTAACTCAGTTCAGGTTTCTCATGTAATCAGAGCAATAAATGTGCCCGACTCATATGCAAAAGGAACAATCAGAATATCATTGGGAAAAAACAATACGATTGAAGAAGCAAAAATAATAGGAGAAACACTTGTTTCCGTATTGATGGAGCAAAAATAAGTGAATGAAGCTCCTGCCAATGTACATAAGATGTGCCTTGTTTTTTGAAGAATCTCATGTGGTGAGTGGTAATTGATATGGACCTAAAAGCAAAACTTCGCCCTTTCTATGTAGCTAAAATGCTCTATGAGCAGACAGACGAGGATCATTATCTGACGATAGCTCAGATAATGGAGCAGCTCGAAAAAGAATACGGTATCTCAACCTCTCGCGGAACTGTGGGTGATGACATAAAAGCTCTCCAGAAACTCGGAATTGAAATTGAGGTTATCCCTTCGACGCAAAAGCGTTTCTCACTCATTGGCCGGAGATTCGATTTGCCGGAGCTCAAGACGTTGATTGATGCTGTAGAGTCTGCAAGATTCATACCCAAGAAGAAGAGCGCCGCCCTGGTTGAAAAGCTCGGTTCTCTCACAAGCCAGCATAATACGGAGAAGCTTGTCCGCAATGTTGATGTAGAGAATCGCCTCAAAGCCGACAACGAGAAAATCTACTACATCATGGAGGCGTTGAACGATGCGATCAATGCCAGCAAGAAAGTGTCGTTCCAGTATTTCACCTACAATGTCCGAAAGGAGCAGAAGCTGAAATACAATGGCTACACCTATGTGTTTAGTCCGTATAAGCTGATTTGGAATGGCGATTACTATTATGTGGTTGGCTTCTCTGAAAAGCACAAAGGGATCGGCAGTTTCCGCGTAGATCGCATTGCCAGATGCCCCCAAATCCTTGATGATGACGCTGTGCAGCCTCCGAAGAACTTTGACCTGAATGTCTACCTGAACTCAATGTTCCGGATGTACAACGGCCAGAGAAAGCAGATCGAACTGGTGTGCAGCAACGATGTCATGGATGCAATCATAGATAAGTTCGGCAAAGATGTTCATGTGCTGGCCAATGATATGAAATCGTTCCGCGCAGTAATCGAAACCGCTGTTGGTAGCGTCTTTTATAGCTGGATATTCGGGTTTGGAGGAGGAGTTGTAATTAAGGCTCCCGAAGATGTTAAGGATGAGTATTCTAGAATGGTTCTCAGCGCTGAGAAGGCGTTAGGGTTATTAGAATGCGGAGAATCTGAAAAACAAAACGTATAAAGGGTAGACGTAATCATTGAGCAATAAGATTTGCATGCATTGGGTTATGATATCATGTAAGATACTGATGAGGCTAAGCAACGATGGAGTTTGTAATTAAGAATAAAATTGGGCGATCACATCGCAATATGACCGCCCTGAGATTTATCTTACTTACTGAGACGCTTGTCCGCTCTGTACACGAGACGGGAGATCTGACCGGCAACCTGCTCCGCAGAGTTGGTATCCGCCTTGATCGATTCGGCGGTCAACTCGTGACCAGCGATGATGCTACGGATCTCCGAGAGCTCAATGCTGTTCTGCTTGGCAACCTCGAAGATGATTTCCGCATAAGCGAGTTCACAGCCCCTGTCGATGATCAGGCCAGCCAGCTCACGGGGCTTCATGCTGAGATGAGTGCAAGCAAGCCGCACCATGACTTCAGCAGGGCGCTTACTGAGAAGGGCAATCTCGCGAAGAATGGCTTCCTTCTTCTCGGCCTGCTCCCGTGCCTGCTTGGCCTTCAGTTCCTTCTTGAGTTCCCTGACGGTCTCGCGCTCAACATGCATGTGTTCGGGATTGTATGTATCATCGGCGATGATATCCTCGTAGGTGTACGCGCCCTCCGCCGCAACGCCGGTTCCCTCAATCGTGCTGTTGAGCGAGACGATTTTGAAATCATCGGGGGGAAGCATCCTGAAGCAGTCGTTCACCATGTTGTTGCAGATCGCATAACAGTAGTTCTTCTGCTTCTCAATCGGCTGACGCAGAACAAGGTTGAGTTTCTCGATGATCTTGATAACACAGTCGGTTTCAATCTCATCCCTGGTGGTTGCACCACGGGTTTCGAGCACGTCGATCTTCCCGGAGTTGCCGATGAGGATTTCGCCTCCAGCGTTCTTGCTGCTAGTCTTGGAAAGAAGGGCGAAATGGCAGAAGTCTTTCAGCGCGAACCAGAAATTAGTGTAGAGAAGCTGATCAGCCATCAGCGCGACCTTGGTGGTGATACCTTCCTTGTGGATGGTGTTCAGGATGTTAACGAAAGTGGTGCAAGTAGCCTTTTTCATGATTGGGCTCTCCTCTCAGTTTTTATTGAGGGAGGAGCCTCAAACATGATTTACTGGCTTGCCCGTCCCTCTGGTGAAAGGATAAGCCCACGCCATCAAGCACCTTTATATATGGGATCAAGCCGCGAAAAATGAAAAAAAAAGAAAAAATCAAGAAGATATCAGCAGTTTCTTGATAGCTTCTTGATATGGATAGATTAGAATATGATAGACGGATTGTCTAAGAAGGACTGGAAAGCCTATGATGAAAATCAAATTACCACGAGGAATAAAATACAGAGTTGAGCCTTCACAACCAGGGATTGTCATTCCGGGCTCTGAGAACGAACCGATTATTACGCTGTTTGGGCGCGGATCTATGATGCAGTGTAAATTGGTTTCCTGTGCTATGGAGCAAGAGTACATTGTTCAGGATACATATTCAACAGGCAGCTTGGATGATGATGAGATTGAAATGGTTCATTCATGGGTGGAGTACCTTATCCCATCGTTGCTTCAGGAGGCAGGAATTCGACACTTTATTAGGTTTCTTCCAGATTCTAAATGCTACTATGATTTTGCTTCGCAGACTTTGTATGGAGCTAATGGGTATAAAGAGAAGAAAGGAAAACGAGATGGAAACCGTGAGAATACCGCTCTGATAAATGGAGAACCTTGTAAGCTCAAGAAGAGCGAAAGAGCTTTCATTGAATTGTTAACGCGCACACCAAATGCGCAGTTTTCAATGGAAGATGTTGAGGATTGGTCGGGGCTACATGGTGCTGGAAGCGTAACTTCAACTTGGCATGAATTTAAGAGACACGACTCTTCTATTGATGCGACATTCGATAGAAACAATGGAATGTTTTTTTATCGTGGTGTCCCTCAGATATGGGTAATTGGAGAAGAAAATGCAGAAAATGAACTTACCTTAGGGAGAATCTTTGACATAGTAGGGTATGGAGATATCGTTGCTGTTTTTGATAAGATTGAGCGGAAGTTAAGAGCTTGTCGTGTTGGAGACGTTACGCCAGAGGAATCATTAGTGTTTCTAGGCGTAGACAACACCTTGATGGACTTATCGATGATAGAAATTGATATCGAAAGATTCGTTTCTGAAAACTATTGCCCAGTAGCAGTGTTAAACAAACTCCTTAGTAGATATAGTGCTTCCCTTGAAGCCGTGTGGAAAGTTCTTTCGCTGAGTTTAAATGCTTCAACATACCGTTATGAAACAGAAGAGATTCCGGCTCGGCTAGCAGATCTAAAGGGTTATGCGGTTACAACTGAACGCCTTGAAAAATCTTTGCAACGCATTTGTCCTTCCATAAAGGATATCATCACTTCCTCCTGTGTTGGCACGGATTATTTTGGATACTGCGATATCACAGTCAAGCCGAGCTCAGTAGTTGACTATATTGTTGCACTAATCCTGATTTGTTTTAGCTATTGTCAATCAGAGAAAGATGATGAAAAAACCTCCATAATAAAAACTCGCTATCAAAACGCGCTAAGAGAGCTGATTCATAAGCGGTTTAACTATTCTCCTCCTGGAGATGGTAAAGATAGCATTATTGAAGAGATTCAGAGGCTATTAGTCGAGATTCAGTCAGAAACAAGAGACGCTGGTTTGGACTCATCTGTTTCGAAGATTACCAAAATCAACGACTTGCTTAATCTCTTGGGATATAATGATTCCAATAGTTTGCTTCCTCCTTCAATGGGCAGGGAGTTATAAGGAGTAGTATATGATAAGTTCTAACAACCCAAATCTTTCACGCCCAGAAGTGCTGTTTCAAGAATTTGCCCATCTTGATATAAACACTCACCAGTTTTCTGGCAAGAAATCTTTTGATGGTCAAACCGGTGGATTCCCACTCTTGTACAACAAGGAGAAACAGCAGCTGGCTGTAGATGCCACTGACAGTCATACACTTGTCGTTGGTGCATCCGGCAGCAAAAAAACTCGCGCTCTTGTTTTGCCTGCCATCAAGGTTTTGGGCTATGCCGGCGAGAGCATGATTATCAATGATCCCAAAGGCGAGCTATATAACCGTACAGCTGGGGAACTCCGCGATTTGGGGTACAGCATTATTACTGTCAATCTGCGTGATCCATCGGTGGGCCATGCGTGGAATCCGCTTCAGATACCTTATAGCTACTATAAGGCTGGCGATATGGATAAGGCTGCGGAGTTCGCCAACGATATAGCAAATACACTTATACTTGGTGAAATTGCATCTGACGATCCGTTCTGGGGTTACTCGGCATATGACTGCTGCTTAGGCCTCATAATGCTCCTTTTTAAGCTGTGTAAGGAAATGGATTATCCCGACAATGCTGTGAACATCTCAAATCTCTTGCGGTTAAGGCGGAAACTGTTTGAGAACGGAGTAAACGCAAAAAACTCTCCGCTTTGGAAATGGGCAAGCAAGGATGAGTTGATTGCGGCAAGCTTGACGGGGAGTGTTATGACCGCCCAAGATACTATGCGCGGAATTCTAGCAACCCTTGATCAAAAGCTAAGGGCATTGGCAATACAACCGTCTTTACTGGAAATGCTGGCGAACTCCAACTTTGATATTGAGGAAATCGGGCAGAGCAAAACAGCTGTTTATCTTATTACTCCGGACGAAAAGACGACCTATTCCTCGATTGTTGCGATGTTTATTTCGCAGAGCTACCAGCATCTGATTTATTCTGCGACACAAAGTGGCGGGCGTTTGGGGGTTCGTGTTAACTATATTCTAGATGAGTTTAGCAGTCTTCCCGCCATTGGCAGCGATTTCCCAAGCATGATTTCTGCTGCCAGATCAAGGAATATACGCTATCTCATCTGCATACAGTCGAAATCACAATTAGTGAAGCGATACAAAGAAGAGGCGGCAACTATCATATCGAATTGCACGAACTGGGTTGTTCTGTTTACACGAGAGCTTGAGCTTCTTCGAGAAGTGTCTGAGTTATGTGGTCAAAAGAAAGATCGGACACCGAACGTCTCAATTTATGATTTACAACATTTGTCAAAGGATAAGGACGAAGCACTTTTGCTGGCGGGAAAATCAAAACCATGTCTTGTGAATTTGCTAGATATTGATCGATTTGGGGAACGGAGTTACAAAGTAATCGATTTCTATACACCGGAAAGGCTTTCGAGATTTAATATTGATTTTTCGAAACTTCCTGCAGAAGCCAAAGCAATTGTCGAGGAAGAACGGGCAAGAATGTCCGCTTCTTTGAATCCTGGTTTCAACCCGTTTAACACTTCGGGTTCAAGTACTCCTTCTTCAACAATTACTCCGCCCGGAACAGGAACAAGCTCATCAGAGCCACAGCTGAATGTTGATGATCTGGTTGCGAGGATAGATAAACGGATTGCCGAGTTGGAAGAAGAAGAGCGGAGAGAAGCAGAACAATCAGACGCGTCCAAACTTGGTCAAGTGATTGATACAATAAAGGGCCGCCGTGATGAACTATATCAAGCCAGCGCGACTGGTTCGACCGAAGAATAAGGAGGATAAATAATATGGAACGAGAAGTTATTATAGCTTCTACTGAAGAAAATGATGCTGTGTTAGAAAACGGAGAGGTAATTAATATTCCTATAAAGACAGCAAACACCATCGCACAGACGTACCTGGAGAATATTTCCAGCGATGACTTGTATGAGGCGGAGGCGGCTCTTAAAGATCTCAATGCTCTTGTCCAAAGAGTCATTCAGCAAACAGTTAAAGCCGGTGATGCTGATGATTGGCACAATTTTGCCGTCGATATTGCAAGGAAAGACTTGTATGACCTTGCATGCGATCTCCTGGAGTGTGGGTTGTCGATATATCCCAAGAACATCGATTTGTTGGCAGATTATCTCCAGTATGGCACCTCTTGCGGAAGGGTAGAGAATTGCAAATCGTTCTACAAGGTGCTCTCTAAGATACCTAAAATACGCTGGGGCTGGCGTGGATACAGTTTCTCAGTTAGTTATCTGACATACCTTTGGGAGCGGAGCGATTCGGAAAAGGAACTGGAAAAGCTTCAGGAAGAGATGCTAGGTTTGGCGGCGGCCTTCAGAAAGAATCTTCCCTTTGATGAGGAAAGCTATCGTTGCGAGGCCGACATCTACAAACTGTTGCACAAGAAGAAAGAAGAAGAGGAAGTTCTACGCTTGGCCCTGAGCAATCTCAAGATTGCTCCGAAATGTGCGCTTCGACTTTCAGATTTATTGTTTGATCGCGGCGATTATGAAGAGGCATTGACGCTTATCCAGCGTGGACTCCGTGACGCTATGCAAACTCAAAGATCTGTTAATGAGGGGTATTTATACTACCTTATGGGGCTTACTAAGATGGCTCTTGCGCAGCAGGCAGAGCAGGCAGGAACCCCCATCTCTGAGGAAACAACGTGTGATATTTATGCCGATTTCGACATTTCCCTTCGACAGGAACACAGAGCAGCATATGTTAATACGATGAAAGCCAAGACCATAGTCCTTGTGAACAAATCTGGAGTTCCCATCCCGGAAAAGTTCGAGGAACTTAATTACTTGGTACAATAAGAATATAAACAACCCGGAAGATGGTGAGTTTTATGAGTGCTGAAATTGCTAAACTGAATAGACGGGTTGAGCAATTCTGTAGTAGCCCAAGTCCTCTGTTTCTTGACGAGACGCAGATTCTTTTAAAGGAACTACTTAAGGCGTTCTGCTATGAAGAGGATTTCTTGAGGCGCAACAAATTGGAGCAGCTTCTGGGTATGGTTCGTCGCGCTTCAGAGACAGACGTGTCAACCTATGCGCATGTTCTCCATTCCATTGCGTTTGAAGAATATGACGCCGGAAATATTGACTTTGCAGAATACCTGTTCCGCAGTGCGTGTGATTTGGTCGGTGACAATTCCCTCAACAACAATTTGGCCTATGTGCTTCGAAGGAAAAGGGATGATCCGATTAACAGCTGTGAGGTTATTACGTTGCTCCTCCCAGGTGTTCAAGAGCGAGAACCATTTTGCCTCATTAATATGGGCTTGCTCTTTGCATTAAGGCTTTCCACTCCTGATGATTGGAAAACCGCCGATGAGCTGTTCGCTTTGTTGCCGAACGGACTAACCGGAGCCGATTCCTGGTGGGAAAAGCTGGGCAAGAATAATGAATCCGAGGGCTATCTGGTTCATTTCTTCCTCCTACGACACGAAAAAATCAAACATAGCGACTTGGGTTCCATAAAAAGCATAGCTAAGCGTTTGGTAAATAGCATTGACGGATTCCCGGAATGGCTTGCAAAGGAGTATGCTATCGAAACCCTTGATGACGTGACGGACTGCTTGGACGATCCGGATTTCGATTCAATCCTTGAAGACTTCCTCGAGCGTATGCCGAACTCCAGGGAAAGCGTTGATGAAATGCTGGAAACCGTCTCCGCCTTGGATCTCTGGCCGGTGTACAGGAAGCTGCTAACTGATTGTGTTGCCTTGCTTACACCGGAGGAATTGGCAAAGCTGAAAGCTGATTATAACGAAAAATTCTCCATTCCGCTTCCCGGTGATGCCGAATAGAAGCTTCTTGGAGAATTACGAATCCTCCCCGCATTCAGAGATCGCCCGAATACGGGGAGAAACAATCTTCTTTGGAGAAAATGATTAATACTACAGCACAGATTTCTGCGTTGCTGGCATACAGTCGGAGATTTACTCCAGCCTTCCGTATATAAGAGCAGAACACAAGATGTTCAATCGTTTACGAAAGGCAGGAACGAAACTATGATGAACGAAGAAATGTCCTTTACCGTTTAAGACGAGAACGGCAAAGAAACCAAATGCGAAGCTCTCTTTACGTTTGATAGCGAAGAAACTGGTAAGAGCTATATTGTATACACCGACAATTCGGTAGATGAGAATGGCAATACGCAGGTTTTTGAGTCCATCTACAACCCGGATTCTGATGAGCAGCGGCTAATGCACATTGAAACGGAGAAAGAGTGGAGGATCATCGAGATCATTCTAGATGAACTCCAGGATGGTATTAAGGGCGATAATGAGTAGAACTCCATAAGGAGGTAGGCTGTATTGATGAAACATAAGATGAAACTGCGGTCTCAGCCGTTTAACATGATTCGCTCCGGCCAGAAGACCTATGAATTACGGCTCTATGATGAAAAGCGTCAACGGGTTGAAGTCAATGACGAAATTGAATTCAGTTGCCTCGACGGGAATGAAACTCCTTTTGTTGTGAGGGTAATCGCACTTCATCTCTTTAAGAATTTTGGGGAACTCTACGCTACTCTTCCGCTTTTAGAGTGCGGTTATACAAAGGAAACCATTGACACTGCCAGCCCAGAGGATATGAACCAGTATTATAGCCTCGAAGAGCAGGCGCGATATGGGGTTGTTGGAATTGAGATTAAACTCAAACAATCGGATGATCCGATGTTACGTGCAAGCAGATTCTTGAGTTTAGTACTTCGTCATACGCCGGAAGCTGCCAGCGTCACACTTGATGAACATGGATGGGCAGATGTCGAGGCCCTTCTTCAAGGGGTAAGCAAACGACATCCGTTGACGATGGAACAATTGGAGGAAATCGTACGAACTGACGACAAGCAGCGATATTCTTTCAATGACAATAAAACCAAGATTCGGGCAAATCAGGGACATTCCATTCCTGTTGATGTTGAGCTGGCAGCATGCGAACCGCCGGAATTGCTGTATCACGGAACAGGAGAAAAGTATTATGATAGTATCATGGAAAGCGGATTGCTGCCAAAATCTAGGCTATATGTCCATTTATCAAAAGACATTGAAACCGCAAAAACGGTTGGGGTACGGCATGGAACACCGGTCGTATTTACAGTAATGAGTGGTCAGATGTTTAAGGACGGATATTTGTTCTACTGCTCGAGGAATGGCGTGTGGCTGACTAAACATGTTCCGCCAAAATATCTTGAGGTTATTTAGGTAAATAATAGCAAGCTGGAGAAAGCTTGATTCTCCCCGTATTAAGAGACATCACAGATATGGGGAGGGCCTTAGTATGGTGGAATGGTATGATATGCCCGGCGCATTGGATGACTTTGAAAGTCATCCTGCCTATCTCGAAAAGCTCGCGATTGATGCCGTTGTTGAGGTGACCACGGATGTGATTCCGGCAGGCGAAAAGAAGAAAGCTCGCAGTGTATGCTCGTGGGTCAAAAAGCGCAAATATAAAAAGAAGCTGATTCGCCGCTTCCTCACCATCAATCCTGACATGGATTATACAAAGCTCCGTGGTATGCGTTGCAGTCCTGCCATTTATCTTTGCTTTCCCGATTATAATAACGGCGATTTTTATGATCCGAAGATGACCTATTCATTTAACCCTTATACCCGAGTATTCCTTTCGCTTCGTGGTGATCTTCGGAAATATCATGGCGCGGCATTTCCTAGTCGCAGTAGTTATGCACTCGGACCGAAGGATAAGGATGCCGCAAAAATCACAAACCGGCGAATTCGCCGCCACTCCCTCGACGAGGATATGAGCAGCAGCTATTCTTACTGCAAGAAACACTATGGCCCGTTGATCGATGAAATCTGGTAACAGAATACTATTGATAGAGGACTTCAGATTTAACTCTGAGGTCCTCTTTTTTTGCTTGGAGAAAAAAGGAAAGTGCACGTACTAAGAATCAGAGAAATATTGAAAGGAGTCATGCCGATGTCTACTATCACGAAGACCTGGAGCGAGGACAAGATTCGCTCCATCATCCGCAAGCTGGATGAGAAAACCGGACTCAACGGAGCTGCGTTGCCCATCGCTTTCAACAGTTATGGGTGGTTCCTCGGGCACTACCATTATGTTGAGCCTAAAGCGTTCGGGTTCAACCGTAAGTTTTTCAACGACTCGACCACCGGGGAAGCCGAGGTGATCGATGTTATCCGGCATGAGTACGCCCACTACTATGTTGATGTCGCTCATCTTGAAAGATACATTGGCCATTCCCGTCGAGAGATATCCCATGGGGATGACTGGAAGTGGGCTTGCAAGATGGTCGGTGCCGATCCCACCCGCTGCCACAACAATTCGGACTCCATCAGCAAAAAGTGGTCCCTTACTGACGCGATTGCCGCATATAACGCTGATGATGTGGTCGAATTCGACGTGCTTGCCTATCTGAATAAGTGGCATCAGGCGCCGGTCGATTCTGAGACTGTCTCCAAGACTCTCACCCGTATCAAAGAACGCAACCCTTATGCCTACTACGAAATCGGCGACGAGATTCTCCATCCCAAGAGAGGATTCGGAATCGTTGAGGATACCATCCCTCATGACTACTGGACACAGAAAATCCATGTCCGCTTCGAGGACAAGAGCGATGGTGTGTTTGATGCTAAGGATATCTGCAAGATCGTCGATGGTGTGGCTATCCCTTATAAGACGAAGCGTAGGTGAACAGAGCATGTGGTCGAGAAAAGACGAGATATATTTTCATATCTCGACCACAGAAAATCAAAAAAGAATTAAAAAAGTGGAGATTTCCCAAACGCCCCCGCATACAGGGGCAGAAAGTAAATACAAACCCACCAAAATACTAAAAACGAAAGGATGTACGAAAATGAACAAGTACGAATTCAACGCAACCAACCTTATTGCAGAGACCTTTGAGGAGCGCGGCGTCAAGTTCGACGTTGTCAGTCACCATGGCAGCGAACAGCTGCTGGCAGGTTTTTCCGTCGACTGCGGGCCCAACGTGATCATGAGGTTCATCAGCCGCGATAATGACAACGACGTTGCGGCAGGCATCTTCGGTCTGATCACCAACACTCCCACGGAGAAGAGAGCCCGTGTTATGGAAGCCTGCAATGTGCTCAACCACAAGATCCGCTACATGAAGTTCTATCTTGATACGGATGGTGACATCAATGTTGAGTATGACTTCCCTATGCACAGCCCCGATAACGGCATTGGCGAGATGGCTTTCGAGATTTTCGCTCGCATGATGCATATCCTCAACTCCGAGTACAGCATCTTTATGAAGGCACTCTACTCTGAGGAGGAGCTTGATATCCAGGGTCACAGCATTCCTGCCGAGCTGATGCAGCGGCTTCAGGAACTCCGCAAGATGATGGAAGCCCGGATGAATGCCACTGGCGCTTCCAATGATGATAAGCCCGATGGTAAATCCGATGATGTCGAACCGGATCTTGAATATCTCAAGTTGGCGGGTTCTTCTGACGACATCGCCTGCTAAGTTCGTGATCTTCTCCCACCTGAATGAGTGCCGGATGGCAACCGGCCAAAACTACAGTGGCAATTAACGCTGCTGTAGTCGTTGGAAGCCACTAATTGCATATATAGGAGGTATTAAAAATGAACCGCAACTACAATTTCAACGACTATGATCTTCCCCCTGAGCACGTGAACATGCAGCACATGCCGGTGGCAATTGTCTGCGACACTTCCGGCTCAATGTCCGGAACGCCTATCCAGAATGTAAATCTGTCTGTAAACAGATTTACTGCGGATGTTTGCAAAGATCCGAAAGCAGCCGGACTCGTTGACGTCGCTGTACTGAGCTTCAATGAAGAACCCACTGTGGTGCAGGGATTCCGCCCCATCACCGAGCTTCAGCCGGTGCAGTTTACTGCTGAAGGCGGTACAAACATTCCTGCCGCGCTTGATATGGCAATCAACAAGCTCCGCGAGAGATGCAGACTCTACGAAGAGAATGGCATTGAAATCAAAATGCCGTACATCATTTTGATTACAGATGGTTACGGCGGTGATGTTACCGAAATCGCACAGATCATCAAGAAGCGCACCGCAGACAAGAAAATGCAGCTGTGGGTTCTCGCTGTAAAAGGCTATGACAAGGAGACGGTCGCAAAGCTGACTGATGGAAAGCGTGTGTTTGAACTGGTTGATGAAGCCGGTTATGACTTCACCGATTTCTTCGACTTCATGGCCATCAGCATCAAGGCTGTTTCTACGAGCTCGCCCGATCAGCGCATTCACGTGGACAATCCTCTTGAGAAGGAACACACCAATCTCAAGGTTCCTGATCTTGATGACTGGCTTAACAGCTGATTGCCTTAAAACAAACAGAGCGGCATGCTGAACATGCCGCTCTGACAGGAGGTTCATAATGATTCGATACTATACAGCAAACATGGCCGGACCTTATCACCTTGATAATGGCATCCCTTGCCAGGATTCCTTCTATATCAAAAGGGATAACAACGGAGTAGTGTATGCCAGCGCCGCGGACGGCCTTGGAAGCGAAAGCAACTCTGATGATGGATCGCGCATTGATTCTCAGAAGTCCTGTGATTACTGCATGGAGCATTATATGAGCGGTATGCCGTTTTCGGAAGTTAAGAAGATTATGAACAACGCTTTCGTTAATGCCTATAAAGCGGTGCTGGAAGAGGCACATACCGCTGGCAATTCGCCAGACGAATATGATACTACGCTCTGCATGGTTATTTTCGATAATGGTCATGTGTTTTATGGTCAGTCTGGCGACAGCGGCATTATTGCCTTGATGAAGAGCGGTGAGTATGTCCCGCTGACTACGCAGCAGCGTGATGAAGATGGATATGTCTTTCCGCTTTGCTCCGGTCCCAGCATGTGGGTTTTCGGAGAAGTCGAAGCTCCCGTCTCTTCGGTAATGCTGATGACTGACGGCGTGTGGGAACAGATCTGCCCTCCGCTGCTCCGCAATCATGATGTGAAAATCAATGTTGCACTTGCCAGCAGGTTTATGGATAGGCATGAAACCTCGCTTAGATCCGTGAAAGCGCTTGAAGAGGCTGCAAGCAGATATCTTGAGAACTACCCTCGCAGGTTGCTTGACGATGATAAAACCATTGTGGTTATTTATAATCCGCTTCAGCCGGCTGAGAAAATGCCCGCAGATTATTATAAGGCGCCTGATTGGGCATCATTGCAGGAAGCAGCTAAGGCCAATCTCTATGCTGATGATGACTCTGCCAACAAAACGCACAAAGGCAGTGAAGAAGAGCAGGTTGAACATTCCAGTGAAGATTCTAACACTTCTGCACTAGAAGATCAGCTGGATAAAGGAGACTGCGGTCCCCCTGCGAACGATGCTGATGATATCTCCACTCATAGTGAAAACGACTACCTTCATACTCCCGACGTTCAACTTGATCCTATAGTTGTTGGCTCTCATGCAAAGCCCCAAAGAGCGAACAATTCCAGCACCAACAAATGGCACAAGCATATTGAAGACGCCCCAAAAAAGGATCAAATAGCACGGCACAGGGATGTTGGCGCAGCAAGACTTTACGATTTTCTGTCTGTGCTGATTCTAGTGGTTTTCAGCATTACAGCCTTTGCCATGAACGGATTTGTCAAGGAACACGCACCTGAAACATATTTTGGCGTTTTCCTGGTCTGCTTTATTGCAAATTCGACTGTATTGCTTCCTGCTCCAAGCATTCTAGTCGTATTACAGTATTCGATGATCTTGAATCCGGTAGTGGTGGCGATTTGCGGAGCATTAGGTGCTTCCTTGGGCGAGATGGTCGGATTTATGACTGGAGTACATGGCCGTCATTTTGTCAGCGGAAAACTGATCAGGAAGATCGAGGATCATTTTCCAAGCCATCCTTACATCTTTGTACTTGTTTTTTCGGCACTGCCGCTCCCTTTGTTTGACGTTGTTGGGATGATGGCAGGAGCTATCCGGCTGAATAAGTTCAAGTTTTACCTTATATGTCTTGCAGGCAAGCTCTTCAAAATGTTGATGTTTGTCTGGATGGGACAAGTTGTAGCAAATTATATTCCTAGGTAGGAGGTGCAGAAATGAATGTGTGCTATGATCAGGCGGGAAGAAATATTGGTCTGGCAGATCACGCTTTGGCTTCTGGCGGCGAAGGAGCAGTCTACGAAATCGTTGGATATCCCAGAAAAGTCGTTAAGAAGTACCATCACAGAGCCGATGCTAAAAAGCGCGAAGACAAGATCCGTGAGATGGTTAAAATCAGCGCAAGCAGCTCGTTCTCTAATGCAAAGCTTGCGCAGGATGTCGCATGGCCGTTGTCTCAGGTTTACGATCAAGGACACAACTTCATCGGCTTCGGTATGAACAAGATTGCATTCAGCACTGAACTGGATGATCTTTATGTTTATCCTCCGAAGCAGAACCTTCATGTGACTATTAAAGACCGCATTGATTGCTTGATCAGCCTGTCTGACGTTGTCGATAGAATTCATCGAGCAGGGTTGGTTTTCGGTGATGGGAATCCCGACAATCTGAAGATCCGCGACGATTATTCGGTTTGCTTCATCGATGTCGATTCCTTCCATTTCAAAAGCGGTGGAAAAACCTATAAATGCGAAGTGTGCGCCCCCGGATATGTTGCACCCGAACTGATCAAAGCGTGTAAGGGAACAACCTATGCGGATTGTCCTGGCCCTACTTTTACGGAAGAAACGGACAACTTCTCTTTGGCAATCCACTGCTTCAGAATGCTTATGAACGGATGCCATCCCTTCATCTGCCAGCGCCAGCTTAAGCGGGCTGGCTCTGCACCGGCTCCGAAATCGACCGACAAGCGTATTGAATGTGGTGAAACTCCGTTTTTCAAGAGCATTCCCAATTATACGACGCCTAGCTATGCGCCGGATATCAATGCCCTCCCTCCGTACATTCGGGATCTGTTTAGGAGAGCGTTCGTTGATGGTCACAGCAATCCCAAGGCCAGACCGACTCCTGCAGAGTGGAAAAAAGCTCTGCTGCGCTTTAGAAATGAAATAACCCAGTGCAAGCATAATCACACTCACTACTTCTGGAGTGCAAACAGTTCCTGCCCTTATTGCGAAGCAGATAAGCGCCATACAAGCAAGATGAATACGAGCATGGTTGCAATAGGGGGCAGAACCTCTAACAACAGCGTTCCGACAACGCCTGTACATACAACAGTTTATACGCCGCCTATTGCTGCAAGCCCCGCCTCGGCAGTTGCTAAGCCTGCGTCCAGTGGTTCTGCTGCATTGTTTTGGTCGCTTACTATTGTGTTGTCGGTTATTCTGCTTGTCATTTTGGGAAACAGCGTTCTTCCGCAAATGTATAATTCGATTGCAGGCGAAGAGATCGTTACGATGATTGGCACTATTGGCGGCTGTATCGCAGGTTTCGTGGGAGCGATTATCTATAACAGTTGCTGGGCGCCTGGCCGACACACAAAGTGCTATGAGTGGTATGAGTATATGCTTTCAGTGCTTACCTGTCTCGGGTTTACCTTCGGATTTGGAATCGTTATGGGTTTGGTCTATATTGCAGCAGTAATCATTTTTTATGTTCTGGCGGCAGCGTTCATCATTGGCATTATTGCCGCCATCTTTTCAGGAGGTTGATAGGATATGAAAGAACATATCAAAGAAATCTTGGTGCATAAGGAAGGGTACTCTCCGCACATTGCGGAGAGTACCGCAAATGACCTAGAAAACATTAAGGATTTCGAGATCTCTCAGGCCTTAATCCGCTGGATGGAAAGCGGAAAGAAAACCAATATTGCTCGCGGCTCGTTTTCATGCCGACAGCTTATGGCTGATCTCGGTATGAAGTATCCCGCAACACTGATATTCCTTGACTGGTACTGTGAAGATCCCGAGTCTGCCATAGCATCTGTCTGTTGCAGTGGAGGTTAATGCTATGACTTATGAACAAAGTGTACTGCTTACAGGAAGTCACAATCGAAAATCACTCGGCATTTGAGGCTGGTAGATTATCTTGCCCTGTTGTTGGAAAATTTCTCTATACAGGAACTGATGGCGTCGTGTTAGGTACTTATGATCCCAAGAACCAGGTTATATATGTCAACAGCTCGCAGTTTGCTTCAGATTCAAGATATGGAAAGGACTCTGAAGCAATTGTTACTGCTTGCCTGCACGAAGGACGTCATGCATATCAGCACCAAGTGACCGATGGAACCGTTCTGCACGATAATCAAGCGGAAGCAAATGCATGGAAAGAGAACCTCGCGGAAGGCAATTACATTTCATTCAGAGACAATCCCCGAGCATACTATAATCAGCCGGTTGAGGTGGACGCTCGCAGATTTGCTGAAGAAAAGTATTCAGAAATCATTGCGGAAAGGCAGTCTCACGATATTGAGTCATACTCGGGCCACGAACAAAAAGATATTTTTGAAAAGCATCTATCTGATAAAACGGCAAATGAAACGTCAAAAGCTGCATTGTTTCAACAGACCGATGGAGAAGCAAGTGGAATATCCATTAAATGAAAAAAGTGCAGTTACAATTCCTCTGATTTAAGAAAGGCGGTGTTAAGCAATGATTACTAAAACAGAGACTCTTTATGGATGCCGAGTAACTGAAAACCCTATTCCTACGATAAACGCAAATCCGTCAATCGTGCTAACAGGCAACGGCAAGCGCTTCGGCATTAGCAGAGATCAGCTCTCAACACATTGCTTGCTGCTGGGCTCAACAGGCACCGGGAAAACAAACGCCATCCTGCACTTCGTAAAACAGCTTAAAGCTTCTATGAAATCAGATGATGTAATGCTGGTGTTCGACTCCAAGTTGGATTTTGTCAAGTTTCATAACGCAGACGATTACATCATTTCTAATCAGAGAAACAGCGTTGCAGTCAGTGCTGATTGGAACATATTCATGGACATTGTTGCAGATGGCTGGGACAAAGAAGCGATTATTCTGAACGCAGATGAAATTGCAGAAGTAGTGTTTTCTGACAGCATCGCACACAGCAGCCAGCCTTTCTTCCCAACAGCAGCACGAGATGTTTTCGCGGCTATTTTGAAAGCGATGGCATTTTTGGGCATCTCAGACATGGATTACCGGATCAAGCATCTTAACAACAGCACATTGCACCAGTACTTGTTGACAATCAATGCAACTAAGCTTGCCGAGTTCCTCAATGGTTTTTCAGAACTCAAAGGAGTCCTCAAATATATTGGCGATGGCAGATCCGATCAGGCACTTGGCGTCTTCGCTGAACTCCAATCTATTACGAGCAGACTGTTCGTGAAATGCTTTGGAAAAAACGGCAGATTTTCTGTTCGCAAGGCAGAACGACAGCGCAATGGAAAAACCCTCTTTATTGAGTATGATCCTGCATGTGGACTTTCATTTCAGCCGATCTATAGAATTCTGGTGGATCTTTTCCTTAAGGAAGCATTATCGCCAAGCAAGAAAAGAGGACATGTCTACATTATCTGCGATGAACTCAAAATGCTTCCGAGCTTAAATCACTTTGAAGATGCCTTGAATTTTGGACGTTCCCTTGGTATTTCAGTGATTGCCGGTATTCAGAGCATGGAGCAGCTGTACGAATTGTATGGTGAATACGGGGGCAGGAATATTGCTTCCGGATTCCAGAATGTCTTTTGCTTCCGAACCAGTAATGCAGCTTCAAGGGAATACATAAAAGGACTCTTTGGCAGAAATATATGTGCCTATCAGTATATTGATCCTGCGAACAAGCCTCGAGAAGAAATTCGTGAAGGCAACGCAGTAGAAGATTGGAACATAACTGTTCTTGCCAAAGGTGAGGCAATTATTGGACTGGATGGCGAAAAGCCCTTTAGATTCTATATAGAAAGGTTTGGGTGGGAATATGGGGCGCATTTTTAACACTGTTGCTACACTCACAGCTTCAGCGGTCAGCAGATCTAATCGCAAGAAGACTCTGAAGAATATTGAGAGGATTAACAAGGCAAACAGAAATCTTGTGTACACGGGAAGAGTAACTGTTGACCAAGTTATCCCCTGTTATTATCAAATTGGTAATATCTGCGTTTCAGGTGGAGAGCAGGAGACGCGCAATAAGCTTGTTGCACAGAGCGTTCTTCAGTCTGCTTCTGTAGGATTGCCTACGGTTGTTCTTCATGAGGGCAACCACCATCTTGAGAGCGACCTGGCTCGTGTATGCTCTTCTCAGCCATATTTCAGGATCATCAACGGAAATAATCCCTTCTATGATCCGATTCTCAGACTGAACGACAATGAGACGGCAATGATGATTGTTGCCGCTTCAAATCAGAACAATAAAATTGATGCAGCTGGGGCGTTATATCTCCGTGCATTAACTGCACTTCTGCGAAGCCGCGGTGTGACGCCCTACCTCAGAATGCTTGCATCCTGCCCACACAACTCGATTCAGGCCATCATCATACACCAGGAACAAGCTGGACACTTGACTCCGGATGAAGCAACAGCCATTAGAAATGACATCAACGCTGGGGTGGCGTCAAGAGCAAACATTGAGTACTTCTTCTCCCAACTCCAGGCTGAGACGGATATTGTGGCATGGAAAAGTCATTTGTCCAGAAGCACATCCATTCAGGAATGCATTAAATCGGGAGGGACCATCGTTATTGATGTCGATTCCACAAACAAAAAGACTCAGCTCTCAATGATAACCTCTGAGATCGAGCATTGCTTATCCAAAGGGTGTGCCTGTCGTGTCGTGCTCGATGTCTCCACTGTTTCCAGCAATGAGAGACTCGCTTCGCTTCTTAAAAATGCATCTAATGATCTTTGCTGGACAGTATCTACTCCCGATATTGGGAATGGAGCGGGCGCAACAAAAGACGATGCTTCTTCATGGCTGGCACTTTCCCATAAGGCCATTATCTTCGCGCACTCGTTTCATTCTGCAGAACAGCTTTCAAGAGAATTCGGTGAATACGAACACATCGAGGTTACACAGGCTCATGCAGGGAGCAACAGCATTGGTCAATTCGGACTGCATTTTGGGGCAAATAACAATGTGTCAACGTCGAATAAAAGGGAACGCGTCGTGAAGCCCGAAGAGATATCCAATCTGTCTCAAAACGAATTCTTTATGCTGGATAACAACACAGCTTCTTTGTATAAAGGAGCGTTTGCTTAAGGAGGTGCCTAAATGGATTTGGCAGTATTAATCCCAATAAAGCAGTATCGATACTACTTTGAATGCCTCTCAAAGGAAGAATCTGCAGTTTACGACACACTGCTTTCCGGTTTTCTCCATTACTCAAAAGTGATTGCCTGCCACGGATGCACAGTATCTCAAGTACAGAAGATTTATCACTTTTTGAAGCTTGATGTGCCTGAGCTGTTCTACATAAAGAATATCAGGATAAGATATCTCACCGAAAATGCCCCACAATGCACTGTCATACCAGAATACCGATTCACAATATCGCAATCGCACGACACATTGATAAGCATGTCGCGCCACTGTAAAGAACTAGTCGATAAGTATAAGCAGTGTAGTGACCTTCAGAAGGAAAAAGCCATTCATGACTATATTGCTACGACTGTTACGTATAAGGATACTGAAGCACCCTATAGTCACGAAGCGCCTGGAGCAGTTCTGTATCAAATAGGTGTTTGTGAAGGCATTGCTAAGGCATTCAAATACTTGTCGGATCAATTAGGACTCCAATCTATTGTGGTATTTGGGGCTTCAAATGAACAAGGAAATGAAGGCGGCCATGCATGGAATCTCGTAAGAATTAACGGTGCCTTTTATCATATTGACACGACCTTTGACACTACTATTTCAACCAGCTGTATTAGATATGATTACTTTAATCTGTCAGATGCGGATATACGATCATCGCATCATTGGAACAATGAACTGCCGGAATGTCCAAGAACTTACGGCATGTATGAGAAAATGGGGTGCTATTTCAAGCGTGGAAGAGAACTGGCCTCCTTCATACGGAATGCTTCTTCCGTGCAAAAAACAATCGTTTTTAAACTTCCCAGAGTATTTCTTGATGATGAGATGATTGTTGCTTCGATCAAAAGACTTCTCCAATCCAACATTCGATGCGGTTTGCAAAACTATAAACAATACAGTTTGACTTACAATCTGCAACAATTGGTTTTTCAAGTTGATATTAATTGAATAGGGCGTGTGATTATGCACACGCCCTATTTATTCACCTTGAGGCAGTCCCGCGCATATGCGCGGGACAAAAAAACCACCCGCTGGGCGGGTGGGATTCAAGCTTAAGCAGAGCACTAGCCAACAGTGATAGAATAATGGATGTTCAGGCCATTAAAGCAATCAAAGGAGGAAGTGCCCTATGGCAAACAGTTTAGTACATACGAAATGATTATGTAAATACCACATTATATTTACACCGAAGTACCGAAGAAAAGTAATATACAACAGCATAAAGGCAGATATACGAGAAATAATCCAGAATTTGTGCAAATGAAAGGCGTGGAGATATTGGAAGGTCACTTGATGCCGGACCATATCCACATGTTGGTGGCGATTCCGCCGAAGTACAGTGTGTCGCAGTTTATGGGGTATTTGAAGGGCAAGAGCGCCATGATGATATATGAGCGCCATACAAATCTGAAGCACAAATTTGGTAACCGGCACTTTTGGGCGGAAGGGCACTATGTGAGCACCGTAGGCTTAAATGAATCAACGATACGAAAGTACGTACATACGTGAGCAGGAGATGCACGACCAGATGATGGATAAGATCACAACAAAGGAATTGGAAGGCCCTTTTAAGGGGCTGGCCAAGTAATCAGTCCACAATGGTTTGAACGAAGTGAAAGCCATCGCCTTTTAGTCGCTGGCTGTATTAAGCCTTTATAGGGCTTTGTCAAGCCACCCCTTTGAGGGGCGGTCTTAACTGTCAACACCAAGAAAAGAGACGAGAGCAACTTCGCTCTCGTCTTTTCTTTTGGAGATTTGACGTCACCCTCCGTATTGATGGATGTAAGCAAAAACCGAAGTATGGTTTTGGAGATTTCATCGAGGTCTTCGTATTCAGAGACAACAAGACAGAAAGGATGAGAACGATGATGGGTTTTGAAGGAATCATGAGCGTCGGAAACTTTGATCTGAAGGGGTTGGTTGTTGAGGAATCGCCCAATTCTCTGATCGTTACGGCGAAAGAGAAAATCTATGTACCCGAAAAGAAGATTATCCTCATGGATCAGATGACCGAACACGAGTCTGAGTTGTTCATGGGAGTATGCAAGAATAAGGGAGGATTGATTGTATGAACTACCTCATGAAGAAAGCTGTTAATCTCAACGGTCAGGATATGATGTTGGCACCCTTGGATATCGACTTCGCTCACCGCACCATTTCTCTGACCGGTGAAATTGACGAGGATGTCGCGACGGTAATGAATTCCTCTCTAAGGTGTCTCGCAAGAGACTCTGACGATGATATCACAATCTACATCCAGAGTCCTGGGGGCTCAGTTTCCGCTGGTTTCAGCATTTACGATACCGTGAAGGCATTGAAATGCGATGTTGTTACTGTCGCTTGCGGCATGGCGGCAAGTATGGGAGCCTTTCTTCTGGCCGCCGCTGGAACAAAGGGTAAGCGTTGGTGCCAGCCGAATGCGGAGGTTCTTATCCATCAGCCGCTTGGCGGAACAAGCGGTCAGGCCACAGATATTCGTATTCATGCCGAACATATCCTCAAAACGAGAGCGAAACTCAACAAGATTTTCTCTGATTGTACCGGACAGTCTTCCGAGAAGATTGAGGCTGATACCGAGCGCGACAACATCATGAGCGCAGAAGAAGCTCTCAAATACGGCCTTGTGGACAAGGTTGGCGATCCTATTTCCGAATGGTGAATGGAGGCACGATATGAAACACTATGACATCACTAAGCCCATTGGGCTTGCCACCCCCTGTAAAGAGATCGAGAGTACATGCAACAATGCCCATATGTATAAGAGGTGTGGTCTTCGCCCGAAGCACTATATCATTCCTCTCGACCCCGGTTCCGGTAGGACGACTCTGGTCGAATACATGACCGACAAGTACAAGGAAGCAGGCGTCCTGAGCTTCACCAGCGGTCTCGATGACTATATCGAAATCGCCTTTGATGGCTCTCTTCAGCAGCTCAAGCAGGCATTCGCCGCAATCGACTCCGCCGCTGTGTATACCAACGAATACTGCAATATTATCGGCATGGATATCAGCGGTATCTCTGCTCACCTCGGTGAGACTCAGCTTTCCGAGTTCATGAAGAACTGCAAGAGGGTATGCGAGCACGCATGCGTTATCTTCTTTGTCCATACGACTCCCAACAGGAACGAAGAAAAGCTCCTGGAAAAGCTGTGCGAAACCGTTGATAACATCAAGCGTCTCGTAGTCGAACCTTATACCAAGGAAGATATCTGCGCTTTGATTATCAAGACGGTTGAGGAGCATGGCATTGAGATCAAGCATGAAAATGTATTCCGCGCCGTGCTTACAGATATGGTTTCGGAGTTCTGTATTGCAAGCGTTAAGGACGCAATTACCACTGCTGATGCGCTTGTCCATTTCGCCGACTTCTCGGGTTTCACCCCTACTGTTGACGAAAGTAGCCTAAAATCTATGATTACCAGTTGGCACAATGATGCAGAGAGGAGCGAAGTGAAATGAGCAGAAGTGAGCGTTGGAATACCGTAAACGAAATCAAACGCAGGTTTCACGAAACCACGGACCCAGTGAACGGTGCCGGTCCGGTGGTGTATGTCGAAAACGGCAGGAAGTACTCTGATGACAGTGAGTCGCACATTGCGGTGATTGGTCGTACCGGCAAGGGCAAAAGCCAGTGTTGCAGCCTTCCGTATATGCGAGAGATTCTCAAAAAGGGGGAAAGCCTCATCATGCTCGACCCCAAAGGCGAGGGCTATAAAAAGAATGCCTGCTACATTCCTGAACACTATCAGGTCTTTTGCGTTGACTTCCGCAACCCTCGCAAGAGCCCTACCAAGTGGAACCCGCTGAGTACTCCGTATCGTCTCTTTTGCTCCAAAGATCCCGATGATAATGATATTGCAAGCTCCATGCTCAGCGAGCTTTGGAATGGCGTTTATCCCTATGACGGTCATTCCGACAAGTTCTGGACGGACTCCTCCGTGAATTACGCGAAAGGATTGACTTATGGGCTGTTTGAGACCGCAGGAAAGGAAACCATCAATCTTGACAGTGTTGCGGTTATGATGGAACAATCCGAGATTCGCTTTGGAGGTCCCAGTAACACTATCCTGAAGGAGTTTTACGAGCATCTCCCCCTTGATTCTCTGGCCAAACGCAACCTCGCAACCTATGTTACCGCTCCCAACGAGACGAGGGCTTCCATTCACAGTGTGGCCGCCTCCGGTCTCGAAGTCTTCAGCCGCAGCAAAGGTCTCATGGAAATGCTCGGCGACGATACGCTGAACATTATGGACATCGATGTAAACCGTCCTTTCATTCTGACGGTCATTACCCCCGATGAAACCGACGTGTATGATGCTCTTTCAGGTCTGCTCGTCTCCCAGGTTTCACAGCACCTTATCCGTGTTGCACAGGAGAAAGGCGGTCGGCTTCCGATCAGGGTGAACATCATCCTGGAGGAACTTGGCTCGGTTGGTAAGAGCATCCCCTCTCTGCCCAATCTGATGGTGGCTAGCCGTAGCCGGAATATGAGGCTGATGCTGGTTCTTCAGAGTAACGCTCAGCTCGTTGATGTCTACGGTAAGAGCAAGGCTGAAACGATCAACTCCTGCATCGGCATTACAATCGGCTTTTCCACTAACAGCTGGGAAACCCTCACCGAGTGGGCTCAGCGTTGCGGAGAGAAGCAGATTGAGAACAGCGGTCATATCATCAAGGAACAGTTGATTACGGTGTCGCAGTTGGCTGCAATGCCCACCGGCACTGCACTGGTTATGGTGGACAGCCAGTATAAGTTCATTGCTCATCTTCCTTTCTACGATGAGATGTACGATAACTCCAAATGGAAAGCCCCTCAGTATAAGCCCACCGCAAGCGGGAGACCGTTCAAATCGCTTGATTTCGAAGCTATGGTCAAGGAAATCAAGAAAAAGCAGATGGAGTCCACTCTTTCGGGTTTTTCCGCTGAACGGAAAACTTCTGCGGTTCCCACAGGCTTCCCTTTTTTTGAAGAAGCGCGGTCTGATGGGCCCATGGATATCGACAGCCTGGTTTCGAGGATTGACGCGAAAATCGCTGAACTCGAAGCTGAGGAAGAGGCAGAGCGGAAGAAGCAGGGAGCAGATAAGAAGCATCACGTGATTATCACAGAAGGTCAAAGCAATCGAGCGAGAATTGCACGAGTAATCGCCTCTGCAACAGGAGAAAGTCTCGAAAAGGCAGCGAAAAGGCTGGCTCAGTTCCCGGTTGATATCGCTTTTAGCACCAAAAGCGAAGCTGTGAAATTTGCCAAGGATGTTACTAACGCTGGTGGAAAGGCAACAATTAAAACGTCGTAAAGAGGTGATCCGCAATGTATCCGGTCCTTAAAGAGGGCGTGTCTATCGGAACCTTCCAGTACGAAGGTTCCGATGCCACCCACTATTTCATTGAAAACGCTGATGGGGAGGAATTTGAAATCAGCCGCAGACTATGGGATGCCCTCCTGAAGGCAGATGGTACTCGCCCTTTGGATCTGCCGGACAATGGACGCCGGATACTTCCCAAGCTGAAGCGACATGGACTGGTTCGGACTTCCAGATTTGTTCAAGATAACGGCCTCTTTAACCGCTTTATTCTGTTTCCTATTGGCAATAGACTGCAAGCCGGAAGGCTGGTTTTCAAAGCGCTAAATGCCGCTCTTCCCGCAGTATCCATTCTCGCCTTTGCGATTAGCGTATATGTAACGGCATCGGAAGGTGCAGAGAGTGGGGACAGCTTCAGTTGGTGGCTTTATTATGCTCTCATAGTTTTATCCCTTGCACTTCATGAGTTGGGACACCTTGTTGCGGGAGTTGCGTATGGGTATAAAATCAGCGATACTGGAATCCTTCTCCTCGG
>OMDZ01000244.1_pt1 | contig 35424 bp, 30 predicted proteins | sample 1673641 | NCBI WGS metagenome assembly OMDZ01 (sample SAMEA103958117, study PRJEB25191) | human gut metagenome | biome: human-associated habitat [ENVO:00009003]; feature: intestine environment [ENVO:2100002]; material: feces | place: Germany | collected 2013/2015
CTTTGCAGGACGCAAAGCCCACAAAGCGTTCTTATAGGGATAGAGAATTTGCTCTATTTTTATGAAAATAGACTTTTTCTACAAGCTGACGAAATTATTCATTTTGAAAATACGTTTACATATCAGCTTAAAAATTCCTGAAAAAAGCAATTTATTTCACTTAATTTATTAGCCTGCAAAAAATAAATAAATATTTTTCAAAACCCCCTTGACAGCCTGTTGGCATTGTGCTAAAATACCCAAAGCAAAATCGATTTTTCCGTGTAATATCGGCTTTGTAAAAAGAAAGAGAGCTTGTGCAAAGCGTTTATCGCAAGGCTTTGCACAAAAATGTGAAAACGATTACTGAATTTTGTCTGCCGTTAGGTAAATTTTTATCTTTATTTTGGCGGACAACAGGAAAGGTGTGGTGAAATGTTCCAGTTCAAATGGATGCTCGGAAAGATGAAGGGCTACCGTGCGGTGTATGCCGTTGCGCTGTGTCTGTCTGTAGTGATACAGTCATTCTTCCTTACAGGACCGATGATCGTAGAACAGATAATCAGTATATTTATATCTTCGCCCGACGCTTTAAAGAACATTGAAAATCAGCGTGATTTGCTGATATTGCTTTGCGTTGCGATGATTTTATTCGTATTCGTGCGTACCTGCCTTCAGTTCCTTGCAAAAACTCTGTATGAGATAGTATCGCAGGGAGTGCTGCAGAAGGTGCGAAACGAGCTTTTTGAGCGTATTCAGAATCAGGATATGCACTTCTTTGACACTCATACAAAGGGCGACCTTGTAACAAGGCTTACGGGCGACCTTGATATGATACGCCATTCTATCGCCTGGATAATAATGATGGTGGTTGAAAGCAGTGCGTTGTTCCTCTTTACAGTTATATATTTCTTTACGCTTGACTGGCTGATGACGCTTTTTATACTTGCGCTTACCCCGATACTGTTCATTGTGACCCGTATGTTCTCGAAAAGAGTAGGTCCTAAGTATGTGGTACTGCGTGAGAAGCTGTCAAGGCTTAACACAAAGGCGCAGGAGAATATTGCCGCAAACCGTGTCGTAAAGGCTTTTGCCCGTGAGGAATACGAAAAGGAAGATTTCGATAAGTACAACAGGGATTACTGCGAGCATAATCAGCAGGCGGCTATGGTATGGCTCACATTCCAGCCATACATAGAAACGCTTGCACAGGCACTCTGGGCCGTACAGATGCTTGTCGGCGGTATCTTCGTCATAAACGGCAGGATAACCATAGCTCAGTACACCGTATTCTCAGGGCTGTTATGGACAATAGCAAACGCTATGAGAAATATCGGTATGCTGATAAACGATTTACAGCGTTTCTTTGCAAGTATATCAAAGATAATAGATATATACTATGCACGTCCGCATATAGAGAATAATCATAACAGCAAGGAACGTCCCCGTCTTAACGGCGATATAGAGTTCAGGAACGTAACGGCAAAATTCGGAGATGTTACCGTGCTTCACGATATAAATCTTCATATCAGGCACGGAGAAACCGTTGTAATAATGGGCTCTACCGGTTCGGGAAAAACAACGCTGATGAACCTTATAGCGAGATTTTACGATGCGTCGGAGGGCGGAGTATATGTTGACGGAAAGAACGTCAAGGATTATGAGCCTGATGTACTTCGTGCGAATATCGGTATGACTACTCAGGAGGTATTGCTGTTCTCGGATACGGTTGACGGCAATATAGCATATGGCAAATCCGACCTGCCTTTTGAAGATGTAAAGAACTTTGCTCATCTTGCTTCGGCATATTTTATTGAGAAGATGCCCGAACAGTATGATACCATAATAGGCGAGAGGGGCGTAGGTCTGTCGGGCGGTCAGAAGCAGAGAATAGCCCTTGCAAGAGCTATGGCTATCCGTCCGCCGATACTGATACTTGACGATACCACCTCTGCGCTTGATATGGAAACAGAGGCGGAGATACAGGAAAACCTCAATAATCTTGACTTCGAGTGTACAAAGCTGATTATTGCTCAGCGTACATCCTCCGCAAGATATGCAGACAGGATCGTTATCCTTGAGGACGGCCGCATAAAGGAATGCGGTACGCACGATGAGCTGATGAAGCAGCGTGGATATTACTATGAAATATATAACCTCCAGAACGGTAATGAAGAGGAGGCGGTTTAAATGGCAAGAAATAAATTCGACGTTGACGAAAGACTTGAGACACCATTTGATTTCAAGCATTTCAAACGTGCAATGGTTTATGTAAAGCGTTATAAGTGGAAGATGATACTGGCACTTTCGCTGTCCGCAATATCGGCAATAGTTGCGCTTATCGGCCCTTTGCTTACAAAAGAGGCGGTCGATGTGGCGATACCCGACGGAAATATCCCTTATATAGTATTTTTGTCGATAGGCTTTTTGCTGTCTATAATTGTCAGCGTTGTACTCGGAAATATTCGTCAGCGTATTATGACAAAAGCCGGTCAGCTTATGATATACGATATAAGAAAAGACCTGTTTGCACACTTGCAGGAGCTTCCGTTCCAGTATTATGACGACAGACCGCAGGGTAAGATACTTGTTCGTGTCGTAAACTATGTAAATAATGTATCGGATATGCTGACAAACGGCATAATCAACTTCATTCTTGAAATATTCAACCTTATATTCATAACGATATTCATGTTCTCGGTTGACGCAAGGCTGGCGCTTGTTATATTTGCGGGCGTTCCCGTGTTCATCGTTGTGATGATAATACTGAAAAACAAGCAGAGAAGGGCGTGGCAGGGAGTTTCAAACAAGAACTCCAACCAGACGGCATATCTTGCGGAGAGCATTAACTGTATGCGTGTAACGCAGAGCTTTGCGAGGGAGAACGAAAACCTCGGCATATTCCGCAGACTGTCAACAGCCTACAGAAAAGCGTGGATGAAGGCAGTCACGGTAAACAACTTTGTCAGCTTCTCGGTAGACAATATAAGAGCGGTGGTCGATTCGGCACTGTACTTTGTCGGACTGCTCGTTATAGGCTATCCGGCGGTATCGCTCGGCTCGATACTTGCGATGAGCAACTATTCCTCACGCTTCTGGCAGCCGATAATCAATATCGCAAGCCTTTACAACAACTTTGTAAATGCGGTGGCTTATCTTGAGCGTATATTCGAAACAATGGACGAGCCTGTAGATGTAAAGGACGCTGAGGACGCTTATGAAATGCCTGATATTAAGGGCGAGGTGGAATACCGTGATGTTACGTTTGCGTATGAAGAGGGAAAGAACATCCTCGAAAATGTCAGCTTTACGGTAAAGCCCGGAGAAAGCATTGCGCTTGTAGGTCCTACGGGTGCAGGCAAGACTACTATTGTAAATCTGCTGTCACGTTTCTACGATCTTACGGGCGGTGCGGTGTACATAGACGGCAACGATATAAGTAAGGTCACGCTTCACTCGCTGCGTGAAAAGATGGGTATTATGATGCAGGACAGCTTCATATTCTCAGGCACTATAGATGATAATATCCGGTACGGCAAGCTGGACGCTACCGAGGAAGAAATAAGGGCGGCGGCAAAGACAGTATGTGCAGATGAATTTATCATGGGGCTTGAAAACGGATATAAGACCGAGATGTACGAGGGAGGCTCTCAGCTTTCGGGCGGTCAGCGTCAGCTTGTATCATTTGCGAGAACGCTTATATCAGATCCGAAGATACTGATTCTTGACGAGGCGACCTCATCTATCGACGCAAAGACCGAAAAGGAATTGCAGAAGGGACTTCAGGAGCTGTTGAAAGGCAGAACGAGCTTTATTATCGCTCACAGACTTTCAACAATCAAGAACTGCGACAAGATAATGTTCATCAGCAATAAGGGCATTACCGAAGCCGGCACGCACGATGAACTTATGGCGAAGAAGGGCGACTATTACAAGCTGTGTATGGCACAGAAGTAAAGAGTAAAGTGTAATGGTATATTGACTGCTGTAACTGACGGTTACAGCAGTTTTGTTTTGTCTATATTTACTAAATCTTCGGGTTTGCGGAGGAAAATATTCTGTTATCGGCTGAAAATACTGTCATTGCCATATAATTTTTATATTGCCGACTTGCTTTTCAACCATATTTGTGGTAAAATGTAATCGAAAAATGCGGATAGCCGTATTTGATTATTATAGGAAATATATCAATTCACATCTTGAAAGGACACATCATGGAAAATAACAACATGAATGAACAGCAGCCAAACTGGCAGCAGGCACTGAACGAATTCAGCGATCAGCCCCAGCAGCCTCAGCAGTTTGCACAGCAGGCACAGCCCCAGCAGTATGCACAGCAGGCACAGCCCCAGTTCAACCAGTATGCACAGCAGGGACAGTTTGCACAGGCTGACGGACAGTATATGCAGCAGGGTATGCCCCAGTTCAATCAGCAGGCGCAGCCTCAGCAGTTTGCACAGCAGGGTCAGCCCCAGTTCAACCAGTATGCACAGCAGGCGCAGCCTCAGTTCAATCAGCAAGCACAGTCCCAGTTCAATCAGCAGGCGCAGTTTGCACAGGCTGACGGACAGTATATGCAACAGGGTATGCCGGCTTATGACGCAGGCAGCTTTGCGGTAGTTCCGCCTAAGAAGAAAAGCAGTGCGCTCAAGATAATTCTTATTGTACTTGCGGCTGTTATCGTAGTCGGCGGAATACCTCTTGCTTTATATTTTGCTGGAGTTTTCGGAAAGTCCGGCGGCGGATACGAAACTCTTGAAAAGAACTATTTTGCTGCGGCAGAGAAGAAAGCCGATGAAATTTTCGGCGGAGCTAAGAACATAAAGACAGGTATCGAGCAGACCTTTACCATATCCGCATCTAAGGATGTGCTGGGCATTAATGCCGATGTTGCTCCTACCGTAATCAAGGCGACAAGCTATGCGGATACTTCTGCAGAAAAAGGCTCGGGTATGGCTTCACTCGGTGCCGGCAGTGATGAGTATCTTACAGTAAAATACTGGATGTCGGGAGATAAGCTGTATTTCACTGTTCCCGATCTTACCGAAAAGTACATAGTAATGGATGTCAATGAGCTTGCTTCTTCAATGAAGGATATTTCTTCGGGCAAATCCGATATCGGCAATATACTTACTCTTTCGGATGCTACAGATGAAATGCCCTCGTCATCATCGGGATATGAGGATATTTTAAAGAGCATAGACGAAGAAACTATCAACAAGGCTATTGAGATCATAACAGACGCTTACTTCAAGAATTTCACCGCAACGGAGAATAAGTCGGATTCATTAAAGGTTTCGGACAGCACTGTAAACTGCACATCGTACACAATTGATTTCACAGCCGAAAATATAATCGCTTTCTGCAAGGACGTACTTGATGCGGTTGAAAAGGAAAGCAAGATAATGGATGTACTTTCACAGCTCGGAATCGACAACGCTTCATTCCAGTATCTCAAGACGCTTGTAGACGATGCTACAAAGGATGCGACAGAGGATGAGCTCAAGTCTGTAATGGCTACAATGATCGTTTATGCCAAGGATAACAATATCATCGGCAGAAAGATAACAATTTCAGGCGAGATTGAGATTCTCCTTGTAACATACTCTGACAATGCACAGTTTGATTATTCGCTGACAGCGTCAATCTCAGGCGATACGCTGTACGCAGGTGCAAAGGGTACTGTGAACGGCAATAACTACACCGGCACAGGCTCTGTTACATTTAACGGCGAAACAGCTGTCACGGCTGACTACTCATTTGACGCAACAAACGGCAACGGCACATATAATTTAAAGGTCACGACAGATGATAACGAGAGCTTTGAGGTAAAGTTAAACGTTGCTATGGACGGCAACAACGGTACTTTTGACATTGCGGTTGCTTCAAATGGCACAGAAGTGCTTTCTATCAAGGCCGACAGCAAGGAAATAGCTTATGTTGACGAGGCACTTCCCGAAGTAAATGATTCAAATACGGTTGATATTAACGACAGTGCCGCTCTTGAACAGTTCAGCACAGAGATCTCGGCAAACATTCCTCAGCTCATTACAAAGATTCAGAATGTAAAGACCCCCGATATTGTTTGCTATGCGTTCAGCGAAATGATCGCCGCAGGCGGATCGTTTTAAGAATTGAAACCGCAGTAGGATAAAGTGGATATTAAACGCCTTTGCTTAAGCCTTTTGAAACTTAAGTGAAGGCGTTTTTTCTGTTAAAATGTGCAAGATAAGCATCGCCGGAAGCTATCAGGAACAGCTATAGACGGTATTTTGATGTGATTATATCTGCGAGTGTTATATAAATGTTTTGTTCAATAAAAATTTACCGATTCACTGCTTTATATATTTTTGAATACTAAAACAATTCGGTTTAATTTATCATCGGTTTACAGTGCGTTTTTATTCCGGTGTCAATTATGATTTGTCTGTGATTTTGATAAATCGTATGCGTGATTAATAACAAATCACACTAATAATATGTAAACTGCTTCAATTGCTCTGATTTTCTTTATATTTTAAAAAATAAATGTGTTATTTCTATGAAAATGCAACGATTAATATTGACTTTTTTGTTGAGATGTGCAATAATATTAAACAAAGATAAGGAGGTAGTTATCTTATGATGGGAATTAAGGAAAACTTTAAAAGAGGCACACTCGAGATGCTCATTCTTCATCTCTTAAAGGGTGAGGAAATGTACGGCTATCAGCTGACTCAGGAAATCGGCAAGAGAAGCAACGGTACATTCAGAATCACTGAAGGCTCTATGTATCCTACGCTTTACAGACTTCTGGACAAGGAGCTTATTGCTGATCGTCTTGAACTTGTAGGCAGAAGACGTACTCGTGTTTATTATCACATTGAGCCTAAGGGTCTTGAGTATCTGGACAAGCTGGAGAAGGAATATGAGCTTACCAGCGCAGGTATTGATGCCATTATGAGTTATGTTCCTGAAGACGAAGAATAATTGATTCTTCGTTGCAAACGGCGGTGTACGTTAAGTGGTACACCGCCGTTTATCACATTCCGGCATATTATTAAGGAGAATGATATGTTAAGTTACAGTAAATATATAATAGACGCACACGCTCATATTTTTCCCGAAAAGATTGCACAGAAAGCGACAGACAATATCGGCAGTTTCTACAATCTGTATATGAACTTTGACGGTACGGCGGATATGCTTATAAAGCAGGGCGATGAGTGCGGCGTTTCAAAGTATGTTGTACAGTCGGTTGCCACAGTGCCGCACCAGGTAAAGAGAATCAATGATTTTATCGTGAAGTCGGTAGAAAAGTATCCGGATAAGTTGATAGGATTCGGTTCACTACACCCGGATATGAAAGGCATGGAAGAAGAAATCGACAGGCTTATTTCTCTCGGTCTTCACGGGATAAAGCTGCATCCGGACTTTCAGAAATTCGCTATAAACGATGAAAAGGCTTGCAGGCTGTATGATGCGGTAGGCGATAAGCTGCCGTTTCTTATTCATACAGGCGATAAGCGTTATAATTATTCAAACCCGTCACTTATGGCGGAAATAGCGAGAAAATATCCGCATACACGCTTTATTGCCGCTCATTTCGGCGGATGGTCGGAGTGGGAAAAGGCGGAGCGGGAGCTTGTTGGACTTGATAATATATGGGTAGATACCAGCAGTTCTTTCTATTCTATGACACCCGAAAAAGCCGCAGAACTTATTACGAAGTTCGGTTGCGACAGGGTATTCTTCGGTACAGATTATCCTATGTGGAGAGCGGACAAGGACCTTGAGTTTCTCGATAGGATACCGCTCGGTGAGGATGTCAAGGAAAAGGTGCTGTGGAAGAATATAAATGATTTTCTGGGATTGGGGCTTTGCTGATGAACGTTGAAAAACCTCTTATATTCGTATCTCCGATAAAGAAAAAATCCGTAATCAAATCCGGCTATCACGGGTATTCTCATAAATGCGGAATATTACTGCTTGAAAAAGCGTTTTCTCATATCGGACTTGATTTTTCACAAAACGATATAGTAAAAGCCGAAAACGGAAAGCCGTATATCAAGGGCAATCCTGTTTATTTCAGCATTTCTCACTGTGACGGACTTGCTGTGACTGTTTTATCAAAGGCTCCTGTAGGGGTTGACTGCGAGAGCGTGCGCCGTGCAAGCGGTGGTGTTATGAAAAGGTGCTACGGCGACAGCGAAGCGAATCATATTCTGACTTCGGCGGACAGCGACAAGGAATTTTCACAGCTGTGGACGCTCAAAGAGAGCTATGCCAAAATGACAGGCGAAGGGGTAGGCTCCGATCTGAAGATGAAGTGCTTTGATGAGGAAAACGGCAGGACGCTTTTTGAAAGCGGTGCGGTTTTTTATCATTACGGCACACGTTTTAATAATGAAGATTACTATATAAGCGTCTGCGTCAAGACGGACGATAAAAAGTCGGCTGATATTATTAAAAAGGCAGATTTTGACATTGACAACGAACATATTTTGTTGTACAATGTATCAGATAACTGAAAAAAGCGAACGGGAGCTTGTTTGACAGGCTGAGAGGGAAATGAAATTTCCGACCGATAACTTGATTTGGGTAATGCCAACGTAAGTAAAACTGCGCATACGGTGGTGTTCCGTATGCGTTTTTTATTGCCCGAAAGGAGTTTATATATGAACATAACACCAAAGCAGATGCTTTTATATGCGGTAAGCGACAGAGCGTGGAGCAACAGTGACGAGGAATTTCTGTCACAGGCAAAGCAGGCGATAAAGAGCGGAGTTACAATATTCCAGCTTCGTGAAAAGCACACGGAATATGAGCATTTCAGAGAGATCGCCCTTAAGCTGAAGCCGATATGCAAGCAGTACAATGTTCCGCTTATTATCAACGATAATGTAAAACTGGCAAAGGAAATTGACGCAGACGGCGTTCATCTTGGACAGGACGACCTTGACATAAAAGCCGCAAGAGAATATCTCGGAGCGGATAAGATAATAGGCGTATCCGCTCATAACGTAAAAGAGGCACTGGAGGCGGAAAACGGCGGTGCGGATTATCTCGGAAGCGGTGCGGCATTTGTGACCTCGACAAAGACGGACGCAGGTGCGATAGATCACAAGGTGCTGTCTGATGTTGCACATTCGGTCAAAATACCTGTGGTTGCGATAGGCGGCATAAATAAGGATAACATATCACAGCTTGAGGGGCTTGGTCTTGACGGAGTGGCGGTAGTGTCGGCAATTTTTGCGGCTGACGATATTTCGTCTGCTGTCATAGATTTAAAGGCTAAAGCCGAAAAAGTAGCGGAAAGTTCATCAAAGTAAGAAAGGATCTGATATTATGAAAAAGATACTTACAATAGCCGGCTCGGACTGCAGCGGCGGTGCGGGAATACAGGCTGACATAAAGACAATAACGATGCACGGAATGTACGCAATGAGCGCAATCACGGCACTGACGGCGCAGAATACAACGGGCGTATACGGTATTATGAACAGCTCGGCTGATTTTCTGAAGAATCAGATAGACTGCATATTTAACGATATTCGTCCCGACGCTGTTAAGATAGGTATGGTAAGTGATGTTGAAATAATCGAGGCGATAGCGCAAAAGCTGAAAGAATACAAGGCTGTGAATATAGTAGCCGATCCCGTAATGGTAGCGACAAGCGGCAGCCGTCTTATCAGCGAGGACGCTACAGACGCACTTATGACAAGGCTTCTTCCTCTTGCGGATATTATCACGCCGAATCTTGCGGAGGCTGAGGTGCTGACCGGTATGAAGATAACCACAAGAGAAGAAATGGAAAAGGCGGCAAAGGTGCTTTCCGAAAAGCTCCCTTCAACCGTCGGAATAGTAATAAAGGGCGGTCATCTTGACGATACAGCCGATGATCTGCTTTATGTCGGCGGTGAAAATCACTGGATAAACGGCAAGCGCATAGATAATCCGAATACGCACGGCACAGGCTGTACATTCTCATCTGCCATAGCCTGCAACCTTGCTTTAACGTCAGATAAGGTACAGGCTGTCACAAACGCAAAGGAATATCTTGCGGGAGCAATCGCCGCAAAGCTGGATTTAGGCAAGGGCAGTGGTCCGCTTATGCACAACTATAAGATAGTCGAAAAGGATATATAAGATGTCCTTTGTTGAGTTTAACAATGTCACCTTCGGCTATAAGGAGGACGATTATCTTCTGCTTGAGGATCTGTCGTTTTCGGCTGAAAAGAATGATATAATTACAGTTATCGGTGCGTCCGGCTGTGGAAAAAGCACGCTGTTCCGTCTTATGACCTGTCTTGAAACGGTATATAAGGGCAGTATCACGATAAACGGGAAAACACCGAAAGAGGCGACCGGCACGGCGGCATTCATGCCGCAGAAGGATCTGCTTATGCCGTGGCGGAACATACTTAAGAATGTGACCTTGCCGCTTGAGGCACTGCCTATGTCAAAGGCCGAGCGTATCTCGCAGGCAAAAGAGGCAATAGAAAAAGTGGGGCTGTCGGGTTGTGAGAATAAACGTCCGTCAGAACTTTCGGGCGGTATGCGTCAGAGAGTATCGTTTGCAAGAACGCTTGTACAGCTGTGGCACGGCAGGGAGCTTATGCTGCTTGACGAGCCGTTCTCGGCACTGGATTCGCTTACGAGAATCTCTATGCAGGACTGGCTTATCGGTCAGGTGAAGGGACTTGATGCCACAGTTATGATGGTAACGCACGATGTCGAGGAAGCTATGCTTGTCGGCAATAAAATCTTTCTGCTCAGCGGCAGACCCGTAAAGCAGATAAAGGTCATTGATGTAAGTCATATCACCTGTCGTGAGGATCTGTATACCCCGTCATCTGTCGAACTTAAAAACGAACTTGTCAGGGCATTCCTTACGGAAAAAGCAGAGAGGGGAGATAATATATGAAAAAACATCTTCCTGCAGTGCTTACCGGAATAGGTCTGCTTATATTATGGCAGATCATCGCAATGTGCATAAATGCGGCGTACATACTGCCGTCACCGACACAGATTGCAGTGAAAATATGGGAGCTTCGGGAGCCGCTGTTTACGGTACATACTCCTGCGACAATGCTTGTAACGCTTATCGGACTTCTTATTTCCGTGGTTCTCGGTGTTGGGCTTGCCGTTGTTATGGAGCGTTTTGAGTGCGTAGAAAGAGCGTTATACCCTGTAATAGTCACAACGCAGACTATACCGGTAACGGCGATAGCTCCGCTCTTTGTGCTGTGGCTCGGCTACGGTATATGGAGCAAGGTGCTTGTTGCTGTGCTTATAACATTCTTCCCGATAACCATATCGGTACACGACGGACTTAAATCCGCAAAAAGAGAAAACGAGGAGCTGCTCAGGACTATGGGAATGAGCGGTACGGCGATATTTTTCAAGCTGAAATTTCCTGCCGCATTGCCGTCATTCTTTTCGGCAATAAAAATGGCGATACCGCTCAGCATTCTTGGAGCGGCAATGGGCGAATGGCTCGGTGCGCAGAGCGGACTGGGATATTTCAGTAAACGTATGATGACACAGCTTGACGGTGCGGGAGTATTTGCTCCGGTAGTTGTTCTTGCGGTGTGTGCAATGCTGGTTGTAGCTGTTATCAGTGCAATAGAAAGAAAACTAATAACATGGAGAAAGGAAATTTAACATGAAAAACAAAAGATTTACGGCGGTTGCCACAGCGGCGGCTATTATGCTGGGCGTGTGCGGCTGTGCAGGCAACACGGCTTCGTCTACGGTAGGAGGCAGTACCGATGTTTCTTCTGCAAGCAGTGAAGCGAAGGATCTCGAGGAGGTTTCTGTTGTACTTGACTGGTACCCCAACGGCTCGCACGTTTTCCTCTATGACGCTATAGAGGAGGGCTATTATGAGGAAGAAGGACTTAAGATAAAGGTTGAGTTTCCCTCAAACACAAATGACGCTATTTCAATGACCTCCGCAGGCAAGGCTGATATAGGATTTTACTATATGCACGATGTAATACAGGCTAATGCCAATCAGAATATTCCCGTTGTTTCTATCGGTGCGGCAGTACAGAATCCTGTAAATGTGCTTATGTCGCTCGGTGACAAGAATATAAAGACAGTAGCTGATTTAAAGGGCAAGAAGATAGGCTACGGCGGATCTGTACTCAATGAAGCGTTTGTAAAGACGATGCTTAAGAACGCAGGTCTTAAGGAGGACGATGCGGAGCTTATTGATGTCGGATTTGAGCTTATGTCTTCTATGACAACAGGACAGGTTGACGCTACAATCGGCGGATTTGTAAGCCACGAAGTACCTGAGCTTGAAAATCAGGGCTTTACAGTAAACTATATCAAGCCTACCGAAAACGGCGTGCCTGATTATACCGAACTTGTATTCGTAACATCTAAGGAAAACGCAGAGAAGAACGCCGACAAGCTGACACGATTCCTCCGTGCGACAAAGAAGGGCTATGAGCATGTAAAGGCAAATCCTGAAAAGGGCGTTGAGAACCTGCTCAAGAATCAGAACACCGAAAACTTCCCGCTCAACAAGGACGTTGAAACAAAGAGCGTAGCTACTATCCTTTCTCTTGCTGAAAAGGACGGCGCACCTTTCTTATCACAGAGCGAAGAAACATGGACAAACAACATCAAGTGGATGCTTGACACAGGCGTTATCACTAAGTCTGTTGACGCTAAGGATATGATTGTAAAGCTCGTTGACTGATTATAATTTTATATTAAGCCGTCTGCATTACACAGGCGGCTTTTGCAATATAAACAAAAAAATCCTTAAAATTTGTGCATATATCCATATTTTACTTTATTTCATCTTTTCAGCGGACAAAACGTAGTTCTGAAATGTATAATTATAAAGCGTAAAAATACAAATTCGTTTTGTTCCGTCAGAATCTATGTATTTTTATCGTAAAAAACGGAGGTAAATATGAAAATTAAAAAAATTCTTCTCAGTACATTAGTTTTTGCCGTGGCAGCGATAGTGTGTGCGTTGACAGTTGGCGCTGAAAAAGCAGGCGATTATCAGATCTATGCTACAGGTGCCGATACCGCCGCAATAACTTCTTACAGCGGCACTGCAACAAGCATTACAATACCGTCGAAACTCAACGGTTTTAAGGTTACTCAGATTGAACGCAACGCATTTCGTGGTAACACAAAGCTTACAAAGGTAACTATCCCCAATACCGTAACCGATATATCAGACGGCGCTTTCGGAGATTGCACCTCTCTCGAAACTGTCACTATCCCCGACAGCGTTAAGTCTATAGGTGCAGATGTTTTTGAAAATACCAAGATACTTAAAAAACAGAGCAAATCATCAACCAAGTATGTCGGAAAATGGCTTGTCGGTGCGAACACAGGCACTCTTACAGTCAAGAACGGTACTATAGGAATAGCTGACAGCGCCTGCCAGACAAACTATAATATTAAAACACTGAATCTTCCTTCAGGACTTAAATACATCGGTTCACTTTCCTTTGCATATTGTACGGGTTTGAAGAAGGCTAATATTCCTTCATCAGTTGAGCGTATAGGAACATACGCATTCACCGGAACAGCTATCGTAAACAATCAGCTTGAAAGTGCGGACATTGCTTATATTGATAAATGGGTCGTTGACAGCTTCTATGAAATAAGCAATGCGAACATTACCGCAGGAACAGTCGGAATAGCCGATTCTGCTTTTGAATCTACTGAGCTTAGAACGGTTAAATTACCGTCTTCACTCAGAATAATAGGTATTAGTGCTTTTTCCGATACATACCTTACAACTGTTTCGATTCCGGCAGGTGTTACTACTATAGGTACAGGAGCTTTTTCACAGAGCGATTATCTGAAATCGGTCACTGTAGCGGATTCCAATAAGAATTACTCATCTCAGAACGGTGTTCTGTACAATAAGAATAAAACTGTGATTATGCAGTATCCACCCGCAAAAACCGATAAGACGTTCTCAATTCCTTCTACAGTTACGGTAATAGACAGCGTTGCTTTTACAGACGCTAAAAAACTTACATCTGTGACATTCCCTTCTTCACTTAAATCTTTAGGCGAAGGTGCTTTCGGAAGAGCGTCGGCTCTGACTTCCGTAAAGTTCGGGGCAAATGTGAGATATATCGGTGCGTTTGCGTTTATTGACTGCAAATCGCTGACAGGTGTAACACTCTCATCAAATCTGCGTGATATAGACAGCATGGCATTTCTGAACTGCGACAAGCTTACAAAGATAACAGTACCGAAAAGCGTAAAGAACATAATGCCCTATGCAATAGGTTATTGCTTTAATGCTGACAGTAACGGGGATATTTACATAAAGAGCGGCTTTACGATATACGGTTATGACGGTGAAGCAAAACGTTATGCAAATGAAAACAACATAAAATACGTCAAGCTGTCCGATGTCAATGTTACCGCAGTGAGCGGTTTCAAATGCTCTTCCAAGACAAGCACATCGGTTACATTACAGTGGACAAAGAACTCCACCGCTTCCGGTTATGAATTACAGCAGTACAAGAACGGTAAGTGGGTCACTATAGCAACTCCCTCTGCTTCAACCACATCTTATACGGTCAAGAGCCTGAAAGCGGGAACAGCAGGCTATCGATTCAGAATCAGAGCGTACAAGACAGTCAGCGGTACAAAAAAATACAGCTCGTGGAGCAGTGAAGTAAAGGTAAACACAAATCCTTACGGCGTAGGCGGATTCTCTGTTAAATCTAAATTCAGCGTTTCCGTAACATTACAGTGGAACAAGGGCACTACCGCAAGCGGCTATGAGCTTCAGCAGTACAAGAACGGCAAGTGGACAACTATTTACACGGCTGATAAGGCAACTGTAACGAGCTATACAGTTAAAAATCTCAAGGCAGGAACAGCCGGCTATCAGTTCCGTATCCGTGCATATAAGACCTACGGCACTAAAAAGCAGTACGGTTCATGGAGCAAGGTTATAAAGGTGAATACTAACCCCTACGGTGTTGGTGGATTCAAAGTTAAGTCCACAGCGAAAAACTCTGTGACATTGCAGTGGAACAAGGGAACAACGGCAAGCGGTTACGTCATTGAAAAATGGAACGGAAACAAGTGGGTACACGTTGCAAGAATAACAAGCGCAAGCACAACTACCTACACTATAAACGGACTAAAGTCAAATACAAGCTATCAGTTTAAAATACGGGCGTTCAAGTCCTATTCCACAGGCAATCAGTACGGCACATGGTCAACTCCGTTGACAGAAAAAACAACTAAATAAATAGCAAAAGGGGCATGGTTGAAATCCATGCCCCTTTATTATTACTGTCTGCTGACGGGTATCTAAAACGATACCCGTTATTTTTATATTATAATTCCGCTGAGGTGGTCTGTTTCATGCTGTATTATCTGAGCGGTGAAGCCCTCATACGTTTTTATCTTTATCTTGAAATTTCTATCAAGATAACGCACTTTTATCTTCTTGTATCGCTTTGTTTTCCGTAAACCGTCAAGCGACAGACAACCTTCTTCCGTTTCATAAGCACCGTCCGACTTTATTATTTCGGGATTGTACATAAGAAGGTAATCGCCGTTGTCGTTTATGGCGATAATGTTTTTCAGTACACCTATCATATTTGCCGCCATGCCGACACAACGTTCGGAATTTGCAATCAATGTTTCGAGCAGGTCTTCGCCGGTTTGCCTGTCATTTTCTGTCGCAGGGGCGGACTTCTGCGACAGCAGGAAAATATCTCTGTTAATTTCTTTTATCATAATACATCTGCCTTTTTCTTTTTATTTTAGCATATTTCAAGCTGTTTTGGCAAGTGGGGAAAATGACGTTTGCACAAAATGTAACCTGTTTGTGCTGAATACGATATTGCTTATTGTGCGTTTATGTATTATAATAACCTCAGACAGATAATCCGCATAAGCGGATTATCCCGTGCATAAGCACGGTAGGCGGATAACCGCCTGTCTGAGAACATTTTATCATCAAATCCTTTTGCCGTTGGCAAAAGTACGGCGTACCGCCGTGTCGGCTTACGCCGACTTGATTTGTGATATAATAACCTCAGACAGATAAACCGCATAAGCGGATTATCCCGTGCATAAGCACGGTTTGGCGGTTACCCGCCTGCCTGAGAACATTTTATCATCAAATTGATGAAAATAATCTGACGAAAGGAAAAAACAGCTATGCCTAATCCATATTTACCTTTATGGGAATATATTCCTGACGGAGAGCCGAGAGTTTTCGGTGACCGTGTATATATTTACGGTTCGCACGACAGAGCAGGCTCAGATGATTTCTGCGACTATGTTTTAAAGTGCTGGAGCGCACCTGTGAACGATCTTAACAACTGGGTGTGTCACGGTGTTACGTTCCGTGTAAAGCCGGACGGTGATTTTCTGTCGGATACCGACTGGACGCCCGATAAAAATCAGATCTTATTTGCACCCGATGTCGTTTGCAGAAACGGAAAGTACTATCTGTATGCATATATTGTCAATGCGACAGGCTGCGTTGCGGTGAGCGACAGACCCGAAGGACCGTTCACACTGCTTTCAAAATACAAGTACACTATATCCGATGAGATATGCTGTAACGGCTGGTTCATCGATCCGGGCGTGCTTGTTGACGATGACGGAAGAACTTATATTTACTGTGGCTATGAGCGTTCTTTTATGGCTGAGGTCGATACGGATACGATGTACACGATAAAGGATAACAGCTGTATCGAGCATATCATACCGATAACCACAGATAATGACGGAGGCTTTGACACGGAAGAAACGCTTTTCTTTGAGGCTTGTTCTCCACGCAAGGTCGGTGATACATATTATCTTATCTATTCTCCCAAACGTGGCCCACGTCTTGCTTATGCTACTTCAGACAAGCCTACGGGGCCGTTTAAGTACAGAGGATATATCGTAGATAACGGTGTTGATTATCCGGGAGGTAATGATCACGGCTCGATAGCTCAGATAAACGGTCAGTGGTATATATTCTATCACCGTATGACCAACGGTACGGTAATGTCAAGACGTGCCTGCGTTGAGAAGATCGAGATACTTCCTGACGGCACTATACCGCCTGTTGAAATGACTTCGCTCGGCTTTGAGGACAGCCTTGATCCTTACAGAATAACGGAGGCTGAGATTGCCTGTGTGCTTAAAGGCGGAGCGTTTGTAACGGAACATAACAAGTTCGAAAGAGTGGTAACGGGTATAAAGGACGGTGCTGTAATAGGCTATAAATACTACGATTTCGGGCTTGACAACGGCAACGGCAGAATGTACTTCAGTGCCGATATAACTGGACTTGGCGCTGATTGCAACGTGCATATACGCATCGACAGCGAGGACGGCGAGGAGATAGGTTCGTTCAAGGTAGGACACGGAAACGGTGTTTACAAGACAGAAGTAAAGCCGGTCAGCGACAGACACGCAGTGTTCCTTACGGTTGACACGGATTATACAGGCTGGACGGCTGCCTATTTCAAGGAAAGACCGCTGTTTGAGCTGAAGAGGTTTGTATTCACAAAGTAATTTTCGGTTGTTACGAGGTGAAAATATGAAGATAGGTTCTATCGGATATAATCATGTTCATGATATGAAATATGAAAATTTCATTATGGACAGACCTAAAGGACCCGGTGCGGTTTTACTGCTGCTTATAAAGACACCTGCGGTTTTTAAGGTAGGCGGGGTGCAGTATCAGGTCAAAGAAAACTCGTTTATACTGATGTCAGCGGATACTCCTTGCTACTATACGGCGCAGGAAAATGTGTATACAGATGACTGGGTGTATTTCGAGAATGACGACTGGGATAAGGAATATGTCGAAAAGCTGGGGATACCGATGGATATACCTGTATATCTGGGAGATATGGACGAACTTTCTCACCTTGTACACATACTTGTCTACGAGCATTATTCGGGTGCGGTGAACAGCGAGGAGATCGAGAAAAAGTATATAGATGTACTTTTTCTTATGCTGAGCAGAACGCTGAAGTCCCGTAACTGTATGTCGTCAAAACAGCTGAGCGAAAGACATTATCGCTTTACGCAAATACGAACCCTGATATTCACTATGCCCGACCACGTGGGTAATGTAGACGACCTTGCGGCACAGGCGGGTATGAGCCGTTCCGGCTTTCAGCATCTTTATAAAAAGCTGTTCGGAACAACGGTAATAAAGGATATAATCGAGGGCAGGACGAAACGTGCGAAACGCCTGCTTTCCTCTACAAGACTTACTATAAAAGAGATAAGCACACGCTGTGGTTATACGAATGAATACAGCTTTATGCGGCAGTTCAAGGAACAGGTCGGAAAGACACCGACAGAGTACCGCAGCAGTATATAAGGAGAATGTTTATGAAGAAGATATTATCTGCCATACTGGCATTATGTATGATAGTTTCGATTACTGCTTGTTCATCGGAAAATGAATCGTCCGTAAAGGGCAGTGAGAACAAGGTAATGCGTGACATAACAACGCAGGAGCTTATCGAGGATATGGGAATCGGTATAAATCTCGGAAATACCTTTGAATCCTGCGGAAACTGGATAAACAAGTCGTCTGTTACAAATTATGAAACAGCGTGGGGAAGTCCTGTTATTACCGAGCAAATGATAAAGGGCTACAAGGACTGCGGTTTTGGCGTTATGCGTCTGCCTGTTGCGTGGAGCAATATGATGGACAAGGAAACGTATACCATAAGTCCCGACTATGTGGCAAGAGTAAAGGAAGTGCTGAACTGGGCGCTTGACAGCGATTTATATGTAATTCTCAACATTCATTACGATAACGGCTGGTTTTCGGACTTTGCCGATGATAAAAAGAGAGATGAATGTTTTAAAAAATATGAAGCTATATGGAAACAGCTTTGCGAGGAATTCGGCGATTACGGCGACCATCTGATGTTTGAATCGCTCAATGAAGAAGGCGGTTGGGAGGAACTGTGGAACAGATACAGTAATGAGGGTGACAAGGAAAAGTCATATTCGATACTGAATGAAATCAATCAGAAGTTTGTTGATATAGTAAGGGCTTCAGGCAAAAATAACGGTAAGCGCCATCTGCTTATCGCAGGATACAATACCGATATTGACCTTACCTGTGACAAGCTTTACAAGATGCCTGCCGATCCGGAAAACCGCTGTGCAGTATCGGTACACTATTATACACCTGTGACCTTTGCCATACTTGAAAAGGACGCAAGCTGGGGCAAGGCACAGACAACGTGGGGCAGTGAAGCCGACAAAAAGCTGCTCACAAAGTATATGGATATGATGAAAACTACCTTTGTAGACAAGGGTATCCCCGTTATTATAGGTGAATATGGCTGTACAACAAAGAACAAGCAGGCAAAAGACATTAATCTATATCTTTCAAGCGTCTGCAAGGAGGCATATTCGAGAGGTATGCTCCCTGTGCTGTGGGATGTAACCGATGTATTCTATGACCGCACGACCTGTACGTTCAAGGATAAGGATTTACTGGACGGACTTATGGCAGCAAAGGAAACCGAAAGAAACGTATAACAAAGTAATTCCTCTTTATAAAATGACTCCCGGAGTGAAATACTCCGGGAGCCTTTTTATATGGTTGTTTACGCCTTCAGTTCAAATGACTTGCAGTCTGTGCAAGCCTTCTGAGTGGGGTCTGCCTCGTGTGTGCCGATCTGGATATGATCGAGTGAGCAGTAATCCGCACAGCAGCAGTGATGCTTACAGTTTGTTATAGAACAAGCTATGCACTTGTTTGCGTGTTCTGTTCCCATTTTTCGTACTTCCTTTCAGAAATAAATATGAGTAAAGTTGTCTTTACGCACATTATTATAACCGGAAAGCCGAAAAATATAACAGAATTATCATTCCATTATTATGTTTAAAATATCGGAAAATTCAGGCACGATATAATCCGCTTTATATTCTTTAAGCTCGTCCTCAGAGCCGAAGCCGCATAGCACACCGACAGATTTTATACCGCACTGTTTTGCGCCGATTATATCAAATTTCCTGTCGCCTATCATAATGGCGGATGAACGGTTTTCTATATGCTGATTGTCAAGCACATAGTTTATTATGCTTGCCTTGTCCTCAAACGAGAAGTCAAGTGACGCACCGCATATAAAAGTAAAATATTTTGCCAGATCGAAATGCTTAAGCACTATTTTAGCAAGCTTAAGCGGCTTTGAGGTGGCAAGGTATATCTTTTTTCCGTTGTCATAAAGTGTTTTCAGTGTTTCGGGAACACCTGCTATGACCTTGTTTTCGTATACTCCGACAGTGTGATAGCGCTCACGGTATTTCAGTACCGCCTCTTTCGCCTTTTCTTCGGGGAAATTATAGAAGATATGGAACGATTCCCAAAGCGGAGGACCGATAAATCTTTTCAGATTTTCTTCGTTGTTTTCTTCAATGCCGTAATAGTGAAGGGCATACTGCACGCATTTTGCTATACCCTCGTATGAATCTGTCAAAGTTCCGTCAAGGTCGAATAAAATATGCTCAAATGCCATTTTTCCTGTCCTGCTCTATAAGTATTTTTACTGCGTTCACTGCCGTTCTTATCGCTCTGTCGCTGTCCATACAGACAGTATCGGGAAGTCCTGCGTTGCTTCTTTCAACATTCCAGAGGGCTGTGAATACAGCGCCTGCACGTTTTCTTCTTGCAAGGGCTACGGAGAATATTGCGGCGGATTCCATTTCGGAAGTAAGACAGCCGCATTTTACATAAGCCGACCAGCTATCCGAGAGCTTATCTCCTACAGGCATCTGTAATGGCTCTATCTCGCCGTAAAAGCTGTCCTTGCTGTGAACTACTCCGACGTGGCAACGCTTGCCGTCAACATCTTCCGATAATGCATCGCCTGCGGTTTTAAGCGCAGTGGTTACTTCAAAATCCGCTACCGCAGGGTAGTTTTCGGGAATATACTCGTGCGATGTTCCTTCGCTTCGTATTGATGCTTGCGCCACAACCAAGTCGCCGCCGGAAACGCTTATATCCATACCGCCGCTTGTGCCTATCCTTATAAAAGTATCTGTGCCTGAGCGGATAAGCTCTTCAACGGCAATTGCGGCGGAAGGACCGCCGATACCTGTTGACACAACGCTTACCTTTTCGCCGAGGAGATAACCCGTATAGGTCGTATATTCACGGTTTGACGCAACAAATTCCGCATTGTCGAGATATTTTGCTATAAGCGGAACTCTGCCGGGGTCGCCGGGAAGAATAGCGTATCTTCCGACATCGCCATTTTTAATCTTAAGATGGAACTGTTCGTTTTCTGTAAGAAGTGCCATAATATCACCCTTTCGCAAAACGTTTATTTCTTTACTTTAGCCCTTTTCTTGGCGGCTTTTTTTGAAATCACTTCGTCAGCCGGAGCGGTAGTGCCGCCCAGAACAGAGGGGGCCGCCTTGTTCTTTTCCTTTTCACGCTTTTCGATATTTCCGTGTATTTTATCCCAGTTGCCGAATATCGCAAGAAGTATGCCGAGTACCGTTATAATAAGGAGCGGCATATAAAGGTATCCGGGGTCGCCCGGTAGCATTTCGTGCAGGATGAGTACGCATATCAATCCGACGAAGGTAAGAGCTCCGCAGATTAAGTATTTTTTCAGCATAGCAAAGAATACAGGCACTATATAGCATATAACGGTAAATGACATCCAGAATATCAATATGCCCATTATCGAGCTTACGTCGGTAGTTTCGGTAGTTATCAGCGAAATAAGTCCGAGAATATTCAGCACTACCGCTATTACTCCCGTTGCTATCATCATAAGTACCTTTAATACGATTACAAAAATCTTCATTTTATCCTTTTCCGTTTCAATTAATTTTTTAAATTTCTATAATTTAATGATAACACAAGAAACCGGAAAAATCAACATATTTATTGTGAGCATCCTGTGAAGAAAATTGCATTCGGTTTTATTTTTTCCAACCCGTACAATTTATAAAATTAAAAAATACCTCTTATATAAAAATTGCACACGCAGATAATAATTCTGTGAGAAAAACGAAAGGAAAAGATTATCCGATGCCACAAAAGATAAAACTTATCAGCAGTATTTTTACTGCGGTTACGCTTTTTTCAAATATAATGTACGGCGGTGCGTGTGCAGAGAAATATATATCCGTAAATTCGCCGTGTTACCCGATGAAATGCAGTGCGGAATACGAAAGACCTGAGCTTTATGTCTGCGGAACGCCGTTTGGTATCAAGCTGTTGACAGACGGCGTTATAGTAACCGGATTTGCCAAGGTAGGCAACAGCACAGATGCTTTTGAATTATCTCCCGCCGGCAAAGCAGGAATAGAAAAGGGAGATGTTATAACGAAAATAGACGGGGAGAAAATTACGTCCTCAGCAAATATGAGCGAACTTATATCCGTGTGCGGCGAATATGCAACGCTGACTTATATAAGAGATGGCTGTGAATATACAGCCGATGTTGAAATAAAGTGCGACAGCGACGGCGAAAAGAGAATAGGAGTGTGGGTGCGTGACAGCACGGCAGGAATCGGCACTATGACGTTTTATCAGCCGAATACACTTGCGGGTGCGGGACTTGGACACGCTGTGTTCGATGTCGACACGGGGGAAATCCTTCCGCTCGGAACAGGTCAGATAGTACCTGCGGTGATAACCGGCGTGAAAAGAGGGGAGCGTGACTGTCCGGGTGAGCTTTGCGGTACGCTGAAACCGTCGGACGTAAAGGGCAGAATAACCGATAACTGCGGATGCGGACTTTATGCCGTGCTTGAAGAAGCAGATATGCAGGGGCAGTTGATGCCGCTTGCATTTGCAAGTGAGGTACAGTGCGGACAGGCGTATATATTATCGACCGTTGACAGCGGCAAGCCCGAAATGTACAGCGTTGAAATAGAAAGCGTTGACAGAAATTCTGCGGACAACAAGAATATGGTAATAAAAGTAACAGATGAACGGCTGACAGAACTGACGGGCGGAATAGTGCAGGGAATGAGCGGAAGCCCGATAGTGCAGAACGGGCGGCTTGTCGGAGCGGTAACGCACGTTTTTATTAGCGACCCTGCTCACGGGTACGGGATATTTGCACAGAGTATGTATGAGCATTTGCTGTCACTCAGTGAAACTGAAGAACAGGCGGCGTAAATTTGTAAACGAATAACGCTTTTGCAAAGTCTTTATGAGGCTATGCGAAAGCGTTTCGCCGTTATCACAGCAAAAATCGTTTATCCGAAGAAACGTGATAGTTACAGGCCTGCTTTTATTCACATAAAAAAGCTACAAATCGACATATATATTGTGCAAAATCACGAAAACGGTTTTTTATTGCAGAAATTTGTCGAAAAATGTTGAAAACGGTCATTTCACGGATATATAATAAATAAGAAGAAGCAAATTTCTACATATTGGGTTAGGTAATCCGATAATTCGTTTTTATATTATCAATTCGGACTTCGATTCAAAAAAACTGAAAAAATTTGGTAAAATCATCTTGAATTATTTTCCAGTTTGTGTTATATTATAGAAGCAATAAAACTATGGAGGTAAGAAAATGTCACAATCTATCAGAGTACTTATAGGGGATGATTCGTTAGAGCTTGGAATATCATGGGCCACCGCTTTCAAAGAGGCAGGGCTGTATGCAATAACCAGACCGAAGATGGGAAAGGTTCTTGTTGATTATGTGCTTACGGAGCGTCCTGCTGTGGTTATCCTTGACGCAAAAACACCCGGTCTTGATGTCTGCGATATAATCAGGACACTCAAAGGAAGCGGAGAATATGCTCCTGTTATATTCGTAACGGCAAACTATGATTCTGCAAAGGTCGAGTTTGAGGTGATGGACGCAGGAGCGGACTATTATATGATACGTCCGTTTGATCCGGAAACGCTTGTATCAAAGGTTTTGTCGGTATATAACGACAAGATAAACGGCAGACGCAATACCGCATCGGACGAATCCGATATGGAGTGCGTAGTGACGGAGATAATACATCAGATCGGCATACCTGCTCATATCAAAGGGTATCATTATCTCAGAACCGCAATCATGCTTTCGGTTGAGGATCCCGACATGATAAACTGTATCACAAAGCTGCTCTATCCGACCGTTGCCCGTATGTATGAAACAACGCCGTCAAGAGTTGAACGTGCAATACGTCACGCAATAGAAATTGCGTGGGACAGGGGAGATGTAGACACGCTCAACAGCTATTTCGGATACACTATTCATACATCGAGAGGAAAGCCGACAAACTCTGAATTTGTTGCTCTTATTGCCGATAAGTTGAGGCTGAAGTACAGATGCACGGCAATCTACGGCTCTAAAAGAATGAAAAATTCACCTGAGGATTCAGTGGTACGCATTTAAGCGTGTAAAGGATATAGATAAGTAAAAATCAGAACCCCCGTCTTGTGACGGGGGTTCATTTTTTAATATTTAATGCTATATATCATGCATTCAATTAATTCGACACAATTAGACAAACTAAATATTTAAAAAGCAATTAATTATATTGACTTTGCACAAAAATAGTAGTATAATGTCAATTAATACAACATATTTGGAGAATATGAAATGAAAACATCAGAACTGTTAGCTGCAAAAAGCAGCTTTGAAGACAATACAAAATGGTTGCCTTTCAATGTTCACGCAAATGATACAGCCGGGATAATAAAGCGCCTTTTCAATAAATGGATCGCCCAGAACGTCAGAAGGCGCTTGTGTGCTGCAATTGGCATTGAGAGTTCGGAGAATGCAGAAGAAATTGTGTGCAACTATTGTAAGTTCATTGCACTGGTGCATGACATAGGAAAATTAACTCCGGCGTTTCAACGAAAGCTGAAAGATAATATTCAGGGCCTTGCTGACAAACTGCTTGACATCGGTATCGACCTTTCAGGTCTGACACAGATATCAGAGTCACCGCATAACATAGCGGGACAGTATATTCTGAAAAATGAATTTGAGGTTGCACCGTCAACCGCAGTCATTGTTGGCGCGCATCACGGCGATTGCTCGGCGGATAGAGGGCAATGTTCATATGAGGCTAACTATTACGGACACGGCAAGGTTAACGTAAACGAATGGACACAGATAAGAGCGGAATGGATGGAATACGCTCTCAGTGTAACCGGATTTGAAGATGTCAAAAATCTGCCGAATCCCGATGTTGCGGCGCAGATGTTGATTACCGGACTGCTCGTAATGAGTGACTGGATAGCGAGCAACACCGATTATTTTCCTTACATAGACATCGAAGAAAGGCTCAACGATGAGCAATGCGAGGAGCGTGTCAGAAGAGCGTGGAACAAGCTTTCGCTTACGGACAGCTGGTATGCCGATTTTATCTCTGATAGTGACAGCTTTTTTGAAGAACGTTTCGGTTTCAAACCGAATTCTGTACAGCGTGAATTTATGAATGTTGTAAGCCTTTGCAATAAGCCTGGTATATACATACTTGAGGCACCTATGGGAATAGGCAAAACCGAGGCGGCACTTGCGGCAACGGAGATACTTGCATCACGTTTCGGCTACGGCGGAATGTTTTTCGGACTGCCGACGCAGGCGACAGCTAACGGAATATTTGACCGTATTCATTCCTGGGCGAGCGGCACTGATGATATACACTCGCTCAGACTTGCACATGGTATGACGGATATGAATGACGAATACTGTGAGATGTTCCACGGAAGAGCATCCGATATTTCCGATGACGATAATGACAATATAATGGTTCATACCTGGTTTGAAGGAAGAAAACAGGCGTTGCTGTCAGAGTTCGTTGTTGCTACAGTTGACCAGTTCCTTATGGCATCTTTAAAGCAGAAACATGTTATGCTAAGACACCTGGGACTTGCGGGTAAGGCTGTAATCATAGATGAATGTCACGCATATGACCGATATATGTACGTTTATCTGGAAAACTCCCTGCGCTGGATGGCGGCGTATAACGTACCTGTAATAATTCTTTCTGCAACATTGCCGCCGGATAAAAGAGCAGAACTGATAAGATGGTATACCGGCAGTAAGAACAGCTTTGACAACAGCAGTACAGCATATCCTATACTGACGTGGAGCGACGGTGCGGAGGTAAAGCAGAAGGCTATACCTGTTGATATTCCCGATAAGTCTATCACAGTAATCAGAAGAGAAGAAAATGACAGTAACAATATTGTAAACCTGCTTGAAGATAAACTGTCTGGCGGCGGTTGTGCGGCTGTTATTGTGAATAGTGTTGCTTATTCTCAGGAACTTGCCGACACAATAGCGGCGAATATGCCTGATTATCGTGTTATATGTTTCCATAGCAGACTTATATCGACTGACAGAGCGGTAATTGAGCGTGAGCTAACAGAACTTGTCGGCAAGAAGTCGACCTGTGAGAAGAGGGACAAACTGATAGTAGTCGGCACACAGGTGCTTGAACAGTCGCTTGATATAGACTTTGACTATATGATAACCGAACTTTGCCCTATGGATCTGTTATTACAGCGTTCGGGCAGACTGCACAGACATAACCGCTCACGTCCGGATAAATTATCCGAACCGGAGCTGTGTGTGTTGATCCCGGAAGATTTCAGCAAGAGTGTTTACTCCGGTTGGATACTGACGCAAACTGAAAAATATCTGCCGGATAAACTTGTTATACCGGGATGTATTCCTAAGCTTGTCGGCGCTGTTTATTCTGAACCCGACAATGATGAACAACAGACCGCAGAGTATAGAGAATATAGTGATGAACAAAAAGAGAAAAAGCAAAGAGCCAAGAAATATTGCATACCGTCGCAAAAAATTAATCGCAGTGATTCAACGCTTAGCGATATGATCAACAGGCGTGAGCTGAACAACGATTCAGACGGGGAGGCGGCGGTGCGTGACGGACAGGAAACCATAGAAGCGCTTGTGCTTGTGAAAACATCCGATACGGAGTATTCGCTGTTTTCACGGGACGCGGTGTTTGATATTACTTCTGTACCCGATAATGTACAGGCAAAGCTGATAGCAAAGCAAAGACTGAGATTGCCGGCATTTTTCAGTAAGTCTTATAATTTTTGTAAAACGATCGAGATACTGGCAAACGCAATGCCTCAGGCGTGGAGAAATGCAAAGTGGCTCAAAGGTGAGATATTGCTTTTGCTTGACGGAAATAACAAGATAAATCTGCTCGGCAGAACGTATAAATACAGCACCGAAAGAGGTTTTGAAGAAATAAAGGAGGAAGAAAGCTGATATGGACAGAGAGTTCAATCTGATCGACGAACCGTGGATATGTGTCCGTGACAACGGGTGCGAGTTGAAAGAGATAAGCATAAGGCAGGTCTTTGAACACGCAGAGGATTACACGGAGCTTGCAGGAGAAACAAAAACGCAGGATATGGCTGTGCTGAGATTTCTGCTTGCGATGATTTACACAGTATTCTCGAGGTATGACAAAAACGGTGATGAGGTTGATCCTGAGGATGATATTAATTATCTTACGGATAACTGGATTGAGGTATTTCGGAGCGGCAAATTTCCGATGAAGCCGTTTGAGAAGTATTTTGAAAAATGGTATGACCGTTTCTGGCTGTTTGATGAGGAGTATCCGTTTTATCAGTCTAACAAGGTAAACGGTAAAGGCAAAGCTACAAGTATAGCAAAAATGATCGGATCGCTTTTTGAAAGTGCCAATAAGCCCAGACTTTTCTCTGACAGGAACAATGACGGAAGACTGCTTTCATATTCGGAAGCGGTTCGTTGGTTGTTACACATAATCTGTTTTGATGACATAGCGGCAAAACAACCTACACCTAAGAAACCGTGGGTAGGCAGGCTGGGACTTATAGCGGTCAGAGGAAACAACCTGTTTGAAACGCTTATGCTGAATTACAACGCTGAAAGTGATTCTGAATATGACGTGTATGTAAGCACTCCATCATGGGAAAAGGATAACAACAACGCTGAGTTCAATACTCTGATACCTGTTCCCGATAATCAGGCGGCATTGCTTTCGTTGATGTCAAGACGTGTATATCTTTGCAGGAAAAACGGAAAGGTGAACGGTTATTATCTTTCGGGCGGAGATTATTTTGAAGAAGATGAGGTTTTCAGCGAGCAGATGACGCTCTGGAGGTCGTATAAAGAAAAAGGAAGCGACAGTACAAAATATAAACCTCTGCTTCACAAGCCTTCGACAAAGGCCTGGCAGGAATTCGGAAGTATCGCAGCGCTTGAAGGTGATGAAAATTCAAGCACTGCAAGAAAACCGGGCGTTATAGCTCATATTGAATCGTACATAGACAAGGGATATCTTGACAACAGCTTTTTGCTTAACGTAACAACTGCATCTGTCATATATGATTTCAAACAGATGACGTGCCTGCCGGTTATTGATTCTATCAGTGATGAACTGTCGTTCCATTCAGATCTGCTGATGAAAGTAGGAGAAGCGTGGCGTTATCGTATAGGAAACGAGATAGGCAAATGCGATAAGGCAGCATATGCGGTAAACGTGCTGAGTCTTAATTTACAGAGAGCTGCAGGAGCAAGCGGTGACAAGCTTTCCGGAGAAGACGCAAAGACGCAGTTCTACAGTATGATAGATAAGCCTTTCAGAGATTGGCTGTCACAGCTTGATACAAACTATGATATAGATGAATATACCGAAAAAATTGAGGATACTGTAAGGAAAATCGCAATCGTATTCGGAAATGACTGTGTTCATCAGATGAGCGCAAATACGATTTTCGGACGATATGATAAGGACGGCAAGGATAAAAACCTTGTGACTGCGGTAGAGGCTCTTAACATTTTTAATGCTACAATAAATAAAATTTTCAGAAAAGAAGGTGATAACAAATGAGTAAGAGTGATATGGTTTATCGTTATACCGCATCAAAAATCGAGTATCTGCACAGCATTGCAGACACAGGAAGAGGCAAAGGCTATCTTGCCGAACTTCGACACGGTATCGGTAAAAAGCCGGGAGAACTCCCGTCGCTTTGGTGGCTGATATTCGACAGGATTGATGAAGAACTTAAAGGTTCAAAGTGTGCGTCAAATGCAGAATGGGCAGTTTATACGGCTCTGACGTTGTACTCTTTGCATCAGCAGGGTAACGACAGATTTATGTATGAAAAGGGCTATACTCTGGGAAGAGCGGCTTATCACATTGCAAACAGCAGTGATGATGAAGAACGTGTTGTAAACAGACTTAACCTTGTTGTAACATCAACGACAAAGGAAGAGCTTGCTTACCAACTCAAAAGCATAGTTCAACTGCTCAAAGGCAAGAGTATACCGCTTGATTATGCGAAGCTTGCCGAAGAACTCTACAGGTTCAATTATCCTGAGCAGGCGGCAGATATAAAACTGTCGTGGGGAAGAGATTTCTATTCCGAAAAGTATAAGACCGAAAAAGATAATTCAAAAGGAGAGTAAAGAAAATGAGTAACGAAAGATTATATGTTGATTTCCATGTAGTACAGACAGTTCCGCCTTCATGCGTAAACCGTGATGATACCGGCAGACCTAAAACTGCTTTTTACGGCGGTGCAAACAGAGCGAGAGTGTCAAGCCAGTCGTGGAAGCATGCAATGCGCCTTATGTTCAATGAACTTTTTACAAGTGAAGAACTCGGCTACAGAACAATGCACGCTGTTGATCTTATTGCAAATGAAATCAAAAAGCTTGACAGCAGTTTTGACGATGAAACAGCCGTTAAGGAAGCTATAAAGGCAATGAACTCGGCAGGTGTGAAAATAAACGAAAAGAAGGATAATAAAACAGGAGCACTGTTCTTTATAAGTGCTGTGCAGGCTAATAATCTTGCACAACTTGTTATAAGCGGTGAAAAAGACGCCAAGCTCTATAAGCAGGCACTTAAAGAAACGCCTTCTGTTGATATCGCTTTATTCGGAAGAATGGTAGCGGACGATGCTGACCTGAATGTTGACGCGGCATCGCAGGTTGCTCACAGTATTTCAACTCATGCCGTACAGAATGAGTATGACTACTTTACGGCAGTAGACGATTGCTCGCCTGAGGACAGTGCGGGTGCGGGACATCTCGGAACAACAGAATTCAATTCTTCAACGCTTTACAGATATGCGACCGTGAATGTCGCACAGCTTAAGAAATCAATAGGTGTTTCTGTAGCAGAAGTCATAAAGGGATTTGCCGAAGCATTTATCTGCTCTATGCCTACCGGTAAGCAGAACTCATACGCAAACAGAACATATCCCGATATGGTTTATGTGACGATCAGAAAAGATCAGCCTGTAAACCTTGTCGGTGCATTTGAAAAGCCGGTTATCAGCAATAACGGCTATGTTGAAGAATCTGTGAAGAAATTACAGGAGTATGCAGGCAAGGTATATGACAACTTCAGCGGAAAGCCTGTAAAGAGCTTTATGATAGGTGCGGACGCTATATCCGATGCCGAAAGGGTAAATCTTGACGAACTGCTCGAAAAGCTGTATAGCTACATAAAAGATGAGGTGGTATAATGCCTGTACTGCTGCTCAGACTTGCCGCTCCGTTGCAGTCATGGGGCGTTGAGTCGAAATTTGATACGCGCCGCACGCTCGGATATCCGACCAAGAGCGGCGTAATCGGACTTGTGGCATCGGCTATGGGAAGAGAGAGGACAGAACCTCTTGACGACCTTAATGAGCTTAAAATCGGTATCAGAGTAGAGAACGAGGGTCGGCAGATAAGGGATTACCATACTGCCAACGGTGAAAAAACAAAGAAATATATCACGCACCGCTTTTACCTTTCCGATGCGACTTTCCTTGTTGGGCTCGAACATAAAGATGCAGGGTTTATAGAAAAAATCGAAGACGCTCTGAAACATCCTGCGTTTCCGCTATTTTTAGGTAGGCGCTCATGCCCACCTACACCTCCGCTTGTATGGGGATTGCGTGACGGAAATCTTCTTGATGTGCTTAAATCGGAAAGTCCGTTGCTTGACAAACAGCAGAGAAAAAATGCCGACACAAGGCTCAGAATTATTACAGAAAGCAAAGACGGTCCTGCAATAATCAAGGATGTTCCTGTTTCATTTGATCCGACATTCAGACGTTTCGGACTGCGGAAAATAAAAGACTGCTATGTGGTGATCAATAAGTCGGACAGCGCAGAGGATATGGTTTCTGCAGAGCACGACCCTATGACTGAATTGAGGTGAAACAATGTATTTATCAAGAGTTTATCTGGATCTGTCAAACCGCAATACATTGAAGGCGGTCAATTCACGCAGTGTTCTGCACGGAGCTGTAGAAGCGGCGCTTACGGATGATCGTTCAAGAAAGCTCTGGCGCATCGACAGTCTTGGAGGAGAGCTTTATCTGATGATTCTCAGCAATCAGAAGCCCGACTTATCTGTTATAGCATCGCAGTTCGGTGATACCGGCAGAGCAGGAGAAACAAGAGAATATGACGGTCTGCTTGGCAGAATAAAAAAGGGTGATATATGGCAGTTCCGCCTTACCGCAAATCCGGTGAAAACGGATAATGTAAAACAGGGACAGGGTAAGAAAAGGGCAGTCACTATTGTTGACTTTCAAAAGCAGTGGCTGATGGACAGAGCAGAGAAGAACGGGTTCTGCCTTAGCGAAGATTCATTTGATGTGGTTCAGAACAAGTGGTGCAGATTTTTCAAAAAGGACAACAGAGTAGTAACTCTTCTGTCGGTGACGTTTGAAGGACTGCTTGAAGTGACGGATGAAGAACTGTTCAGAAATATGCTCGTAAACGGATTAGGCAGAGGAAAAGCGTACGGTATGGGACTTATGACCGTAATGCGTCCGGGAAATAATACAAATGGCTGAAATACCCGGAATGATAAAACCCGATATCGTAGAACTGCCGCAGATTGCCGACAGAATTACATTTCTGTATCTGGAACATTGTAAAATAAACAGAAAAGACAGTGCAATCACCGTTATTGACGAGAACGGCGTTACGCATATACCATCGGGTACAATCTCTGTACTTATGTTAGGTCCCGGAACTGATGTTTCACACAGGGCTATGGAACTTATCGGTGACAGCGGAATAAGCATATGCTGGGTTGGTGAGCAGGGTGTCAGATATTATGCCGGCGGCAGACCGCTGACGCACAGTTCGAGGCTTATTGTAAAACAAGCGGAAATGGTCACAAACCAGCGCAAGCATCTTGATGTTGTCAGAAAGATGTATATGATGCGTTTTCCCGATGAGGATGTTTCGGGGCTTACTCTGCAACAGCTTAGAGGTCGTGAGGGCAGTCGAATAAGAAAAGTGTACAGACAGCAGTCTGAAAAATGGAATGTCGAATGGAACGGTCGTGTATACAATCACGAAGATTTCCAGTCGTCCGATCCTGTCAATCAGGCTCTGTCGGCGGCACATGCCTGCCTTTACGGGCTTGCTCACGCTGTTATATGTTCTATGGGGTGTTCGCCTGCACTGGGGTTTGTGCATATCGGTCACGAATGTTCGTTTGTATATGATATAGCCGATCTTTATAAAGCTGAGGTCACGATACCAATATCTTTTGAAGCGGCTGCATCGGTAAATGATGATATATCAAGATTTGTACGGCATAGGGTCCGTGACGAAATGGTGAAAGCTCATATACTTGAACGAATGGTACACGATATAAAATATCTGCTGATGCCTGAAGTAAATCCGGATGACGAAAAAGTCATGTATCTGTGGAATGATAAAAACGAACCTCTCGATTACGGTAAACAATACAGGTGACGATATGATGGTAGTAATTACACTGAGTTGTTGTCCGCCTAAACTACGCGGAGATCTTTCCAGGTGGATGCAGGAAATAGATACAGGCGTGTATGTCGGAAATCTGAACGCAAGAGTTCGTGATAACGTATGGGACAGAGTGTGCTCAAATATCGGAAACGGTCACGCCTCAATGTCATACAGCTCAAATAACGAGCAGAAACTGGAATTCCGTATTCACAATACGCAATGGGAGCCGCTAGATTATGACGGCATAAAGCTTATAAAAAGACGTGTGACAAAAAGTGACGATGAAAACGTTATTCGTCCGAAGGCTATGACAAATCACATAAATCGTTTATCGGAGAAAAAACAGAAATCATCCGGTGTATCGGATACATATACGGTAATCGATATTGAAACAACGGGACTTAATCCTGATGATGAAATAATAGAACTCGGTGCAGTAACGGTTGAAAACGGATCAGTAGCAGAAACATATTCTGTGCTAGTCAAAACAGATAAAAAAATACCGAAGGCAATTATCGGGCTTACAGGTATAACGGAGGAATTACTGGCAAATGAGGGATCAGAAAAAAGTAAAGCACTTAGTGAGTTTGCAATGCGATGTAGCGGAAAACCTCTGGTCGGGCATAATATCGGTTTTGACTTGAATTTTATTAAATCTGCGTGTGCTGAAAACAAAATTGATTTTGTTCCGTCAAAAATTATTGATACAGTTAAAATATCAAGAAAACTACTTGATATTAATTCATATTCATTATCAGCTATTGCGGATTATCTTGATTTGCATTATAATAAAGATAGGATTCATAGGGCGCTTGACGATTGTCTGCTTACACAAAGGATCTATGAAAAGTTAAAGGAAATCTAAGCGGTTGATTTTGCAAAACCGCTATTTTCCTTGATTTCTTTAGTCTTGTCCCCACACGCGTGGGGATGATCCGAAGCGGTTTGCAACCTTTACGAAATCGGCGAACTTGTCCCCACACGCGTGGGGATGATCCTTCGGCACGGTCGTAAAAGATATTATCGGACAGACTTGTCCCCACACGCGTGGGGATGATCCCGACCTCGGCGGTGTATGCCATGCCGTTGCGGTCTTGTCCCCACACGCGTGGGGATGATCCTCCTGCAATCGCAAGCCACAGCTTTCTTGATGTCTTGTCCCCACACGCGTGGGGATGATCCTACCACGCTTTTTGCGAGTTTAAAACACGCAGACTTGTCCCCACACGCGTGGGGATGATCCTTTGCACGGCTACAAGCGTTGTCACGAATACCACTTGTCCCCACACGCGTGGGGATGATCCTTAAGGATCTTGTTGCTTTTTTTGAAGAAGAAACTTGTCCCCACACGCGTGGGGATGATCCCTGTAACACTTGCAAAAAATTTGAGCATTCCCGCTTGTCCCCACACGCGTGGGGATGATCCTTACTAGCTGTAGCAAAAAAAGGTAAAGAATTTCTTGTCCCCACACGCGTGGGGATGATCCTTAAAGCTTGTTTATAGCGACACAAACGCAAAACTTGTCCCCACACGCGTGGGGATGATCCTAAAAGTTATCTGGTTACTGTACCGCCAAATCACTTGTCCCCACACGCGTGGGGATGATCCTGGTGCGATGTCACTATTCGTTGTTATGTGCTGCTTGTCCCCACACGCGTGGGGATGATCCTATAGGTACAGTAAAGAGATAAAGACAAGCAAACTTGTCCCCACACGCGTGGGGATGATCCTGTTTTCAACATTTATGTTCAGCTTTTTACAAACTTGTCCCCACACGCGTGGGGATGATCCTCCTCGGGATTTTGTCGCTATATCCGATACTGGCTTGTCCCCACACGCGTGGGGATGATCCTCACCGGTTAGTCCTCGTTCTGTTGCTTTTAAACTTGTCCCCACACGCGTGGGGATGATCCTATGGATAAAGTTGAGTTTCTCGGACATATAAACTTGTCCCCACACGCGTGGGGATGATCCTGCCTGATTAATTATATCATTGAAAAAATCGTACTTGTCCCCACACGCGTGGGGATGATCCTTCTATAGCCTGACGTTGTTCAAGTTTCTTTTTCTTGTCCCCACACGCGTGGGGATGATCCCCGCTACAAAATCAAAAACTGCATTATCCCGGTCTTGTCCCCACACGCGTGGGGATGATCCCACTCGCCACGGTATTCCTGCACTCTTTCCACCCTTGTCCCCACACGCGTGGGGATGATCCCAGATACTTGATACCCCGTATGATACTGGACTACTTGTCCCCACACGCGTGGGGATGATCCCAGTAATTAAACCCTTCGGGGCAACAGAGAAAGCTTGTCCCCACACGCGTGGGGATGATCCCCTCTTCCTGCCCTTTGGGCTGTCGTAGTGTTTCTTGTCCCCACACGCGTGGGGATGATCCGTCCGCCATATATGTGGCTATCAAACAGTATCACTTGTCCCCACACGCGTGGGGATGATCCCTATCAAAAGACAATAACAGCAATGATATTTCACTTGTCCCCACACGCGTGGGGATGATGAGAGCAACAGAACTGCGGGTAAAACAACTGACCACTTGTCCCCACACGCGTGGGGATGATCCTTAACGCTACACACGTTGGGGTCAGTTGTGCCGCTTGTCCCCACACGCGTGGGGATGATCCTAGTCAACATTTTTGATAATGGCGTGTGCCTTTCTTGTCCCCACACGCGTGGGGATGATCCCCGTGCTTGTGTTCGCCCCATACT
>OMDZ01000253.1_pt1 | contig 34865 bp, 29 predicted proteins | sample 1673641 | NCBI WGS metagenome assembly OMDZ01 (sample SAMEA103958117, study PRJEB25191) | human gut metagenome | biome: human-associated habitat [ENVO:00009003]; feature: intestine environment [ENVO:2100002]; material: feces | place: Germany | collected 2013/2015
CTCCTCATCGACTTTATCAGTATAGCGGCTATCGGCACCGGCGAGGAAAGCCGTTATATGCTTACAGCATTGACTGTAAAACTCATCTTCATAATGGACGATATGCGCACCGCCAAGTGCAAAGCGGTCATCGGAATAAAACCTTTTAGAAATATCAATTACACAGCAATCGGTAAGACGTGCGAATTCTTCTTCAAATCCGTTTATAAATGCTTTTTTGGTTTTGAATGTGTTATCGCTGTCGGATAACATTTCTAACCGATTGTCAAGCGAAATATAACGGTCTTTAAGATCGGCTTTAATTAAAATAACGTTTTTTCCATAGCGCTCTGTGACAAATTTGCTGAAGTTTTCAAGCGCTCTTTCGAGATATTCACGGCTTCTTTCGTTAAATAAATATGCGCTTTCACATTTATCGGAAATCGACTTGTAAAAAGCAGTGCGAAGTATGAAATCATCCACCTCGAAAAGCGAATCGCCGTACTTACGCATATTGCAGATAAGGTCGTACATATCAACAATCAGCCATTCGGCATTACTGTCAGATAGAATATGTTTTCCTTCGTGCAAAAACGCCTCTTTGACAGTGCGCCTTCGCCACTTACTGCCGCAGAATTTATCAGCCGACAAATCGTTGTCAAACGGTATTTCAGGCTCGTCTGCAAGCAAAAACGGCTGCTTGAAAATGTACTTATCGACATACATACCTGAGGAATTGCGGTTAACGGATTCACGGGAAATACAGCTGCCCCAGATGTCAACCAATACAGGTTTGTGCTGTGCTTCGTAGTCTTCAAGCAATTTGCGGTCATTTCTGATAAGAAAAATATGTTCGCAGTTATCGGGAACAGTATATTTGTAAACCTCAGAAAGTTTACGGGATAATTGTTTTGTCATAAGGAAGTTCTCATCGAAAACAATCCTTATATCATCGTAACTGCAATCGCCAAGGTCGCCGTCAATACACTCAGCGGCTTTTATTGCCGAGATAAGCCTTTCTGCACCTGCTTTAGCAGAAAGCAGGATTTTTGCATCATCATAGGTACGGATCTCATTTTCACGCAGATATACAAAATACTCGAAATTCTCTGCAACAAACCGCTTTGACGTAAGCTCTGCCATTCTGTCCGATACATAATTTCTGTCAAGCAGTTCAGGTTGATAGGCTCTTGCTGTCATATTATCATAGTACTTTATGACACGCATAAGCTGCAGTCTTATTTCCGGTGCAGAAAAATATGTATCCTTGCGGATACGTTTTACCGCTGAGTTCAGCTTGATTCTTACATCATCGTAGAAAAGCGGCTCAAAGGACATCATATTGTCACTTTTTGACGACATAAAATAATTGCCGGAAACATCAATAACCACCGGCTGTAAAAGAGAAATCAGATAATCCTCATACATCCTCAACCGCTTATTCAACGCATTTCTGCTTTTACCGTTCCTGAGCTGATTTTCTATTACGCAGATATTGCTGAATTTTAACCGCACTAATATGATTTTATCCTTATCATATTTTGACAAGACAATTTTCGCATATTCTTTAAGCGCAGATTTTACTGTTTTTTCGTCAAAAGGCGGAGATATTTTTTCAAGCCTGTCTTTATTGGAATTGTAAAAATCGGAAGAAATAAAACTTCCTGATGCCGTATAGAAGCTGTCGCCGTACCTGTAGCACGAAACAGCCGCCGCTGTATAAAGGTCGATTACGATATAATCGCTGTCTGAACCGTCTAAAAACGATTTGAAATTTTTATTTATATCAATTTTATTTCTTTGGCTGCCGGCTTTTCCCGAAAGATTACTTTTTTTGCTTACAAGCGATAACGGCGACAGAATAAGAGCGGTATCGTCATAAGAAAAACCGCTGTCACGGAATATATTTCTCAGCACGGCTGAGCCTTGCAGCAAGAATTTAGGGTATTTTCGTATAACGCCCTCCTTGCCGAGTATATCTCTTATGTGATCTTCGGAAATCTGTTCTGTTTGTGTCAGCGACCCGTCTAGAACGCTTACCGTATATCCGTCGGAGGTATCCTTGCAAAGCGTCGGAATGCACGATATATCGGACTTTACTCCGCTTTCGGTTCTTGTGAGAATCAGATTTACAATTACACTCTCACGGTTTTCACGAAGCTCTTTCATAGATGACAAAAGATTGCCCAGAGAATAGAAGCACGTCACATCTCTGCCGGCGGATGTGTGTATTTTACCGACCCTCTGCATAACGTGCGGATGAGAACCTATAATAAGATCCACACCGCACTGCGCCATATATTCAGCCGTCTTTATCTGAGAATTTCGAACCGTAACGGAATTCATAACACCCCAGTGCTGATATGCGATTATATACTCTACACCTTCATTTTTAAGCGTTTCAACAAGCTGTCTGAAATGCTCAGGCTCATATTTCCCGATAATTTCGGGCGGTATATTTTTCTCAAGCCCGTTTGATATTGAATTTACTGCGACAAATCCTACTTTTATGCCGTTTATATCGGCAATATGAGTTTCATCGTCAAGCGTACCGATATTTGCCATACCGCTGTTTCTGATACGTTGTACGGTAGCGTGAAGCCCTTCAAGCCCTGTATCACAGTTATGATTATTAGCGGTTACCAGTGCATTGAATCCGCAGTTTTTCACTGTGTCTATGAAGGTGGACGGAGAATTGCAATTGGGGCTTCCGCTGTCTGTGCGTATCTTTTCATATTCAAACGGCGCTCCGTCAAAGCAGGTGGTTTCAAGCACTGCTACAGAATAATCGGCTGAACTGACCGTATCTTTAAGCGTTCCGAATGCGTCTGTAAAATCAAACGAACGCAAAGCGGCTTTCCGCTGATGCTCAAGCGAACACATTATATCGCCGCAGAGCATGATCCTTGCCGTAGCCGGATAGCGTGACATATCCCTGCCGACAACTATCTTAACAGTAAAAGTCTGACCGTCATCAGCCGTCAGCTTTATCTCAGCCGTACCGTCCGAAACGGCGGTAATCTGTCCGCCCTTTGTTACGGTCGCCACATCGCTGTCATCGCATTCAAAAGTAACGGCAGGCACTTTATTTCTGCATTCCCATACTATTTGCGACGTTTCGCCCTTGTTCATCGTGATTACATTCTGAGCTTTAAGGTGATGGCACATCGGCGTAAATTCTGCCGGCTGTGACAGTTCGCCGTATACCTCTTTCCCGTCACGATAGCTGAACGCTTTTACCCGTACAAGATACTTTCTGCCGTTGCGAAACCCAAGTATCAGCTTTGAATTATTCTGCGCATAGCGTGTTTTAATGCACTTTTCCGGTTCATCTGCATTATAGAACTGCAATATATAGCCGTCTGCGCCCTCTACCGTCTGCCAGTCGGATCGCACCGATCCGTCATAAGCGGTAGCGAACAGGTTTTGCGGAGCTTTCAGCATGATAGTTACCTCCGTAGTTTACTATTTGCTCAACGGTTTTCTTATTATCGAATGAGGAGGGAAAGAAACCGGATAGTCAAAGTACATCTTTTCTGTCGCACGGTTTGCTATCTCTGTCTGCTCGCCCTTTGAATTTATCAGATAAGGAATATCCAGCTTTACAGGTGTCTTTCCTGGCGACAGCACTTCAAGGTCATCGTGAACGGTAAAATAATTTCTCTGCGTGATATTCACCCTGCCGTTCTCACAGCTGTCAATTACGCCGACAAAGTCGCACTCACGGATGTAGCCGCTGTTCTCGTAATACTGGTTTGCGTCATCCTTGTTGAAATAAAAGCCGGTGCAATACTGTCTGTGACTTACCTTATAAACTTCATCAACCGCCCACTTCGGAACCGGTTCACCGTTTTTCACTGCATCAAGCGCAGCTCTGTAAGCATTCGTTACCGTTGCCGTATAATATGCGGATTTCGCTCTGCCTTCAATCTTGAAGCTGGTAACGCCTGCATCCTTAAGCTCTTTAAGATGCTCTATCATACACATATCCTTAGCGTTAAGGATATAAGAGCCGCCATCGCCCTCAGACAGTTCATAGTAGTCGCCGGGGCGTTTTTCTTCCACTAAGTGATACTTCCAGCGACAAGGCTGAGCGCATTCGCCCTTGTTGGCATTTCTGCCTGTCATAAAAGCGGAAAGCAGGCATCTGCCTGAAAATGAAACGCACATTGCCCCGTGAACGAACACTTCAATATCCATATCCTCAGGTATGTTATCCCTTATACGCTTTATATTTTCAATATCTACCTCACGGGCAAGCACTACTCTCTTTGCGCCCATCTTGTACAGCTCGTTTGCAGTTACATAGTTAACTACTCCCGCCTGTGTAGAAACGTGAATTTCAAGATCGGGAACGGTACGCTTTATAAGAGCAATACAGCCGATGTCGCTTACTATTGCGGCATCTATTCCGCAGTCGTATGCGGTTTTTATAAATTCGGGGAGCAGTTCTATCTCATCGTTTGACGGAACGGTATTGCAGGTAAGATATACTCTTACACCCTTTGCATGAGCGTATTCAACGCCATTCCTCAGCGTTTCGGGATCGAATTTTGCCGCACCTGCTCTCATACCGAACATTGTACTTCCGAGATATACAGCGTCACAACCGTAATCAACGGCTGACATAAGACATTCAAGATCACCCGCAGGCGATAAAAGTTCTAACATAAACTTAACCTTTCTTTTACCTTATTATGACATTCCGCCGCAGAAAGCTCTGCGGCGGAATATTGATTGTTTGATTATTCGGCTATCGCATGATCCAGTCCGCACTTGCGGAGATTCTCCTCATGCTCCGAAATAGTTTCTGCAAAATACATTTCTGTTGTGTCAGGGTCTGCACAGAAATAGTAATAGCTTGTTTCAGGCGCATAAAGCACTGCTTTTATAGCGTCAAGTCCAGGGTTGCAGATAGGTCCTATCGGTATACCGTCACACTTATAAGTGTTATATGCGTCAAACATTTTCTGATCATACTGCGATGAAGTGAGATGCGGCTTTATATGCTCATCAACATAATGTACAGTAACGTCCGATTCGAGATGCGGGAATGCTTCCGCATCAGCCATACGGTTGAAGAATACCGATGCAACATTGCCCATATTGGTCGTAGTATCCGCCTCACGCTGTGCTATCGAAGCAAGCGTTATGGTTTCGTCAAGCGTAAGCCCAAGCTCGCTCATACGGTTATAGTAACGTGCCGTCAGCTTGTTATTGAAGTTCTGATATATAATATCAAGAGCATCTGCGGCATACTCGCTTGTATCAAGCTCCTTATTGTCCTCAAGGGCAGGAAGAATATAGAACTCGTATGTATCGGGGAATATATATCCTTCCATCTGATAATATTTCAGCTTTTTATTCTCAAGACGTTTCTGGAATTTATAAGTATCTCCGAGCGTCTTGCACTGCTCCATGAAATCTTCGGCACGGCAGACACGGTTATCCTCCATCATCTGAGCAATCTCATCAATAGTCATACCCTCGGTTATCTGTATTGAAACCGTCTGATTTACAGTAGATACTGTCTGCAGCTCAGAAATAAGCGCACTGTACGACATGGTTGTGTCAACCGTGAAAGTACCCTTTATGAACTTATCACCCTTGCCGAACATTTTGGCGTAGAGCTTGAACACATCCGGCATATTTATAATGCCGAGATTTGCAAGATCCTGAGCGATTTCATCTGTTGTCGAATCCTCGTTTATATGTATCTCAGCCTGGCAATAGGTTTTTCCGATTCCTGTAAAATCAAGTGCCGACTTTACAATGTATGTAGCAAGAAACGCAGAAATTGATATGATAAAAACTGACAGCAGAACGCCTGTGAGAATATGTGAAAACGTTCTTCTATGGCGGTTTTTCGCTTTGATTTTCTTGTTGCGTTCTTTTTTTGCCGCAAGATATTCCTGATATTCTTCTTCGGTTACCTCGTCCTCCGCAGGCTCACCGTCCCCAGAAAGCGATTCTTCACCGCCCGGAACGCTTTCGTATCCGCTGTCATGAGATGAATCCTCGTTTCGCACTTCGCCTGTATGAAGCGCTTTTATCGAATCCATCATAATTGTGCGTTCTTCGGTGCTTTCGGTATTTTCATCCTTATGAGTTAAATCCATAGGATTATTCTCCATATTTTTGTCCTTTCCGTTTTTCTGTAATGACTATATCAACGCATCTGTCGTAATCATCGACAGGTATATCCTCCGTCAGAAATTCTTCATAGCATACTCCGACAGTATAGCCCTTATAACCGTTTATAAATCTGTCATAATAGCCTTTGCCGTAACCGAGTCTGAAGCCTTTCGCATTAAAGCAGAGTGCAGGAACTATCAGCACGCTGTTTTCCGCACCGGCGGCATCAATCACAGCACATCTCTTTTTCGGCTCGTCGATTCCGTACATACCTTTTTCAAGATCGTCAAACGTATGTATCACGCAAAACTCCATATTACTGCCGTCTATACATCTCGGCACAGCGACATTCTTTCCTGCTTTCAGGCACTGCGTTATGAATTCTCTCGTATCCACCTCGCCGTCTGTCGAAACAAACGGCAGTATAGTATCCGCCGTCCGCACTTTTTCAAGACTTAATAGATTCTCGGTTATAGCGGCATTTTTAACAGCCGTTTCACTGTCACAAAGCAGTTTTCGCTTCTGAAGCAAGGATTTTCTCAGTTGTTTTTTCTGCTCGTTTACGCTCATCTGCACTGTAAAGACTTAGCTGTCTTTTCTGCTTTTCCTTCACCGCAGAGCAATGCTCCGAGTGCCAGTCCGAATTCTACAGCCGCACCTGCGCCCTTTGCGGTAACTATGTTATCATCAATATTTACAAGGTCGCCCGTTAACATTGCACCCTCAAGGAATTGTTCAAAGCCGGGGAAGCAAGTTGCCTTTTTGCCTTTCAGAAGTCCAAGCTTTCCGATTATAGACGGAGCGGCACAGATAGCACCTATCGCTTTCTTATTATCGGTGCAGAATTTTATAGCCGCCTGTACAACGGGGCTTTTCTCAAGGTTGAGCGTTCCGGGCATACCGCCGGGAAGAACTATCATCTCGACCTTATCTGTCATAATAACATCGCTGTCGGTAATATCGGCAATAACCGTAATTCCGTGTGCGCCTGTAATCTTACCGCCGCCTATTCCGACGGTGACTACCTCTTTTCCAAATCTCTTTAAAATGTCAATCGGGGCAATTGCCTCGGTTTCTTCAAATCCGTCCGCTAAAAATACATATATCATTCTGATTGTCCTTTCCCGGCATTATAAACCGCACTGAACTTCTCAACCATAAAACACGGGTGATAAGACTTCTTCGCCTTGCGGAGATTCTCCTCTCCCATATCCTCTTCCCTGTTTATATATTCAAGTCCTTTACAGAACCTGTTTGCCATCATATAGTTTATCATCGGATATGCTCCGTCATAATCGGTAAACGCTTTTTCAACGTGGGTTACAAATGTATCACTGCATTGCTGTTCGCCGTACGAAAACGCCTGTATCCTGCCGTCGACTCTCAGGATTCCGCCGACAAGACCTAAGTCGAAGAAATGCTCGAGTCCTATTCCGACAGCACACATTTCCTCCGACTTATCCTCGCTTTTATCGCAATCATTGCGTATGCACCATTCAAGGCTCATCTGCTTGCATTCGTCAATATTGTCCGGCGTAATATCCTCAAAGCTCCAGTTAAGCTGTTTGAAACGGTTGATATAATTACGCTTTGAATGCAACTTCTTTCCGCCGAGCGTTGCAAGCGACTGCGACTGATACACATAGTCGTACAGATCTTCACTTGTATCGAAGGTGAACATACCGGGATAACGCTGTTCAAGCATCTGCTTGTCCTTTATATCCATACTGCAGAATTCAAACGGAATTCCCGTACTGTCACAGTAATTTTTTAGTTCTGAAAGCAGTGCGTCCGTATCGCCTTTTCCTGCGGGAAACACGAAACAGTTTCCGTGCTTTGATACATAAAAATCCTGAAAACGTCCTACAGTAATGTTGTAAACACCGCTCCACACAAAGTTATTTGTGAAGTTATACTCACAACCTCTGAAATCAGACAGCTTCAGAAGCGGATCTATCCACTGCTTGTCGCTGAGTTCAATTTTCTTTAATTCCAACACTTTATATTACCTTGCTTTTGCCTGTTATCAGCCGTAAATCAGCGCCGATAATTCCTTATTTATCTTTTCGGGAGTGTAAGGATTTTCACCGTCCGAGCACGGCAGTATATACCAGCCCTTCTTGTCGGCTGTGTATAGCGCCGTTTCCCGACAGGCCTTCAGAAAAGCAACGTTGCTTTCGTGAATATCCTTCTTCGCCTCATCTCCGCCGTAACGTGCGGAAAGGAGCTTTTGCGACACCTCTACGGGCATATCCAGAAATATAATCCTTTCGGGACGTGGAATTGCGAATTTATCGTATTCGTAGTCCTCAAGCCACTCAAGGTACTCCTCCCATTGGGATTTTTCCAGCTTTGCCATCTGATATATCGCATTTGAAGAGGTGTATCTTGCGGCTATTATGGTCTTGCCCGCTTTATAATCCTTTTCCCAGTCGGTTTTGTAGCTGATATAACGGTCTATCGCATAGAAACTGCCGGCCGTATATGCGCCCGTTCTGCCGTTTTCCTCGCAGAATTTACCGCTGAGATAGTCCTTGATTATCTCACCGCTTGCACTGTTGTAATTCGGAAAGCTGATGAAACGGATATTGCTGTCTGCGCTTGCTTTCAGCATCTCAAGCTGTGTGCTTTTACCGCATCCGTCAAGCCCTTCTATAACAAACAGTTTTCCGCATTTTCCGTTATTGCCGTTCATACAAACACTCTCTCATAATATAGTATAGTTTTATTTTATCACAAAATCCGTGTCAAGTCAACTTAAAATAAACGCACAAAGTCTTTTGTGACTTTGTGCGTTAAAAAGCATTATTCAGCACATTGAACGTTCAACGGTGATTACGGCATTGAGCCTGCCGTCCTTTTCCGCAATTGCGTTCTTTATCATAAAAGCAAGCTCCCCGTCCTTATATCTGAAGCCGAAAGGCGTTACCAGGTCGAAAATTACATTTATCCTTGAAACACCGTCGGTAATGCGGAAATCGTGGATAGTAAGACTGCTGTCGATATTTTTTATTATATCAAGAACCACCTTTTTTACCTCGTCTGCCTTCTTGTCATCCACAACGACAGGATCCATATGTATCGTAACACTGCATCTGTACTTTTCCCTGAGATCGTCCTCTATAAGATCTATAAGCTCGTGTGCAAGCATTATATCTGTTTTACTGCTTATTTCAGCGTGGAGCGATATTACCATTCTGCCTACACCGTAATCATGCACCATAAGATCGTGTACGCCGACTATTCCGTCATAGTTCATTACAGTGTTTTCAATTTCCTCCACCAGTTCCTTTTTAGGCTTTGTGCCAAGCAGCGGAGTGAGGCTTTCCTTGAATGTATTGAAGCCTGTGTAGAGGATAAAAAGCGCAACAATGATACCTGCGTATGAATCAAGCTCAAAGCCGCTGAACAGCTGTATGAACATACAGATGATTACTACCGATGTAGAAATACAGTCTGAAAGCGAATCTGCCGCTGCGGCCTTCATTGTGGCGCTGTCTATTTTCCGACCGAGCTTTGTGTTGAACAGTGCCATCCACAGCTTCACAAGAAGCGACGCTCCAAGCACCGATACGGCAAGTATGCTGAACTCCGACTTTTCGGGCGAGAAGATTTTTTCGACCGAGCTTTTACCAAGCTCAAAGCCCATCATCATTATGATAAAAGAAATTATTATGCCAGAAACATACTCCATTCTGCCGTGACCGTAGGGATGTTCGCTGTCTGCAGGCATTCCTGCCATTTTAAAGCCGACAAAAGTCATTATTGATGAGCCTGCGTCTGAAAGGTTATTGAATGCGTCAGCGATTACGGAGATACCGCCTGATAATATACCTGCAATCAGCTTTCCGAGGAACAAAAGTATGTTAAGTACGATGCCGGTAAATGCTCCGAGATACCCGTAACGCTTTCTGACAGCGGGATCGGATGTGTTTTTGCTGTCCTTTACGAACAGTTTTATAAGCAGATTAGTCATGACTATCCCCCCATATTACACGAATACGGAGCAACATAATGCGTTGCTCCGTATCGGATATTTAAGTTTTATCCGGATCAATCCTTATTGCCCATAAGCAGTACCATTACTGCCTTCTGTGCGTGGAGTCTGTTTTCAGCCTCGTCAAAGATTTCGTTTGCGTGTTCTTCGAATACCTTGGCTGTAATTTCTTCTTCTCTGTGTGCGGGCAGGCAGTGCTGTACCATAGCGTCGGGCTTAGCGACAGCCATAACCTCATCGTTTATCTGGAAGCCCTTGAATGCTTTCTTTCTGATTTCGGCTTCGCCTTCCTGACCCATAGATGCCCATACATCTGTGAAGATAACGTCTGCGTCCTTTGCGGCCTTTATAGGATCATCTGTCAGCTCGAAGCAGTCATACTTCTTAGCAAACGCAAGTGTTGTAGCGGCAGGGTGGTAGTTCTCAGGGCAGGCAACAGATACACTCATACCCGTCTTTAAGCCGCCGACAATGAGCGAGTTTGCCATATTGTTGCCGTCGCCTATGTAGCACATCTTAAGACCGTCAAGCTTACCCTTGTACTCACGGATTGTCATAAGATCAGCAAGCACCTGGCAAGGATGAGAAAGGTCTGTAAGACCGTTGATTATCGGGATATTGCCGTATTCCGCAAGATTTTCAACCTCTGCCTGATCGAATGTTCTTATCATAATACCGTCAATGTAGCGTGATAAAACTCTTGCGGTATCCTGTATAGGCTCGCCTCTGCCTATCTGCATATCGCTTGCTGAAAGGTAAAGGGGATTGCCGCCGAGCTGATACATACCTGTTTCAAAGGAAACTCTTGTTCTTGTAGAAGCCTTGCGGAAGATCATACCGAGCGTCTTACCCTTTAAATGATCGTGAGGAATGCCGTGCTTAAGCTCATACTTGAGCTGATCTGCGAGATTGAGAATCTCAATGATTTCCTCTGTGCTGAGATCCATCATCTTAAGTAAATGTTTCATAATTTTTTCCTTTCGGTTTTAGTTTTTATTTTATTTTAAAAGTTCTGCGAGTATTTCAAGACCTCTGTCAATATCCTCATAAGAGATAGTGAGCGGAGGAAGAAGTCTTAACTTTTCCTTTGCGGTAAGGATAAGAAGTCCGTGTTCAAGAGCGGCATTCAGTATATCCTTTGCATTCTTGGTCTTTAGCTTTATGCCAATCATAAGACCCATACCCGTAACCGATTCGACCTCTGGTATCTCTTTCAGCTTTTCGGCTATATATCTTCCCTTATCTGCAACCTGTGACAAGAAAATCGGATCTGCCGCTTTCTTCAGCACTTCAATTGCGCCTGCACAAGCGATAGGATTTCCGCCGAATGTCGAACCGTGTGTTCCGGGAGTAAGTACACCTGCGCACTTGTCACCGCTGAGGCACGCACCCATCGGGATACCGCCTGCTATGCCCTTTGCAAGCGTTATTATATCGGCTTTCTTTCCGAAATTATCGCCTGCAAGGAATTTACCCGTTCTGCCGACGCCTGTCTGTACTTCATCCGAAATCGTCAGCACATCACGCTCGGCGCAAAGTTCAAATATAGCATCAACGAACTTCTGCTCCAGCGGCACAACACCGCCCTCGCCCTGTATATATTCGAACATTACGGCACATACCGTATCATCGAGCTTCGCCTTAAGATCCTCTATATTGTTCGCTTCAACGTTTATAAATCCGTCAACAAACGGGAAGAAGTAGTTGTGGAACACGTCCTGTCCCGTAGCCGACAGCGTGCAGAGCGTTCTGCCGTGAAATGAATTTACAAGGGTGATTATATTGTATCTGCCCTTGCCGTATTTGTCAAAGCTGTACTTTCTTGCTATCTTGATAGCGCATTCGTTTGCCTCAGCACCGCTGTTGCAAAGGAACATATTCTTCATTCCTGCAGCTTCCGATAATCTCTCGGCAAACTCAGCCTGTACCTTTGTGTAATAATAATTTGAGGTATGCTGTATACTGCGTACCTGTTCGCACACAGCGTCAGCCCATTCCTTGTTGCAGTAACCGAGCGAGTTTGTGCCGATACCGCTTCCGAAATCTATATACGTCTTGCCGTTTTCGTCAACTGCCTTATCATCCTCGCCCTTGTCAAGAACAACATTCAGCCTGCCGTATGATCCCATTATATGAGAATTGAATTTATCTATAGTATTCATATCTGTCCTTTCCGCCTGCATCGGTGCCTCAGATAATCATTGTACCTGCGCCCTCGTTTGTAAGCAGCTCTATAAGTATTGAATGAGGTATTCTGCCGTCAATGATATTTGCTTTCTTTACGCCTCTGCGGACAGCCTCGACACAGCAATCTATCTTAGGTATCATACCGCCTGAGATTATGCCCTGCTTTTTGAGATAAGGCACTTCTGAAACTCCGACAGTATGTATAAGCGTGCTGTCATCGTCCTTATCCTCAAGAAGTCCCTTTATATCTGTCATAAGGATAAGGTTTTCGGATTTCATCTCAGCCGCAATTCTTGCCGCTGCCGTATCTGCGTTTATATTGTAAACAGTACCGTCCTTGCCTGCCGCAACGGTCGAAATTACAGGGATATAGCCCTTTTCGAGAACATCGTTTATAAGGCTTACGTTTACCTGAGTAATCTCGCCTACAAGACCTAAATCCGGATCAAGCTGTTCTGCCTCTATCATATGGTCGTCAAGACCGCAAAGACCTACCGCTCTGCCCTTGTGGCTGTAAAGCAGATCGACAAGATCCTTGTTTACCTTACCGCAAAGCACCATCTGAACGATGTTTATCGTTTCTTCATCGGTGTAACGAAGGCCGTTTACAAACTTGCTCTCCTTGCCGACCTTTTTCAGCATTGCGTTTATTTCGGGTCCGCCGCCGTGTACAAGCACTATCTTGATACCGCAGAGCGACAGCAGAACAAGGTCAGACATTACCGCCTGCTTCAGCCTGTCGTTTGTCATTGCGTTACCGCCGTACTTGACTACTACTACCTTGTTTGAATACTGCTGTATATAAGGAAGTGCGTCGCTGAGTATACTTGCTCTCTTTTCGTTTTCAAGTTCCATCTTCTTTTGTCCTTTCGGTGTCAGCTTCTGTATTCTGCGTTTATCTTTACATATTCATAAGTCAGATCGCAGCCCCACGCTACCGACTTATCCGCACCGTCGTGCATATCAATCCTGATAACAATTTCATCTTCTGAAAGAATCTTGAATGCCTCATCCTCCGAGAAGTCAACACCTGCGCCGTTCTCGCAAACCTTTACACTACCCTTTGAAGATGACAGAACGACCTCGACCTTTGAAATATCAAAATCGCCCTCGGCATATCCTATCGCACAGAGAATACGTCCCCAGTTGGCGTCTGCCGCAAATATAGCCGCCTTTAAAAGACTGCTGTTTATAACAGACAGTGCAACGCTCTTTGCAACAGCTTCTGTAGGTGCGTGGTCAACAACGCATTCCATCAGCTTCGTTGCACCCTCGCCGTCACGGGCGGTTTCTCTTGCAAGGTTCATCATTACAGCGTAAAGACCGTTTATGAACACTTCATAATCCTTGTCCTCTGCCGTTATTTCCTTGTTTCCTGCAAGTCCCGACGCCATTATGCACAGCGTATCATTTGTGGATGTATCACCGTCCACGCTTACCATATTGTAAGTTATATCGGCTGTCCTTTTCAGCGCCTTATGCAGAAGCTCCGCATTTATCTTTACATCGGTTGTGATAAAAGCAAGCATTGTAGCCATATTGGGGTTTATCATACCACTGCCCTTGCTGATACCGCCGATGTGACAGGTCTTGCCGTCAAGCGTAAACTCTACTGCAAGCTCCTTTTTGCGTGTATCGGTCGTCATTATCGCCTCGCACGCAAGCGAGCTTCCGTCCTCGCTTATGCTGTCTACAAGCGTCTTGATATTGTTCTTCACAGGGTCGATTGACAGCTTCTGTCCGATAACGCCTGTAGAGCCTACTATCATATCATTCTTATCAATACCGAGCTCGTTTGCACAAAGCTCGCACATCTGCTCTGCAATCTCAATACCGTTTGAGTTACAGGTGTTTGCGTTGCCGCTGTTTACGATAACAGCCTGAGCAATACCGTTCTTGAGGTGCTCCTTTGTAACGATTATCGGCGCACCCTTCACCTTGTTCTGTGTGTAGATTGCCGCCGCAGTGCACTTTGTGTCACAGCTTATCACAGCAAGGTCACGCTTTTTCGAGCCGGGCTTTATGCCGACATTGATACCGCCCGCCTTAAAGCCTTTTGCGGCACATACACCCTTATCCACTAATTTATAATTATCAAATTCAACCATTGTTATTACCTCACTTATTATACAAGTCCGGTCTTTTCGTCAATGCCCATCATTATGTTAAGACACTGAACAGCCGCACCGCTTGCGCCCTTGCCTAAGTTATCAAGTCTTGAGCAAAGCACTATACGGTCATCGTTTCCGCAAACGAATATCTCCATATTGTTCTTACCCGATAATGTGTTTGCGGCAAGGAAACCGTTTTCAAGCACACCCTCGCCCATAACAGGCATCACCTTTACAAGATTTGCGTCTGCATAATGCTCAGTGAAAGCCTTATGAATATCGGCAAGCGTATATTTCTTCGGCAGAAGTCTTGTGAGAACCGGAACAGTTACGACCATACCGCTGAAATAATCGCATATCAGAGGATTAAATACAGGCTTGTAATCAAGTCCGCTTATCTTCATCATTTCAGGTAAGTGCTTATGCTCCTGAGAAAGCGCATACTGTCTTGGGCTGTAAAATTCTTCGGGCTTTTCATCGCTTTCGTACACTGCGATAGCCTTCTTTCCCGCTCCGCTGTAACCGGATACCGCATGAGCGACAACAGGATAATCGCTCGGCATTATGCCTGCCTTTACAAGAGGATATACAAGCGAAATAAAACCGCTTGCATAGCAGCCGGGAACAGCCACTCTCGATGAAGCCGCAATCTTTTCTCTGTGCTGCTTTGAAAGCTCGGGAAAACCGTATGCCCAGTCGGGATTTGTACGATGTGCCGTAGAAGCATCTATAATACGGACGTTACTGCCCTTTGCAAGCTCTACCGCCTCTCTTGCGGCGGCATCGGGCAGACAAAGGAACGTGAAATCGGACGAGCATATAAACTTCTTACGCTCATCGTTATCCTTTCTCTTGTCCTCATCTATCTTCATTATTTCAATATCGTTCCTGTCCTTGAAACGTTCGAGAATTTTAAGTCCGGTCGTTCCTTCCTGACCGTCAATATACACCTTTACGCTCATATAAGCACCTCTTATTTTTTAAGAAATCTTGTCATTCCGCAACCACGTTCATCATTAGGCCTGCGCATAAATCCGAGCTTTTCGTAGAACGGCTCTTTATCCTTTGCCGCCATAAGATTTATCATTATCGTTTCGCCTTCGTCAGCTACCGACAACGCTTTATCCATAAGCCTTGAAAGCATCTCTCTGCCTATTCCCTGTCCCTGATATTCGGGACGTACAATAACATCGCTGATAAAGAACTGATAGCCTCCGTCGCCGACTACCCTTGCCGAGCCGACTTCCTTTTCTCCGTCAAGCGCCGTTATCGCAAACACCGAGCTTTTAAGCGCACAGTTAAGCTGTCTTGGCGAAAGCTCATACCAGCCTACGCTTCGTCTGAACGAATTTATATCGTGCGGCAATCTGTATTCATAAGTTATCATCAGATGTTGATACCGCCCAGTCTGTCTTCAAGCTCAGCTATCTGACGCTTTACCGCATCGGGAGCAGGTCCGCCGTCAACGCCTCTTTGCATAACGCAGGTATCAAGGCTGATAGCGTCATATACGTCATTATCAAACGTTTCGCACAGCTTCTTGTATTCTTCTATCGGTAGCTGTTCAAGCGTTGTATTCTTCTCTATGCAAAGTGCAACGAGTGTCCCGGTTATCTTATATGCCGTTCTGAAAGGAAGCCCCTTCTTTACAAGATAGTCTGCACAGTCTGTAGCGTTGATAAAACCTTTTGCGGCGGCAGTACGCATATTGTCTTTAAGTATTGTCATAGTCGCAAGCATAGGAGTAAATGTCGAGATACACAGCTTTACTGTGTCTACTGCGTCAAATATTGCCTCCTTGTCCTCCTGCATATCCTTGTTGTATGCAAGCGGAAGTCCCTTCATCATTGTGAGAAGCGTCTGCAGATCGCCGTATACCCTTGCCGTCTTGCCTCTTATAAGCTCCGTAACATCGGGGTTCTTCTTCTGCGGCATTATCGAGCTGCCTGTGGAATATGCATCGTCAAGTTCAATAAACTTGAATTCCCACGAGCACCACATGATTATCTCTTCCGAAAATCTCGAAAGGTGCATCATAAGCATCGAAATATCGGAGCATAACTCAACGCAGAAATCCCTGTCGGATACGCCGTCAAGGCTGTTCATCGTAATATCCTTGAAGCCGAGAAGTTCGGCCGTTCTCTTTCTGTTGAGAGGATATGTAGTGCCTGCAAGCGCACACGAACCGAGCGGCATTACATCCATTCTTTCCTTACAGTCTGCAAGTCTTGTCAGATCTCTTGTCAGCATCTGTGCATATGCCATAAGATGATGTGCGAATGTAACAGGCTGTGCACGCTGTAAATGGGTGTAGCCCGGCATTACCGTTTCTGTATGCTGCTTTGCAATATCTATAACAGTGTTTATAAGTTCACGGACAAGCTTTGCAATCTCATCGACTTCATCCTTGAGATAAAGTTTTATATCCAAAGCCACCTGATCGTTTCTGCTCCTTGCAGTGTGCAGACGCTTTCCCGCATCGCCTATTCGTGCGGTAAGTTCAGCCTCAACGAACATATGAATATCTTCCGCATTGGGATCGAAATGCAGTGTTCCGTTTTCAATATCACTTAAAATTCCGTTAAGACCTTCTATTATCACCTTGCTGTCCGCAGGGTCGATAATTCCGCACTCACCGAGCATGGTTGCGTGTGCTATAGAGCCTTTTATATCATGCTTGTACATTCTTGCATCAAATGAGATGGAAGAATTGAAATCGTTGACCTTTGAGTCAACCTCCTTTGAAAATCTTCCCGCCCACATCATTTTAGACATACTGTTATTTCCTTTCAGATTTATGTTCATAACGCAAAAAGCGTTTTGTTTTTTCCGTTATAAATATAAAAGTAATTAAAACGCTTTTTAAAACACAGCCGAAACGACCGTGTTTTAAATCGCATCTTAAAAACCGTAAAAGCCGCAAGGCATAGTTTTACACCTTGCGGGATTTACCGTAACGCTTTTAAAGCTTACTTATTGTTTCTCTCAGCATCAAGCAGAGCCTTGACCTTTATCGGCAGACCGAACAGGTTGATAAAGCCCTTTGAATCTGTCTGATCGTAAACATCGTCCTCACCGAATGAAGCAAAGTCTTCGCTGTACAGTGTGTAGGGTGATGTAACGCCTGCGTTGATGATGTTACCCTTGTAGAGCTTGAGCTTAACGTCGCCTGTAACAGTTTCCTGTGTCTTGTCAACGAAAGCGTCCATAGCCTCTCTTAAAGGTGTGTACCACTGACCGTTATATACGATGTCTGCATACTTCTGTGCAAGACCGTACTTGTAGTGCTGTGTTTCCTTATCAAGACAGATAGTTTCGAGAACTTCGTGAGCGTGATAAAGGATTGTTCCGCCGGGAGTTTCGTAAACGCCTCTCGACTTCATACCTACAAGTCTGTTTTCAACAACGTCGAACAGACCGATGCCGTTCTCGCCGCCGAGCTTGTTAAGAGTCTTGATGAGCTTTACGCCGTCCATCTTTTCGCCGTCCAGCGAAGTGGGGATACCCTTTTCAAAGTGTATTGTAACATAAGTAGGCTTGTCGGGAGCCTGCTCGGGTGAAACGCCAAGTTCAAGGAAGCCTTTCTTATTGTACTGAGGCTCGTTTGCGGGGTCTTCAAGGTCAAGACCTTCGTGTGATAAGTGCCAGAGGTTCATATCCTTTGAGTAGTTGGTTTCACGGGTAATCTTTATCGGAACATTGTGTGCCTCTGCATACTCGATTTCCTGATCTCTTGACTTTATATTCCATATTCTCCAGGGAGCGATAATCTCAAGCTCGGGTGCGAGAGCCTTGATAGTAAGCTCAAAACGTACCTGGTCGTTACCCTTACCTGTGCAGCCGTGGCAGATAGCGTCAGCGCCTTCCTTCTTAGCTATCTCAACAAGTCTTTTAGCTATAGGAGGACGAGCGAACGAAGTACCGAGCAGATAGCCCTCGTACTTAGCGCCCGCCTTGAGTGTGGGGAATATGAAGTCGTTTACGAATTCGTCCTGTATATCTTCTATGTAGAGCTTGGATGCGCCTGTCTTCTTAGCTCTTTCTTCAAGACCTACTATTTCAGAGTCCTGTCCTACGTTACCTGCTACGCAGATTACTTCACAGCCGGGATAATTCTCGTGTAACCACGGAATGATGATGGACGTATCAAGTCCGCCTGAATAAGCAAGTACGATCTTTTTGATTTCTTTAGCCATTTTATTATTTCCTTTCTATCTCACAGACGCTTTCGGGCGTTCTGCTTTCTGATTTAACTCACATTGAATATTATACACCTTTTCACATCAAAGTCAAGTATTTTTATGCACAAAACTGCATAATATACTGCATATAGTGAATAATTGTTGAATTTTAGCGAATTTTTATGTATTTTTTTGATTGACAAGCCGTAAATGTAAGGATATAATAATAGTAAAAGGAAATTCAGTCGGAGGAATTATGGAACTTAAGGACAAGCTGGAAATACTTATTAAAAGAAACGGCTATAAAAAGACGGACTTTGCGTCTGCCGTATCCATAACCTACAGAGCGCTTGCGAACTACATAAGCGGTGCAAGGACCCCGAGAGCAAAAACGCTGTCGGATATGGCAGTACTGCTCGGCGTCAGCGAGGAACTGCTGACGGACGACACTGTGGATCTTATCCTGTCAGGCGATGAAAAGCTGTATTTCAACGGCACTTCTCCGACAGAAACAAGAGAAAAGGCCGATGTGCTTCTGAACGAAGTATCGGCTATGCTTGACGATGAGGATTTCACCGAAAATGATAAGACAACATTCTTTTCCTGTATTGCAGAAAAATATTTTGCAGGAAAAGCAAAAAATCATAAAGAAACTATTGACAATGCAGTATGACGGTGTTATAATACAAACAGTTGAACAAACGTTCAAATGAAATGAGGTTAAAATGGCGGTCAGCAAATCAGAAAAGTCGGAAAATATCACTGCAAAAGACGAAAATGAATTCTGTAACTGCAATGTGATACACGAGGACGTAGTAAACTATGTGCGTGAGAGGATGCTTGAACAGATGCAGTTTGAAAAGCTGTCAATGTTCTTCAAAGCTATAAGCGATGAAACAAGGATAAAAATCCTCTACTCGCTGTCACGCTCAAAAATGTGCGTGTGCGACCTCGCCGCCCTGCTCGGAATGACAGCATCGGCAATCTCTCACCAGCTGAGAGTATTACGGCAGGCAGAGCTTGTTCGCAGTGAAAAGCAAGGCAAAGTCGTTTACTATATGCTCAGCGACAACCATGTAAACACGGTGTTCAGCAATGCGCTTGAACATATTATGGAGTAAAACGGGAAAAATCAAAGGAGATAGCATCTCCTGTTTTTTCGGGTAATACATTTGAACAGTTACTCAATTGTTCAAAACTTCAACCATATCAAAGGTGGTAGCTTATGAAAAGAATCTATATTTTAGAAGGTCTTGACTGCGCTCAATGTGCAGAGGAGATTCGTGCGGAAGTCGAAAAGGACGAACGTGTGAAATCGGCAGAAATGAACTTTATGAAGCAGGAACTTACCGTTGAAACGGAAAATTCGTGTTCGCCCGATGAACTTATGACAACGGTCACCGAAGTTGTCGCAAAGCTCGAACCCGATGTAACCGTCAGGGAAAGACAGACTTTTAAAGAAAAGAAATATATTATAGACGGTCTTGACTGCGCACAGTGTGCGGAAGAAGTAAGAGAGGCAGTTGAAAAGTCGGATTATGTGAACGGCGCAAAGATGAATTTCATCAATAAGGAGCTTACCGTAACACCGTCAAAGATAATTTCCGACAAGGAGTTGTTAAAACTGGTAACAGCAACGGTAACTGCCGTTGAACCGGATGTAACGGTCAGCGAAAAGGAAAACCACGTTGAGAAAAAGGTAAGCTATACTAAAGATATAGTCAAGATGATAAGCGCAGGCATTCTGTTCATAGTCGCTTTTATCCTTGAAAAAACTATCGGTACAGAGCAGCTTGTGCCTAAGATAGCGATACTTTCGATGTATCTTGCGGCTTACGTTATCTGCGGACTTGAAGTAGCTATCACTTCAATAAAGGCGATAGCAAAGAAGAATTTCTTCAACGAAAACACGCTTATGCTTATAGCAAGCATCGGCGCTATCGTACTCGGAGAATACGAAGAAGCGGTCGCCGTTATGCTGTTCTACACTGTCGGCGAATTCTTCCAGTCGATAGCCGTGAACAAGTCAAGAAGAAGCATATCTTCTCTCATCAAGACAAAGCCGGAAACAGCCGATGTTCTAATTGACGGCGAATATATAACAGTCGATCCCGAAAACGTTGAAACCGGCAGTATAATAAGAGTAAAGCCCGGTGAAAAAATACCGCTTGACGGCATTGTCGAAAGCGGTAACACATCAATAGATACATCAGCCCTCACAGGCGAGAGTTTACCGAGAGATATTACGGTAGGTGATGAAGTTCCGGCAGGTGCTATCAACATTTCAGGCGTTATCACGCTTAGAACAACACGTCAGTTCACCGACAGCACGGTATACAAAATGCTTCAGATGGTCGAGTCTGCCGTTGAGAAAAAGACAAAGACAGAAAACTTCATCTCGGTATTTGCAAAATACTACACCCCCATAGTCGTACTTGCGGCGGTGATAATATCGCTTATCCCTCCCCTGTTCACCGGCTTTGATTTCATAACGTGGGTACAAAGAGGTCTTATCTTCCTCGTAATCTCCTGCCCTTGTGCGCTTGTCATTTCTGTTCCGCTCGGATACTTTGCAGGTATCGGCAAGGCATCGTCAAAGGGCATACTTGTAAAAGGCAGTAACTACCTTGAAGCAATATCAAAGGCTAAGGTCGTACTGTTCGATAAGACAGGCACGCTTACAAAAGGTCAGTTTGAGGTTACAAGAACAGAGCCTGCAGGAATGAGCAAGGATGAGCTGTTACGATATGCGGCTTATGCCGAAAGCAACTCCAATCACCCTATAGCCGTTTCGGTAAGAAAGGCATACGGTGCGGATATTGACCAGTCGCAGATTACAGAGTGTAGTGAGATAGCCGGCAAGGGCATAAAGGCTGTGATTTCCGGTGCGACCGTTCTCTGCGGTAACAGCAGACTTATGGCTGATTACAGCATAAACTGCCCCGAAGCAAACGGCACAGTGCTTTATGTGGCTGTCGACAATAAATATGCAGGTCTTATCGAAATCGCAGATATGCCTAAGGAACACTCGGCTGAAGCCGTAAAGATGCTTAAAAATCACGGTGTGAAGGTCGTAATGCTCACAGGCGACAATAAATCTGCGGCGGCTGCGGCGGCTGAAAAGCTCGGCATCACAGATTACTATGCAGAGCTTCTCCCCGAAAACAAGAGCGAAATTACGCTTAAGATGAAGTCGGAGCTCCCTGACAATGAAAAGGTAATGTTTGTAGGCGACGGCATAAATGACGCACCCGTAATAGCATCTGCCGACATAGGCGTTGCAATGGGCGGCTCGGGCGCTGACAGTGCCATAGAAACCGCAGACTGCGTTCTTATGAAGGACGACCCAATGCAGCTTGCCGACGCATTTGCAATCAGCAAAAAAACAAACCGCATAGTTCTCCAGAATATCATATTTGCACTCGGTGTAAAGCTGATAATTCAGGTACTCGGCGTTTTAGGTCTTGCTAATATGTGGGCGGCTGTTTTCGCAGATGTTGGCGTTTCGATAATCGCTATCTTCAATTCATTAAGACTTATGAGAAAGTAAATAAAACATTTACCGCCCGTGTTTGCTCACTGCATTCACGGGCGGTATTCTTTACTTATTTTTTCTTCTGAGCTTCTTCCTTGTCAGCTCATAACTCATATCGACAAGCATCCTTAGTTTTTCATCGGGTACGCTTTCGTCAAGAGCGACCGTTATCCAGTTTTCCTTATTCATATGATACGCAGGATAAAAGCCCTGCTCCAGCCTCAGCGATCCGATGAGGATAGGGTCGCACTTGAGATTGACGACATCTATAATTTTCTGCCCGTCAAGTCCGAGCCTGCTTTCAGGCAAATCCATTATCATAGCGAACCACTTTTTCGTATCATTATGACGATAAACCTGAAAACCGGGATTCTTTTCAAACAATCTTTCGGCTCTGACGCCGTAATAGTCGGTTATGTATTTGTCAAGCTGTGAACGATTCATTACCGCTCCTTCTTTACCGTGTATATTCCGCCCGCACCGCAGGATACAGCGCCGCTTATTTCAAGGTCGGCGAGTATCTCGCTGAGTTCTCCGAATGATAAGCTGCAGGCAGAAAGCAACGTATCAAGCGTTACTCCGTCACTGTTTGCGATGATACCGAGAACTTCTGCGGCTCCCGATGCGTTTTCTGCGGCTCCCGATGCATTTTCTGCGGCTTCCGATGCGTTTCCTGCGGCTTCCGCAATTTGTCCGCTCTGCTTTTCTTCCGTATCCGTTACCGGCTCTGCCTTACTCACGTCTGTGTTATCGGTTTCGGCAATCGGCGCTATTAGCGGAATTCTTTCTTTTACTGCCGTATCATTCAGTGTAGCAGGCTTTCCCGCTTTTTTCCGCTTTTTCAGCACATTTTCGGGAGTTACTCGGAAATAATCTATTTCCTTTTCCTTATCCTTGACACCTGTAATTTTAAAGCGTGGTGCATCTGCCGCCTTCACCTTAGGCAGAGGCTTCTTCTCATCTTTTTTCGCAGGCTCAGGTTCCTTTGCTTCACAAACCGTCGGCAAATCCTCAGCAGGCGGCGTTTCCCTTACATCCTCGTGCATCACAAAGCTTGTCAGCTGTTCCTTATCAAGATATGTATCATCGATTATGTCACGATAAGTAGGATAAAACTCATTGATAATATCATAGAAATCATAAACGGAATGCGCCCCGTCACGCAAAAATCTGATAACACGGCTGTATTTCTTATCCAGCGTATCGTCAGGTATAGTAAAGAATACCTCTCTGTCCTGCTCGAACGCATGGTTTGCAGTGATAAGGCTTCCGCTTCCGTTGTAGCCGCCTATCACGACAGTACCCTTTGAAAGCCCGGCGATAATACGGTTTCTGAATTTAAAATAATCGGAATTGCATGGTGTATCCGGGAGCAGCTCCGACAGAATAAGTCCGCCGTTGTCGATTATGTTCTTTCTCAGCCCGAATGAATTATTCGGATAATCAATAGTTATTCCGCAAGCAAGCACAGCCACGGTCGGCTTGTGGTGACGGATGCTGTTGTTGTGCGCTATCCTGTCTATACCCAGTGCAAAGCCGCTTACAAGAACAATGTCGCTTCTTGCAAGATTGTAGCAAATATTTTCCGCAAGCCTTATCGCATTGCCAAACGGCTTTCTTGGGCCTACTATCGACACCGCCAGCTTACCCTGCAGGCAGTTTATATCTCCCGCAGTAAACAGCAGAACGGGCGGATTATATATATTCTTAAGCTGTTCGGGATAATTCCTGTCGTCAATTGTGACAATGCCGATATTATTCCCGGCGCAATAATCCATTATCACCTTCGAGCGTTCGAGCGACGCTCTGCGGACATACTCGTGACGGTTAGAAGGTATATGCGACATATCGCCGCTGCTGATATGCTCATACGCAAGTCTTGCATTACCGTATGCCTTTATCACCTCGTGAATTTTCGGGTTACCGCCGCCGAATATCTGCAACAGATAGATGTAATACTCCATAAAGCCCTCTAAAACTATCGCCGCAAGTATTACCTGCGGCGAATTCTGTCATTAACTGTTTTTCTTGTTATCCTCGTTACGAATCTGTACCCTTCTTATCTTGCCGCTGATAGTTTTGGGAAGCTCGTCAACGAACTCCACTATTCTCGGATATTTATAAGGCGCAGTGTTCTTCTTAACGTAAGTCTGAAGCTCTTTTTTAAGCTCTTCAGACGGTTCATAGCCTCTTGCAAGAACGATTGTTGCCTTTACCACCTGACCTCTTATAGGGTCGGGTGCACCCGTAACGGCACACTCAAGTACAGACGGGTGCGCTATCAGAACGCTTTCAATCTCGAAAGGTCCTATACGGTAACCGCTCGCCTTGATAACATCATCATTTCTTCCGACATACCAGAAGTAGCCGTCCTCATCCTTCCAAGCAGTATCGCCTGTATGATACAGCCCGTCGTGCCATGCCTGAGCGGTAAGCTCATCATCACGGTAATAACCGTCAAAAAGGCCGTCCTTGCCACGCTCGGCACGGACTACTATTTCACCGACTTCTCCGACAGGCACCGGATTTCCGTCATCATCGACAATGTCGACATCATAGAGCGGAGTAGGCTTGCCCATTGAGCCGGGCTTAGGCGTCATGCCTACAAGATTTGCAAGCAGTGCTGTCGATTCGGTCTGACCGAATGCCTCCATCAGCTTAAGGCCGGTAAACTCAAGCCACTTGTTATACACCTCAGGGTTGAGTGCCTCGCCTGCAATAGCGGAATATTTAAGACTCGAAAGATCGTAGTTTTCAAGACCTTCCTTTATAAAGAAACGGAACATGGTGGGAGGCGCACAGAATGAGGTTATCTTATAGTTCTGCATTATCCTCAGCATATCGGTCGGTATGAACTTGTCAAAATCATACACGAACACGCACGCACCGAGCGACATCTGACCAAACAGCTTGCCCCAGGCGGCTTTTCCCCAGCCTGTATCGGATATTGTAAGATGAACACCGTCAGAATCGACATTCTGCCAGTGTGCCGCCGTCTGAATATGTGCGAGTGCATATCTGTGATTATGGACAACCATCTTGGGATAGCCCGTAGTACCCGATGTGAAATATAACAGCATATGCTCCCTTGTATCCGTCTGCACACGCTCCATAGTTTCGGGCATTCCGGCAATTTCATCATCGAACGGAATCCAGCCGTCCCTGTGACCGTTTGCTATAAATTTAACAAGGCCGTCAGCATGGATTTCTTCCTGCGCCTCATCGACATACTTGGCTATATCGGGATTATAGCCGGTACATACTATAGCTTTTACGCTTGCACGTTCAAAGCGATAGGTAAAGTCGTGTGTTGTCAGCAGATGCGTTGCGGGTATAGCAACCGCACCGAGCTTGATAAGAGCGATTATCGCAATCCAGAACTGGTAGTTCCTTTTCAGTACCAGCATTACCTTGTCGCCTTTTTTTATACCGTATGACTTGAAAAGATTTGCCGCCTGCGTTGACAGCTTCGAAAGCTGTGAATAGGAAAAATCGTGACGGTTTTCCTGAAGGTCGATGTGGATAAGCGCTCTCCTGTCAGGGTCGATTTCTCCGAACTTATCTATAATATCGTAACCGAAGTTATAGTTATCGGGGCAGTCTATCTCGAACTTATTCAGTATCCCGTTCTCATCAAAGCCTTCTTTTACAAATCTCTTGTAGTAATTTTTAACCTGTTCCATATACTTTTCTTTCCGTTCCTTTGTTTATCAGATCAGTATCGCCAAGAACTTGCAGTCCTTGCCGTCAACGGCTATCATTCCGTGCGGATTCATGCTGTCGTAATAAATGCAGTCGCCTTCACTTACCGTTTCAATATGACTGCCTATCTGGAACTTCAATGTTCCCGATATTATATAGTCCATTTCCTGACCGTCGTGTACAGACAGGTGTATAGGCTTTTTCTGCTCCTCCTCATCGTAAGGAGCTGTTACCAGCAACGGCTCTATTTTCTTGTTTTTAAAAAGATAGGCAAGGTGCTGATAGGCAAATCTTTCCCGACGCTCGATCGGTAAGCCTTGATCCTTGCGGACTATCGAATATGTATTGAGCTTAGGCGTAACACCTGTAAGAAGCTCTATAAGCTCAATGCCGAGTGCGTCCGCCGCCTGATTCAGAAATGAAAGCGAAAAATCCTTTTCTCCGTTTTCAAGTGAAATATATTCGTCTGTAGTGACGTTTGTTTTGTTTGCCATTTCGCCGACAGATATATCAAGGTACTCTCTTGTGCTTTTCAGTCTGCCGGATACGTCTTTGATATTATAATCCATAATGACCTCCGTAACGCCTTGTATTTCCTGTAAATATATAAAGCGTTATGCTTTATTAATTAAGTATACCAAATCACTGCAATAAAATCAATAGTTTTTTGGCGATTTCTCACTAAAATAATATAAAATCAAACTGTCAGTTTATCGGAAATTTTGCTGTAAAGAGTTATAGTTATGCCCTCGGTATCAAGAAGTTCTCTTACAGAGGTATAATCTCCGTGGTCTTTACGACGCAATATAATATTCTTTGCGATTTCCTCCGTTATTCCCTCAACGCTCATCAGCTCGTCTACGGTAGCTTTATTGAGGTTTACCTTGCGAATGCCGTAAGACTCGTTTTTAGTGTAATATCCCGACGAGGCAACGGTAAACCGACTGCACAGTATCATATATACTTCATCATCTACCGAGTTTATCTCTTTAAGCTGTGACATAGATGTAAATTTCCCGTGCTTTTCACGGTAGTTTATAATATCGTGTGCCGTTTTCCGCCCGACGCCTTTAATCTGCATCAGCGTTTCAAGATCCGCTGAATTAAGATCCGGTTTTTGCTCATACGAATACGAGCTTTCATCGTATGAGGTTTCATTCACAGAGAACACCCATGCGTTATCACGCATTAATTTGTCGTTATAGTAATATAAAACAACAGTGAGCATTACGGTAAGGATAAGCACGCCTGCGACAATTATTATTGCGTTGCGTACCTTCCCTTTCATAATACTCACTCCAAGCCGTTATTTTATTTTGTCCCCGAAAAGAACTTACAAAAACCGCTCAGCCTGCATTCGCTGCAATTCGGTTTTGCCGCACTGCACACAAGCCGACCGTGCCACACAAGCCTGTGACACATCATCAATCTGTCGTCCGGCTTTATTATTGCGGCAAGCTGTTTTTCAACCTTCAGCGCATCCTTTGTTCCGTCGGTAAGACCCAGCCTTCCGCTCACTCTTATAACGTGTGTGTCGCATACAAGAGCAGGCTTACCGTAGAGGTCGCCTACTATAAGATTAGCTGTCTTTCTTCCGACCCCGGGCAACTTTACAAGCTGTTCTATTGTATCGGGAATTTCACCGCCGAAATCATCACGGAGCATTCTGCACATCATAACAATATCGACAGCTTTTGTCTTATATAGTCCGCACGAATGTATATATTCCGCAACCTCGTCAGGCTCTGCCGCCGCAAAGCTGTCAATATCGGGGAATTTTTCAAAAAGTGCGGGAGTAACCATATTTACTCGCTTATCGGTACACTGTGCCGAAAGCCTTGTCGCTATCAGAAGCTCATGCGGCTTTTTATAAACAAGAGCGCATTTCACATCCGGATAGCACTCAGCAAGCCCGTCTATAACAAGCCCTGCTCTTTCCTTTTTGGTCATACAGTTCTCTTTTCTGATAATTATAACTATATATTATACTATATCTGCCCCGATGTCAAGTTTTGTCGCAAAATTTTTTCCGATACCGCAAAAACAGCTTCAGTCAGTGCAATTCGGTACTTATCAAAACACAAATAAAAAAGTCCCCCGAATTTAATCGAAGGACTTTGGTGAGCCACCCGGGAATCGAACCCGGGACACCCTGCTTAAAAGGCAGGTGCTCTGCCGCCTGAGCTAGTGGCTCAAAAGCTATAAACTTTTGAGTTGTTTTCACAACGTGATTTATTATAACAAATCCTGACTCCTTTGTCAAGTCTTTTTTTACATTTTTATTTCGATATTATGAAATTTTGATTTATAACCGATTATAACCTGTTTAAATCCGCTCTTCAGCCGCAATACTCTTGGATTCTTATTGACAGAGGGGCATCTTTGTGGTAAAATGATTTTGGTTAGTCAAGATTAACCAAAATGTATTTGTGTATTAACGGAGATATTATGGAAGACAAAAAAATCAATCCACTGCTTACAGGCTCAGCAGAAACTATGCTACAGAGTTTTTACGCAAGAGCCAAATATTCAAGAAAAAAGAATGCTAAATTTTACGATGCAAAGGCAATAGAGCTTGTCGGAAAAATCGATTATGACTTTTCAAAAGCGGAAAAGGATTCTACGATGAGCAACGGAGTAATTGCACGAACCATCGTATTTGACGAATTGGTCAAAGACTTTATAAACAAAAATCCCGATTGCACAGTTGTAAACATAGCCTGCGGACTTGATACAAGATTTTACCGTATGGATAACGGCAGAATAATATGGTACAATGTCGATCTGCCGGAAACTATAGAGGTTCGTGACGCAATATATCACGAATCAGGCAGGGTGTCTACAATAGGCATTTCCGCAACCGATCCCGCTTGGGTTGACAAGGTAACAAAAAGAGGAAAAATGCTTTTTATAATCGAAGGTCTTTCAATGTATCTTACCTCTGATGAAAACGCTCAGATGCTGTCGATTATCAGAGATAAATTCGATAATGCGACAGTGCTTATGGAGTGCCTTGCTAAAAAGTGGGTAAACAAGGAGCATACCGAAAAATCAATTCAGGACACCGGTGCAAAATTCGTGTTTGGTGCTGATACCTTTGATGATTTAGGTAAAGCGGCAGACGGTTTCAGATGTATAAAAAATGACGATATCATCCGTGGTATGTCAGTTATAATGCCGGTATTGAAGCCGTTCAGAAAGCTACCTTTTTTAAAGAAAATCGCACAGAAGATTCTTATATTTGAAAAAATATGATTTAATATTATCAGCCGACCTTTTCCGGCAGGTCGGCTTTTTCGTACCCAAAACCGAACATCCGCCTGAAAATGTTACTTTTATGACAAATCTGCCCTATCCGGAAGTTTTCTATTGCATTCTGTCGGATTTTGTGATATTATTATCCTAATAAAATATGCCAACAATACGGCAAATAAAAATTTCGCACTGCAAAAGTGCGGTAAGGATGAGAAATATGCCAAAAAGACAGGACATTAACAAAATTATGATAATAGGCTCCGGCCCTATCATCATAGGTCAGGCTTGTGAGTTTGACTATTCAGGCACACAGGCTTGTAAAGCACTCAAGAAGCTCGGTTACGAGATAGTTCTTGTAAACTCAAACCCCGCAACTATTATGACCGACCCGGATGTAGCGGACATCACCTACATTGAACCGCTCAACCTCGACAGACTTACTCAGATTATCGAGCAGGAACGTCCCGATGCGCTTCTGCCCAACCTCGGCGGTCAGTCTGGACTTAATCTCTGCTCTGAGCTTGACAAGGCAGGCGTACTGAAAAAGTTCAACGTACAGGTAATCGGTGTTCAGGTCGACGCTATCGAACGTGGTGAAGACCGTATCGAGTTCAAGAATGCAATGAAGGATCTCGGTATCGGTATGCCGAGAAGTGAAGTTGCTTACACGATTGATGAAGCTGTCAAGATAGCCGAGGAACTCAAGTACCCTGTTGTTCTTCGTCCTGCCTATACAATGGGCGGTGCCGGCGGCGGAATGGTTTATAATGTAGACGAACTTAAGGTCGTATGTGAAAGAGGCTTGCAGGCATCTCTTGTAGGTCAGGTTCTTGTCGAGGAATGTATCTTCGGCTGGGAAGAGCTTGAGCTTGAAGTTGTCCGTGATGCCGACAACAACAAGATTACCGTTTGCTTTATCGAAAACATCGACCCCATCGGCGTGCATACGGGCGACTCGTTCTGTTCCGCTCCTATGCTGACTATTCCCGAAGATGTTCAGAAAGAGCTTCAGGAAATGTCTTACCGCATTATCGAATCCATCGAGGTTATCGGCGGCTGCAACTGTCAGTTTGCCCGTAATCCCGAAACAGGACGTATTGTTGTAATCGAAATAAACCCCAGAACATCACGTTCTTCCGCTCTTGCTTCAAAGGCTACAGGCTTCCCTATCGCCTTCGTTTCCGCCCTCCTTGCCTGCGGTCTGACGCTGGGGGATATTCCCTGCGGTAAGTACGGCACTCTCGACAAGTATTACCCCGACGGAGATTATATTGTAATCAAGTTCGCACGTTGGGCATTCGAAAAGTTCAAGGGCGCAGAGGATAAACTCGGAACACAGATGAGAGCTGTCGGTGAAGTAATGAGCATCGGCAAGACCTATAAAGAGGCTTTCCAGAAGGCTATACGTTCACTTGAAAAGGACAGATACGGTCTTGGCTTTGCAAAGAACTTCCACGATATGACAAAGGAAGAGCTTTTAGCACAGCTGAGATACCCCACAAGCGAAAGACAGTTTGTTATATATGAAGCACTTCGCAAGGGTGCTACTATTGAAGAGATTCACGCCCTTACGAAGATAAAAGACTGGTTCTTACAGCAGATGAAGGAGCTTGTTGACGAAGAAGAAGCACTGCTCAGAATCAAGGGTTCTGTTCCCGAAAAGGCTGTACTAAAGCAGGCAAAGCTGGACGGTTTCTCCGACCGTTATTTAAGCTCACTTCTTGAGGTTACAGAGGAAGAGATCAGAAATGCCCGTATCGGCTTCGGCATAAAGGAAGCGTGGGAAGGCGTTCATGTAAGCGGTACGGATAATGCGGCTTACTACTACTCCACCTATCATCTTGACGAGGATAAAAGCCCTGTCAGCGACAAGCCCAAGATAATGATTCTTGGCGGCGGTCCCAACAGAATAGGTCAGGGTATCGAATTTGACTACTGCTGCGTTCATGCGGCACTTGCACTCAAAAAGCTCGGCTTTGAATCTATCATCGTAAACTGCAACCCCGAAACAGTTTCAACCGACTACGATACATCGGATAAGCTCTACTTTGAGCCGCTCACCCTTGAAGACGTTCTTTCAATTCACGATAAGGAAAAGCCGCTCGGCGTTATCGCTCAGTTCGGCGGTCAGACGCCGCTCAACCTTGCAAGCGACCTTAAGAAATACGGCGTAAACATTCTCGGCACAACTCCCGAAACTATCGACCTTGCGGAAGACAGAGATCACTTCCGTGCTATGATGGACAAGCTCGGAATCCCGATGCCCGAATCCGGAATGGCTGTAAATGTTGACGAAGCGCTTAAAATCGCTAACCGCATCGGTTATCCCGTAATGGTGCGTCCTTCATACGTTCTCGGCGGCAGAGGTATGGAGATTGTGCACGATGACGAAATGATGAAGGTCTATATGTCTGCGGCAGTCGGCGTTACCCCCGACAGACCTATACTGATAGACCGTTTCCTCCACCACGCAACAGAGTGCGAGGCTGACGCTATCTCGGACGGCAAGAACTGCTTTGTTCCCGCTGTTATGGAGCATATCGAGCTTGCAGGTGTTCACTCCGGTGACTCCGCTTGTATCCTGCCGTCTATGAACCTTACGGAAAAGCAGGTCGCAACAATCAAGGATTACACAAAGAAGATTGCCGTTGAAATGAATGTATGCGGTCTTATGAATATGCAGTACGCTATTGAAGACGATACTGTCTATGTTCTTGAAGCTAACCCCAGAGCGTCCCGTACAGTTCCGTTGGTATCAAAGGTTTGCAACATCAACATGGTACAGCTTGCTACACAGATAATCACATCATCGCTGACAGGCAAGCCCTCCCCTGTACCCGAGCTTCACGACAAGGTGATAAACCACTACGGTGTTAAGGAAGCGGTATTCCCCTTCAATATGTTCCAGGAGGTTGACCCCGTTCTCGGTCCCGAAATGCGTTCAACAGGCGAGGTTCTCGGAATCGCTCCCACATTTGGAGAAGCGTACTACAAGGCTCAGGAGGCAACACAGGTAAAGCTTCCTCTTGGGGGAACGGTTCTCCTCAGCGTATGCGACAGAGATAAGCCCGAGCTGCTTGAAATCGCAAAATCATTCAGCGAGCTTGGTTTCCGTATCCTTGCAACAGGCAAGAGCTATGATATGATAAAGGACGCAGGCATCACCGCTGAACGTATCAACAAGATGTACGAGGGCAGACCCAACATCACCGATGCAATAGCAAACGGCGATATCCAGCTTATCATCAACACACCCGCAGGAAAGACGAGTGCAAACGATGACAGCTACATCCGCAAGTCAGCAATCAGACATAAGGTGCCTTATATCACAACAATGGCGGCCGCTAAGGCAAGCATCGAGGGTATAAAGTCACTTAAAGCGAACAAACACTTCGGCGTAAAGTCAATTCAGGCACACCACGCAGATATAAAGTAATATACTCAAAAAATACGTTAACCCCGTTGTTATAGCGATATTTACCCTCCTTACCGGACATCCGGTAAGGAGGGTAATTTTGTGAAATACGATTATGCGTACAAAAGAAAAGCTGTTGAAAAATACAGAAAAGGAGAATGGATGAAAACACCGGAAGGAGCAAATGAGACAAATTTCCGCCAGATGATAAGGAAATGGGTTCGGCTCGAATATGCTTGCAGTTCGGAGGTGTTAAAACAAAAAAATAGACACAAAGAATGGAGTGCCGAAGAACTCTACGAATTGGTGGCAAAGGTACTTGCCGGAAAATCAATCAAGTCGGTAGCGTTTTCCGTAGCAATAGATGACGGTATGCTTAGTAGTGTGCTTACAAACACAAAACAAAGAGGTAAGAATCATCCCACGCGTGTGGGGACAAGTGTGTTATATACGCTTGTCAGAGTTCGTAAGAAAAATCATCCCCACGCGTGTGGGGACAAGTTTTCTTGTTCTCGGTTCTGCTCTGAACTTCGGGGATCATCCCCACGCATATGGGGACAAGAGAAAGCAACGATGCAGAAAGCGGTATGCCGCAGGATCATCCCCACGCATATGGGGACAAGCGGTAATGTATTCCGATAAGTCTATATTGTTAAGGATCATCCCCACGCATATGGGGACAAGTGCTATTTGATTAATAATAGGAGGCAAACATGAGGATCATCCCCACGCATATGGGGACAAGTCGGCAAGCTGTCCTTTTTTCTTTGCTCGGAACGGATCATCCCCACGCATATGGGGACAAGAACGGATTTAAATACCGCACGGGCGAAATTCCGGGATCATCCCCACGCATATGGGGACAAGTGCCATATCAGCCTCCGTAATCAGCAATATCCGGGATCATCCCCACGCATATGGGGACAAGTAACGTGAGCAAGGTCAATAAAAATGTCCTCAAGGATCATCCCCACGCATATGGGGACAAGTTATACTCCTTGATAAAATCGCCGCATACGATGGGATCATCCCCACGCGTATGGGGACAAGCCTTTTAGCCACGGAAAATGGCAAAAGCTTTAAACATCATCCCCACGCGTATGGGGACAAGCCGCTATGCCAAACGTATAGAAGTTCATTCGCGGGATCATCCCCACGCGTATGGGGACAAGATATGCGCCACGAGTACAGAGGTACGGAAACCAGGATCATCCCCACGCGTATGGGGACAAGTAATAGCAGTTGATAAACGATAGCAGAGTTACGGGATCATCCCCACGCGTATGGGGACAAGCTAATTGTCTTGCAAGTTCTTCAACCTTTTCAAGGATCATCCCCACGCGTATGGGGACAAGTAAAGCCAAGCTGATAGTCATCGATGATGTCTAGGATCATCCCCACGCGTGTGGGGACAAGGAGTCGCTGTAAGTCGGAGTACAAGTTGCATTTATATCATCCCCACGCGTGTGGGGACAAGGAATCACCTGTGTTCGTTGCCGCCGAGTAAGGATCATCCCCACGCGTGTGGGGACAAGAAGCGAACACGGTATACCCTAAAGGCTTTATGAGGATCATCCCCACGCGTGTGGGGACAAGGCTTTGCGGTGTACCACACTCAGGGGCAGTTCGGGATCATCCCCACGCGTGTGGGGACAAGACTTCTGCTGTGCCTTCTGGAACGCTTTTATCGGGATCATCCCCACGCGTGTGGGGACAAGTACGCAACAGCCGCTTCTCAGCAGGAAATTTTAGGATCATCCCCACGCGTGTGGGGACAAGTTCATCAAATTCTTTTAATTCATCGTCTGTTGGGGATCATCCCCACGCGTGTGGGGACAAGTTATCTGTAATTTTTATATTGCGTGCGGGTATGGGATCATCCCCACGCGTGTGGGGACAAGTAACTTGTATGGCAAAATGGCACAAAGTACCGAGGATCATCCCCACGCGTGTGGGGACAAGATCGTTTAACAGGCAGATAGGGCTGCGGTAAGGGGATCATCCCCACGCGTGTGGGGACAAGAAACTGAGGACGCAGTAATGGAGGGCGCGAGAAGGATCATCCCCACGCGTGTGGGGACAAGCACTCAGGTGTACTCCTTTCCCCAGTATTTCTAGGATCATCCCCACGCGTGTGAGGACAAGTAAAATGCAGTACATAACGCACCTGCGACATCAGGATCATCCCCACGCGTGTGGGGACAAGTTGTTATAAGGTGGTATCTAATGGCTTTGATTGGGATCATCCCCACGCGTGTGGGGACAAGTCGCCGCAATAGTGTGGCTTTTCGGTTTGTTTGGGATCATCCCCACGCGTGTGGGGACAAGAAGAGTATTGATAAAATAGCAGGAGGTACTATAGGATCAT
>OMDZ01000286.1_pt1 | contig 31900 bp, 35 predicted proteins | sample 1673641 | NCBI WGS metagenome assembly OMDZ01 (sample SAMEA103958117, study PRJEB25191) | human gut metagenome | biome: human-associated habitat [ENVO:00009003]; feature: intestine environment [ENVO:2100002]; material: feces | place: Germany | collected 2013/2015
CCGCATCACATGAGGCACATACTCCGGATCACCATACCCCGACCAGCCATGGGCGGCTGCCTGCTCCTGGGAAAACTGCAGCGCATTGGCTTCACTGTAACCGCCAAATTTTTCCAACGCCCACGATATATATCCATTCCCATAATTATATCCCTGCCAACTGAGTTTTAGCTTGTCCATATCCTGTGGGCTTTGGCATCCGGCTTCCCGGACACAATCTGCATAATACTGTATCCCCACCTTGATGGAATAGTCAGCATCCTGAATCGCACCGGGTGTATTGGGATACTGGGTGTTATAAGGACACTCACTGGCCTGCATGGGATCCGTTCCCCTGCCGCCGCTTTCCTGCATCATAATGGCTTGAATGGCAGGAACATATTCCGGGATGCCAAATTCACTGGCATACTTTTGAATGGCAGGTGTATGTGCCAGCACTTCTGCGCTTAAAGCCTCACTGCTCTGGGAATTTCCCAAAAAGGCTGCACCCCCAATGATCCCCACAATCAGAATCAGAACGACAAACACTGCGCCTCCACCTGCCATCAATGCTGCAAATGCAGCTTTCACTGCATGAGCGGCGGCTTCTGCCATGGCTTTCAATCCTCTTCCGGTTGCCTTTGCAGTCTTTGCACTTTGCTTGGCAGTCTGAACAGAGTGCATGGCAGCCCGTTTCGCTTCCCTGACTGCTTTCATGGATTTGAGTGCTTGTTTCTTCTGTAAGACTGCCTGGGTTTTCACCTTCTGGGAAGAAACCGGAGAGGCTTTCACCACACGGGGCGCTGTTTTTACCATCCGATTTCCAGCTTCCTTGATCGTTTTCTCTGCTTCCGGCCTGGCCTTAATGCTTCTTTTGGCTTCTGTTCGCCCTTTCTTTGCCTTTGACTGCCCTGCCTGGGCGGATGTGCCACCCGTTCCTGTTTCTCCGTCCAAAGGGGCTGTCGCAGCTTCTCTCTGCTTTTGTTTCTGTTCCTTTAACTTCTCATAAGTTTTCACTGCCAGCTTCTTACCGCCACGATAGGCTGCCGAAGCACTTTCCTTTCCCACTCGCTGTTCCACACGCTGGATGCGGTTTCCGGCATATTCTACCGGGGATTCCTCTCCCGTTTCTCTTCCGAGCTTATCTGCCATGATGCTGGTCTTTTCTTTTGTCTCCAGCATCGCAGAACGCACCAGTTCTTTCGGAAGCCGGGAGGCTGGATTGCGGATCTTTGGACTTTGATCCCGCACTTTTTCTTTGATATCTTTCAATCACACACCTCCCTTCTTCTGTACTTTCTAACGTTCCCTTCCCCGCTTTTTTGCTTTCTTCTGCTGACTCTCCAGCTGTTCCAGTTCCCTTACTGCTTCCTGCACCAGCGGATGATTGGCATAATAGGGAACATAGGATAATAACTCTTTTCCCTTCTCCCCGGTAACTAATGGATATTCTCCCTCGTTATACAGAGGATCCTCTGCATGGTGCAGGGAAAATTCCAAAGACGGGAGCATCTGAGGGGAACGTTTGCAAAATCTCTGGTAATGCCGGAATGCTTCTTTTAAAGATGTACATTCAATACACTCTCCCATCCCATGAAACTCCCCGCATTCAGATGCCAAAAAGGTAATCGTTGTTTCTTCTTTCATAGCTCTCACCTCTCTCTGAAAATTTTCTCTTTATCGAACTGCCGCCTTCTGTTTTTCTTCTTTACCAGGCTTCAGAGGGTGTGATTCCTGTCTCAGTTCCTGCAGGGTATCTTTCAAAGATGTCGGTTTCCCTTGTCTTTCTTCCAGTTTTCCGATCTGCTGTTGCAATCGTTCTGTTTTCTGTTCCAGCCGATGGATGCTCCGCATGGATTGGAATAACACCTTTTGGGTTTGAAAGATCATTCCCTGTTCCAGATTTCGCTCTGTGATTTTTACGGTATCTTTTCCGTTCATTTCCAAAAATGCGTTTTTCAGATGCCCTTTGGCAACATGCAGTTCTTCCGCCATGCTCCCCAGACGGTCAATCTTCTGATCCATCGACAGCATCACCGTATGCAGAGACGATTGGATTTTTTGCAAGCCTTGGGTAAGGTGTATTCCCTTTACCGCACAGGCAAGGGCATCTCTCCCCTTTTCTTTAAAATCAACTACTGCCTGTTCTGCCCGTTCCACAAACTTTCGTTTCCATTCTCCCACCTGAAATCGAAGCGTTTGTACCTGATGTTCCGCCTTCTGGATTGTATTCACCGCAAAGAGTTTGACCTTACTTTCCTGCATCACACCCAGTTGCTTTTTCACCTCTCCCAATTCTTTTAAGACGGTTCCCAGTTGCATTTCCATGGAATCAATATAGTCTGCCATGCGGATCACATCCCTTTTTTCCTGTTCCATGCCCTGCTGTTCCAACAGCTCCAGCAATGCCCGGATACTACCCTGCTCCCGAAGCGGTTCTCTCATTTCCTGGATTTCCACTGCTTGTCCCTCTTCCATTTACATTCCCTCCTTCCCAAAAAGATGCTGCCAAAGAAATTCCAACAGCACCCTAAAAAATATCTTTTCGACTAACACTCTCCCGGTTTCGTTGTCATCAAGCGGTACAGCTTCGTATTCTTCGGGAAGCTGTTCTCAAATGGCACCAGATTTCCGGAACACCGGATCAATCCCTTTCCTGCGCCTACATTGGTGATGTAGGATAACTGGTTCTCGGAAATGTTCAAAAGGGAGGCCAGTTCGTCCCGGTCTGTGGTTGCCTGATTCAAAAGGATCAAAAACTCACTGTTTGCCAACATCAGTCTTGCAGTATCCGATTTTAAAAGTTCCTCCACGTTCTGCGTTAAACCTGTCACAAATCCCTGGTATTTACGGATTCTCTTGTAGAGCCGGTAGAAAAAGTCAGCGCTGTACTGATACCGGAACAAGAGATAAAACTCATCGGCAAAGATCCAGGTAGTTTTTCCTTTCTTCCAGTTCTGGATTACCCGATTGAAAATACTGTCCAAGGTAACCAGCATCCCCAGGGGCATGAGCTGCTCTCCCAGTTCCCGGATATCATAGGCAATGATACGGTTCTTCGTATCCACATTGGTTTTCTGTGCAAAGGTATTGAGACTTCCATTGATAAACAGCTCCGAAGACAAGGCAAGCCCTCTGGCCTCCTCTTCCGGCTGGAGCATGAGCTGACGGTACAGATCCTTCAAGGTCGGCACTTCGCTCTGGTAACCGCTTCTTATATATTCCCGGTACACATCTGCGGTACAGCGGTCCAAAATGGATTTTTCCTTTGCCGACAAGTTACCAGCCCCCACTAACTGTTCAAACAGGGACAAAATAAACTCTGACTTCTCAATGAGCGGATTCTTGTCGTTTCCATAGGCAGAATCCATATCCAGTGCATTCAGATGGGTATGGGACGTTGCAGAAATGGAAATGACTTCCCCATTCAGCGCTTCCACCAAGGAACCGAACTCGGACTCCGGATCTAAGATGAGGATGTCATCTTCCGTAGACAAGGCAAGATCCACAATCTCTTCTTTTGCTGAGAAGCTCTTTCCCGAACCGCTGACACCAAGACGGAAAGAATTTCCGTTCAGTAACTTTCTTCGGTCTGCCACCAGCATATTTTTGCTCACCGCATTCTGCCCATAGTAAATACCACCCGGCTGCATGATCTCCTGGGTATGGAATGGAATCAGCACTGCAGTGGACTCTGTGGTCAGAGTACGCAGGGCATTGATCTTTCGGATGCCATAAGGCAGTACCGTATTGAGTCCATCCACTTGCTGCCACTTCAAAGTTGCCATCTGGCACAAATGTTTTCTTGCCACGGATAAGATGCTCTCTGTATCCGAATCCAACTGTTTCTTGCTGTCTGCCATATGCACCATGGTAAGGATGCCGAACATCATCCGCTGATCCCTGGTCGTCAGGTCATCCAGCATCTCTTTTGTTTCCTTTCTCTGTAGTTCCATGTCATAGGGTACAATGGCGGAAAAGTTATTGTTGGCATTCTGGCGTCTCTGCCAGTTGGTCACGTTCGTCTCCACACCCAGCAGACGGTTTTGGATCTCACGCACTGCTTCGTCTGTTGGCACCGGGAGAATGTCAATGGACAGCATCAGATCCCGGCTCAAATCACATAACTCCGAAATCATGTCATCCTTGACATAACTGGCATAATCCTGCATATACAGCACCCGTCCATATCGCTCGTTGATCTTGAAACAGTCTTTGGAAAATTCCATGGACTGAGGACAGATCCAGTCCTTAAAACTGCTCCCCCGTTTTGCAAACGCCTTCATATCAAAGGGGAAGCACTGAGGCTGGTCTGCCCTGAAAAAATCCCGGAAGATCTGCAGGCGCTGTTCCGCATCCAGTTCTTCTCCAATGGAAGACAGCTTGCTCAGATGGGTGATGATATCCGTTCCCACACGGGCAAAATAGGTCCTTGCCTCATCAATGTTCTTCTTATGGACACTGACCGTCAGATACCGTTCCTGATAAATGCTGTTGTTGGTGCCGCTGACCTTGGATAACAGCATTTCGTTGTATTCCTTCCGGTATGTATCCAACCCGTCCTCTTTCATCGGCAACAGCAGGGAGGCTTCAAACTCTTCCTTATTGATTCTTCTATTATTTAGGGTAATCTTGGCAGATGCACCAGAATCCAGCGCATTTAACAGTTCACTGTAATCTAAAAACATTTCCGTTTTATCTTCTTTGCTTGCAATGGCATAGTTGATATCCGAAAACCGAAAGGATTTGGAAAATTTCGTCCCGGACTGGAACACTCCGTCCGGCCAGATCCGCTGGATGGGAATCGCCTGCTGGACAGACCTTGGGACTTTGAACTTCTCCCGGTCCATTTTTAATGCCTGCTGTAAGGTTTTAATCAAACGCACCACTCCTTCCTGACTTCTTTTTCTGCTTCATCTGTTTTTTCTTTGCCCGCTGTTCCCTCTTTTTCAAAAGGGCAGCACCATCTCCCCTGGTCTTTTCTCCAAGGTTCATAGTCTCTTCCATACAGGCATGGTACAGATCCTCGCTTTGAAACAGCAATCGCTTGGGGTATAAAAATTCGGACTTGATATATGCGCAGGCAAACTGCTCCGCATTCATGCCATGGTACTGGAAGAACCCACAGGCTGCGAACGGAGCAGCGCCTAAGATACACAGCCACCCAGTCATTTCCTGTCCTACATAGTCTCCCAGACCAAAATAAATCCCTACTGCCACAAGAATGGCAAGCAGGGAAAAGATGCACTGTCGCAGGTTCAGTCCCATAAACATGGACTCCTGATAGTTGCGGATTTCTTTATTCATTTTTACTTCCATATATTTTTATCTCTCTCTTTCTCTTTTCTTTTTGCCTGTAAGTTTCCCTTGGTCTTTTTCCGGCTCTTTTGGCACATCCAGTCCCCATTGTCTGCAAAATTCTTCCACTCCTTCCCGGTCATACTGGGCAAGCCTTGAAAGGTCAAACGCCACCGGAGTGTAGGTAGCAAAGCCTGACCGGGCCTGTCCCGGCAGTCTGTTTCCCAGCCTGTTCTTTTCGATGAATGCCAGCTTGTCCTTTGTAAAATCACCACTTATAAATGCCTCTTGGGGTTCCAGACCATATCCCCCCGGAAGATTTACCGTCAGATCATCAAACAATTCCAACTCCCCTTCTTCCTGACGATACATCAAAATCGCAAGCCCGTTTCCATAAGCATAGCTGGATACCTTCAAAGTAATTTCTTCCTGTCCATATTCCCAAGGAAACGGCAAAGTCTTTCTTTCGTTTCTAGTTTCATTGTTCTTCTCATTCATGTTTTTACTTCCTCCTATAATCCCATCATTTCTTTTACGATCCGGTCAGATGCTTTCACCGCACCCACCAGCACCAGCAGGTTGAACACCAATTCCCCTACATAGTTCCACACAATGGTCACTGCACTTAAGGACGTATCCCCAATGGCCGGCGGACTGGCAGAATAGACGGAAAAGATGATACAGGCCAGTGCAATGATCGCCCCTTCCAGACACACACCTGCATAGGACTTGATGAAGTTCTTTCCTACTGACTGGGAGGGTTCTCCCGCAAAGGTGGAAATGGGGATGGGCGCAATGGCAGTATACATATACAGCTTGAACATCCTTCCATATACCGTAAGGATCATGATAAAAGACAGTACTGTGATCAAAAGGCTTCCCAGCAACGTCACGATCCACAAGGGGATGGATTCCAGCACCCCTACCGCTTCGATCTTTTCCACGATCTCTGCCGGAAGCTCTGTCACACCCCCGTCTGCCATTCCTGACTGTGCCATGATGGTCGATACGATCCCCTGTACAATGGAAAACAGGGCTGTCATCAATTCCATGCCATACATGATGGCGCCTTGTGCCAGTGCAAACCGGATAAAGGCTTTGAGGGCATGTTCCGGCTTTTTCATGTCTGTAAAGCTGCCACAGGTCTTTACAATCCCGGCTGCAAAAAACAGTACCAAAAGTCCATACCCAATGGCAGTCAGCGCCCCGTTGATCCCTGTGATGACACTCCAGATCGTCCCGCCCTTAAAGGATTCCGGGCTTTGGGTAAGGAGCGTCCAAATTTCTGCCAGCTTCTCATTCCAGGTGTTCAGTGCAGAGTTTAAGTTCTGCACGATCCAGTTATCACTCAAACAGTCTCACCTCCTTTGCCGGGGCAGGAAGTATCTCTCCCCGCCCTTTTCTGTTTCTTCCTGCTACCCAACGATCAGGTCCAGGATCTCTTTTGCAAAGGTGATGATGACACCGCCTGCCAGCGTCAAAAACCCGTTGGCTCTCTGGCTTGGATCATGACTCTTTAAGCTCAAACCTACCTGCACCACGCCAAATCCCAGTAAGATCAAACCGATGGCCCGGATCAGGGAGAAGATAAAGGTGGACAGGTTATTGATGACTGACAGGGGATCTCCGGCTGCAAGCACCGGGATGCCTCCTACCGTCATAGACAGCACCAGTGCCACATAAAAGGCAAACGGATATTTGGGTCCTTTTCCCATAAGTTTCGGTGCAGTGGCATGGTTTGCTGTCTGTCTCTTTAGCATTTCATTTGTTTTCTTCAATGGCATTCCTCCAATCAAAAAGACTGCTCCCTACCGAGGATCTCCTCAGCCGAGAGCAGTTCATAATCATCCAGTCTCCTGGTATCAATGGTTACATCTTCATGGGACAGCGGCGCTTTCGCATAATCATAAGGCGGCGCACCGCCATCCTCCGTATATTTCACATTCACATGTTTGTGCAGATCATATTTCTCATCCAGAATGGGGCGTTCCCCACGCACCAGAAGCACTGCCTTCCGGTTATCCAAAAGGCGTACTTCATCGGGAGTCAAAAGTTCCCTTCCAGACTGCTGGAAATTCACAGAATAACTTCCACTCCTTCCCTTGGTCTGCCCATAGGTATTGGTATCCAGTGTTTCTTTCCCCAATAGTTCCGAAACATATTTATGCCCCTCTTTTTCATTGCCGCCTAAGTATAAAAATTCATCGCAATTTCCAATCAAACTTTCCCAGCTGTCCTTAAACAAGGCTTTCATCTGCGCAATGTTCTGGATGATGATGCTGCAGGAAATTGCGCGCGACCGCATGGTTGCCAGCAGCTTGTCAAAATCATCCGGCAGCGCCACGTTTGGCCACTCATCCATGATGCAGTGTACCGGGATAGGAAGTTTCCCATGGTATTTCCGGTCTGCCACATAGTAAAGGGTTTGAAAGAGGTTACTGTAGATCATGCCCACCAGATAATTGAGGCTGGTATCCGCATCCGGGATACAGCAAAACAGCGCCACCTTTTTCTCCCCGATGCTGTAAAGATCCAGTTCATCGGTACAGGTCAGATTGGCGATTTGTTTTAAATTGAACGCAGCCAGACGGACGCCTACGGAGATCAGGATGGACTTTGCGGTCTTTCCTGCCGCCTGCTTGTAAATCGCATACTGCTTGACTGCAATGCTTTCCGGATTTCGCATCTCCAAACGTTCAAACAGGATATCCAGCGGAGACTGGTATTCCTCATCGTCCTCTTTTACCTGGGCAGAACCTAACATTTCCATGATCATGGAGAAGTTCTGTTCCTCCGGCGGCGCTTCATGTAACAGATATAACATCAGCGCCTGAAGCAAAGCAGTCTCACTTTTCTCCCAGAACGGATCCGAACTCTGCGCCCCTTTTGGCGTGGTGTTTCGGATCAGGTTGTTGATGAGCTTTAGCACATCCTTGTCATCCCGCACATAGGCAAAGGGATTGTAGCAAAAAGATGTCTCCGGGTTGATCAGGTCAAACACCCGGACTTCATATCCTTCCCTCTCCAGCAAGCCTCCGGTTTTCCGAAGAAGCTCTCCCTTAGGATCGGTGACCACCATGGAACAGTTACACTGCATGATGTTGACTACGGCGTATGCCCGGCTTTTTCCCGCACCGGAACCGCCCACCACCAAAACATTTAAGTTTCGTTTGTGCTTATAGCAGTCCAATCCCATGCGGAAGTTCTGGGTTAAAATGAGATTCTGGGTGTACCGCTTGTCCCGGTAACGCTTGCAGATGGAAGCGGCATCGCCCCATTTGGCAGAGCCATGTTCCACCCCTCTTCGATAATTTTTCTTCTGGGAGTAATAAATACCGATGCCTGACACATAGGCAACTGTGAATGTGAATACACACCGCAGCGTGTACGGTGTATAAGAAATGGAAAACGGCTGATCCAGTTTTTCGGTCAGCACTTGTAAGATTTGTAACAGATTCGTATCCGGCTCGATGGCACAGGCAGTGATGGCGCCTGCCCACCAGACAACGGGCAGAAACAACAGCCATACCCAAAGGTCAGAACGTTTCCATTCTACCTCTGCAGGTTTCGCTCCTTCTTTGCTTTTTCACTCTTTTGCACTTCCTTTGCTGGTCCGTCTACCCTATGAAAAGAATCTTCTCCGGGGATCAGTGCAAGGCTACGCCCATTCTCCCAATGCATGTGGATCTGCCCGGCATCGTCAATAAACGCTACCGTTCCCTGTAGTCCCGGCGGCATCCCTGCCTCATCCATAAAGTCCAGGCAGATCCTTGTTCCTTCGGGATACCGCTTTCGTAATTGTTCCACTTGTTTCTGATTATACATCCTCATAGACATCCCTCCCTTCTGCTACCAGAAGAAGCGCCTGCTGGTGTTTGGTTTCATGACCTTTAAGATCACACTGTCAATGCCATCGCTGTACCTGCCCATGGCCAGATACTTGTCCCGCAGCCGATTGAGGGCATTACGAAGTTCCCGTTGTTCCCCTGTGGTGATGGGAAGCCTTTTTTCAGAAAGTTCATAGGAACGGACTTTCTGCAGCATGGCTTTTGTAGCCGGACGAACCTTTCCCATCTGACTTTGGGCTGCCAGTTCGTCTTTTAATGCCACCGTAAACATATTTTTCATGATATTGTCTGTTTTCAAATAGTAATCTGCCATCTTTGGCACCTCCTTTGTTACACTCAACATACCACAAGAACCTTACAATAGCTATCCCAACAGCGGAACTTTTTCAAGAACTTACCGCTCCGGCTGTTTCTCTTTTTTCTCCTTCTTCGGTGTCTGCTTTGGCGGTTCCTCAAAGGAAAAATCATCCTTAGAAAAAGTCTGCTCCTGTTCCCCGAAATTCCGTTCCATATGGTTACGGATGGTATAGGCTGCCTGACGCACGTCATTCAAAAATCCCCTTAATTCCTGAGGATCCTTCTGCCCGTTCGCCTGCATCTCCACTACTTTCCCAAACTGGAAACCGGACACTTCCGCCCCATACCGCTTGCCGATCACATAGGCAGCACAGTATGCCTGGGCATTCACTTTCTTCCTCACATAGTTTCCATCGTGCTGATCCAGAGCGGCACACGCCAGTTCCCGGTTCACTGCGTGGAATGTCGTATTTTCATCCATGCCGTTATGCACATAGACCGTGCGCTGTTTTGGGATATACTGCGCCTGGATGCCTTCCGGAAGATTGTCTGCGATCTGCATCCGCACTGGCTGGTCCTTTAACACTGCATGGATCAGTTCTTCCATGGAACGCTGCGGACGTTCCTCCAACGGTTTCCCACTCATCTGGCTGATGTCAAAGCCTTTGCTGATGGTATAGCCTGTGCGCGTCTCTCCGTCTTTTTCGTATTCGGTGCTGACCATATAGGTATACCCATGCACCCCGGATTTTGGGGAACGGTGTTCTTTTTTCCAGTAATCATAAGACTTGACCACCGTTGCCTGCGGATTCTGTCCGTAGATCAACAAAAGGTTGGGTGTTTTCTGTGTGTTGCACTGTGCCATAAAATCCAAAAATCCTTTTAAAGAGTCTCCGTTTTGGAACACCGCCTGTGCCTGGGCGTCTACCTCTGCCCATACCTCTTCCCTCTGCTGTTTTTTCATGGCTGCATATTCTTCTTTTGATAACTGCTGTTGTGGAGTTTTTTCTTCCCCTGCCCCACCAGGGATCATGTTCGTTAAATCCATAGCCTTACCTGCCTTTCACTTTCTTCTGTTTCCTTCTCTGCTGATTTCTCGGTTTTCTCCGGCTCTGCTGTTGCTTCTGCCGCTGTTTCTGTTCCGTTTCAATCTTTTTTAATTCCTGCCGGACAGATGGTTTCTCCCCTTTCCAGCTAGTTTCCTGCCCGGAAAAAGAACCGCTGCTGTGCGAGGAAGGTCCGGACAGACTCCCTGCCTTCTCCGCCTGGGTAAAATTTCCCTCCGAAGGAGAGACTTCCCCTACATCAAACAGATGCTCTTCTTCATCCAGTTCAAACTCAATGGTCCCTTCCGGCAGCACCACCTTTTCGGTCTTTACCGGAAGTTCTTCTTTTGCTTCGGTTTTCTCGGTAAACTCTGCATCGATCACACGCTCTCCTTCCCGGACTGGCGCTTGTTCCACAACCGCTTCCCCGGCTTCGGATTTTACAAAGTCCAGATTCATCTTATCCAGCACCCGATTCACCTTTGCCGCATCATCGGCAAACACCATGATCTCGGAAAACTGGGGGTTCTTCTTATCCCGGATGACCACATACAACAGTCCCCTGGATTTGGCTTCCCCGGCAAACTCCCGCAGCCTGTCATGGGGAATGGTGAAAAATTTCATTGCCCGCTGTTCCTTTAACATCCGAAGCAGGTTGGTCTTTCCCCTGGTCTTTTTCTGGTCCTTCATCACCGCAACGATCAGCACCGCCAGATTCTTTGCAATGCTCCCACTGATCCGTAACGTGTGTTCCATGCCTTCCATGGAATACCGGACGATCTGATCTGCCGCATCACCGCCATAGTTCATACGCTCTCACCTCCTTACCGCTTCCGTTCTTCTTCCCTTCGCTGTTTCCCGGACGATTCCTGTACCTGCTCTTGCTCCTTTGCCCGTTTTAACCTCTCTTCCATCTCTTTCGACTGGATCTCGATCTGCTGGCTCAAACGGATCTTTTTCCGAAGTTCTTTTAATTCCCCGTTGATCTCCTGAAGGCACATACTTCCCGGTTCTTTTCGGTATAGCGTTCTTCGCTCCTTCATCAAGGAAAGTACCTGTTCCTCCAAAGGTTTCCGGTATGCTGCCAGCTCTTCCCTGGTGTTGATCCCTTCTTTTTGCAAAAACTCCATCTGCCGGATGCGCAGATCCAGTTTTCGGATATCGGAACGGACCGCATAAGAAATCCGTTTCGGCTTCTGCTGAAGCACTCCCATCCGATACAGATAAGAAAAATACAGCTTTTGAAGTCCGGTAAGTTTCCTCTTTGGAAACTTCACCTGTGTGTTTCCATACACCTGTTGGATCTTTGGACGCAGGATCTTCTCTCGGATCTCTGCCTCCCCATAGCCCTTTCCCAAGGAACGCAGACGGACATACCTCTCCATATCCGGCGTCTTTAATGCCGGATACTTCCGGTTCAGCTTCCAGGCATAACCCCGCTTCTCCATTTCTTTTACAAACTGACTCCAGGAAAAGCTCACGTCAATAGCCTCCCGGATATCCATGCGGATGGCAGTCCTCCAGGTAGGTTTCCCTTCTGCTTCTGCTTTCCACTGGGCATAGTGCATGGCTTTCCCCTGGTTCGTCTGGATCACGGAAAGACCGTATTTCCTGCATAAGTCATCCGAAATCCGGCGCACTTCAGTAAAATAACTTTTGGCATTGCTGTGGTATTTCTTCCCATCCACTATACTCACCGAATTCCATACCAGATGATTGTGATAATGAGTGGTATTCAAATGGGTGGTGATCACCACCTCATACTGCCCTTTCAAAAGCTGCTCTGCCAGCTCCTGTCCGATCAGATGTGCCAGTTCCGGGGACACTTCCCCTTCTGCAAAGCTCTGCACCAAATGGTAACCCTGTACCCCACCTTTCTTATGAAAGCATTCTTTAGTCTTTACCATGTCCACATAAGCAGTTTCACAGGTACACCCCATGGCATCCTCAAAAATGGTCTGCTCTGTCTTTTCTCGGTTTAATGCATAATCGATGGCTTCTTCCAAAGAGCCGGCGCTCTTAGTGGTCTTCGTCCGGTCCTTCACATAATCAATGGAACGGTCCAGGCGGTGGACGGGGAGGACACTGGTATATGCCATCTACCATTCCTCTTTCACCAGACGCCAGGTCTCTTTGGAAATCCGGAGCATTTCCTGTACGCTAGCTTCTCCTGCCATCCCGGTGCCATTGGCGACATGAGCCAGCTGGTTGGCATTGTTGCAAAGCCCCGCAATCTTTCGAAGAAGTTCTGCATGATGCTCACAGGGCTTTGTCTGAAGCTGTGCGCCTAAGATCAGGGAACGTAAAAATTCCTCCCTGCTTAGTCCACTCTTTGCGACCTGCCCGTCCAGATGGCGAAGTTCTTTCGCATTCAAACGGACAGGCACTACATGGTTTCGTTTTCTCATCCGGCCACCTACCTTTCCTCCCGTTGATATTTTCTTTTCTCCCGCTTTTTCGGTTTCTCTTCCCGTTCCTGCTGATAGGATTTCAAGCGTTGGGAAAGCACAAGGGCTTCCTCTCCGCCAATGAAGCGCAGGGTATGTTCGATCCAGCCATAGTCACGCCTCCATAGGGAATCCGCAATCTCCGAACTCTGCCTCCAGAATTCATGATCTGTAAACCCGATTCCCCCATTGCTTTCATAAGCATGATTAAAAAGGATTTCCAACTCTAAAGCCAGTTCCAAGCGTTCTTCCATTTCTGCGATCTCATCCATGTCAGTGATCACTCCCTTCCAGCGGACACACCTGGATTCCCCTGCGCTCCATCTGCCAGAGGAATTCCACAATCTCCCAGACCTGCCCATTCACCTCCACCTGCTTCCCATCCACAAAGCGGCAAAGCCCGATCTGCCTGGTTCCGTCCTCTGCCATCATGCAAAGGCATTCCCCATCCAAAAGGGAGAACCTCTCTGTCCCTTCCATATCCCGGAAATGGATTATTTTCCGTTCTCCCTCCTTTTGTCTGCGTATCCGCATCTGCTCCATCTGCTGATCTTCTCTCTTTCCGGCAACGACACAGCACATGATCCCAATGCCAAAGGCTGCACCTGCCACTATCCCAAGAGCCATTCCTGCAAAAAACATTTCACTTCTCTCCTTTCTCGACTGCCGGGGGATTGGGGTTCTCCCCAAAGTGCGTTTGGATATCCAAACGCTATGCTTGCAAAACCAGTTCCACCGATTAGAATCGCCCCCATGCAAGTTCGATTATGATTCCTTTTCTTTGATTTTGATCAATCCATCCAATGTGGTGCAGATGATATGCAATCGGTCTGCTGTACTGATATCTGTATTCATCGTTCCCGTCACTTCTTTTCCACAGACCACCACCATCCGGCACCGTTTTAAGATCAAGTGGGACATCCGGTTATATGCCTGCTGATCTTCCGCTTCCCCTTCATCCAGAAATGGCAGAAAGCCAAATCTCGGACAAATGGGTACATACCCCAGTTCATAAATCTTCCGGCAGTATCTCTGCACCTTCACCCTGCTTTCCTCTGCCGGACAGCACACATACGCCATCGCCTGTTCCATCGCCTCACCTCCTATCGCACATGTTCCTTTTTCTTTCCTTTTTCTGCTTTTACTTCAAAGCTCACATCCATCGTGCTTTCATCAAATTCATCATCAAAGCCACCGTCCTCATACAGAATCTCTGCCCGTTCTACCGCTTCTTCCCTGGAATGTGCAGAGATGGATTTGCGGATGGTATAACTTTTTCGGATTTCGATTTCAAATGTCTTTTCCGCTTCCCGTTCCACTGCTTCATACTGAACGGACTGAATGTCATATTCACTGGTACTTGGTCCATACATACGACATCCTTTTTCTGCTTCTTCTTTGCTGGATGCTTTCACTGCAACGGTCTTTTCACGCACTTCCCGGATGGTCACATCATAGACTCTGTCCATAAGCCCCCTTTCCTGCATCCATGTGGATGCACCTTTCTTCTTCTGAAATAAAGTTGGACATCCATGTGGATGCCCTATCAACGCTCGTCATTTACTTTTTCACTTCCACCGTACAAATCGTATCATTGTGCCAGCCACCATGAGCAACCAGTAGAATCTTCCTTATTTCGAATCCATACTTTTTCCCGATTCCACCACTATTCCATCCAAATGTGATGACTTTCCCACCGCTTTTTACAATTCTTCCAATTTCTCATTTCTGTTTCGACCAGTAACTTGCTTGTGTTGTCTCAAAATTGACTGCTTGATGTAATGCTTTATAACTCTCCGCTACTTGTCGAGGCGAATACGGTGGATCATACAATATCATATCCACACTATGATTCTGAAACTGTCTAAAAAATTCTAAAGCATCTAAATGAAAATCTGTAGAATATTCTTCATCAATATCATTCGTGATATAGATTTGATTTCCCATGACTTCTCGAATACTGCTGTTATTCGCAAATGGATCTAAAATTATTCCTTCCACCAATTCTCTATGAATCAGTTCTTTGATTGGAGTTATCGAAAAAGTATTCTTACTTGGCATACTCCATTCTCTTCTTATTTCGATAGTTTTTTCACTTAGAACAAGCATCTTGTGATTCACCGTTTTCATTTTTTCCCTTTGCTTCCAGTGCAAACTTCACCCGGTCACTGCCCAGCTTATAATAGGCATCCGTTACCTCGATACCTACTGCCTCATAGCCTTCCTCTACGGCTGCAAGGATGGTTGTCCCTGCTCCGGCAAAAGGATCTAAGATTCTTCCACCCGGCTCACAGATCTGAATTACATCTTTCATCAGCTGTAACGGTTTCTCTGTCACATGGATACGGTTCTGGGGATTTCCATAACGGAACACACCGGGAAGACAAGACACCGGACGGCTGATCGGCATGGGTCCGTTACTGCCCCACACAATATATTCAGCCTGCTGGCGGAAACGCCCTTTCTGCGGACGAGAGTTTCCTTTATCCCACACCGCAGTCCCTCTCCAGATCCAGCCTGCCCACTGACGGGTATTGTCTCCAGTCAATAAAAAGACAAATAGGAGCTCCAATCTTGCAGGCTTTCCGCACATCGTAAAGCCACTCTGCCATCCAGTGTGTCCAGGAACGCTGATCCTTGTTATCCCCATCAAAATCTGGTAAGGCATTTTCAGCCTTCATGCTGCTGTATTTCTGATTGGTGGTACGGTTTCTTTCATTCTGCTTCGTTCCTCCGGACGCATACGGTGGATCGGTGATTACTGCATCAAAGATTCCCGGCTGGAATGCTTTCACCAGTTTCAGCGTATCTCCATGCAGGATCGTCCACTTCTCCCCTCCGGTATATTCCTCCGGGTATGTTCCTTCTTTCAACAAGTTCCCTAACTGCAGGGTATTTTCCATAGGCATCATCCTTTCTTCTCAGCGCTGTGGCTGTTTTTTGCTTTTTTATCGATTTCTACTACTTTGCTTTTCTACATCTCCCTTGTTCTGACAAAAACGAACCTTATCGGCATTCTTCCTTTCCACGTTTCTTTTGGGGTTTAGTGGCTTTCTGAAAATCTTCGCTCAGTTCTGTCTCTACATATTCGCTGATGATATGAAGCGCCTGATAATAATTCTCAGATTTTTGAACACGTGCGATCATTTCCTTCGCCTCTTGTCCCTGCTCATTTGCCTGAAGCAGTTTCCTTGCTCTTCCCATAATTGCAAATATATTGCCATCCTGTCCGACAAGCTGCATCTTTGGTCTTTTCTTTTCTGCTTCTCTGCTTTGCTTCTGTGCTTCCGACTTAACCTGTTCAAAAAGATAGTCTTTCGGCTGCCAGAAGTGGACATAGAGTTCACCACCATCGACCTGGATTTCCTGCTGTTCAAATCCTTCTCCCCAACCATCGCTATACTGCCCGGTGAGATATTCACACAGTTCCGATAATTCTTCCGACTCCAGATACTCCTTCAGTTCTAAGGTTGTACATCCATATAGCACACCATCCGATTCTTTCACCGATGGAACTGCGGACACTACCTTTTCTTTAATGACAGTGCTTCCGTCAAAGTAATCCATCAGATTGTCGGTCTTGTCATCGTCATGCCCGACACGGCTGTATTCTGCAATCTTTTCCTGAATTGCAGAAGCATACACCGTTAAATCATCACCTTCAAAATGCACCTGTTCTTCTTCAAAAGCGTGATCCCCATCTTCTTCCCAATCTTGTTCTGTTTCATTTGGAAAAAAGGTTCCTGTCAGCGGCGTCATCAATTCTATTTTTATGGTATCTTCCATTTACCTCACCTCCCTCGTTCCCTTCTTGGCTTTTGCTGTTTTTCCCATGCCTGTTTTGCCAGATCTCCATAATCAGCGCCTTCTATCTGCGGTAAGTTACAAACCACCGCATACTTTTGTCCATACTGCTCCTTTATCTGGGCACATGCCCATCGCCCGGCAAAATCATTATCGGTGCAGATTTCGATTTCTGTCACCTCCGGATGCTCTTTTAGGAAATATTCCAATGCATCCGGACATCTTATTTTCTTCGTTGATCGTTCTGCCCCTTCTTTTGGCGCTGCAATTCCGCCCAGAGACAGGCGGTACTTATCTGCCCGCCCACCTTCCAGCGTCATATGGGCAAGGGCGTCAATGCAGGCTTCGTACACTGCCACCCTGCCGCTTCTCCCCAGAGGCGGAACACAAAAGCTGTACTGTTTTTCACTGCCTTCCTGTTCCATCCGGAAACTCTTTCCCCGGTTGTCATAGATTCCCCGCAGGAACGCATACCTTGCATGTCCCTGTTCATCCATGCCAACAAAAACAGCGTTATGGTAGGGGGCGCTCTCATACAGGATTCCGAGCTGCACACAGTAATCCAGTATCTCATCCCGGATTCCCCTTTGGTTCAAATATCTCCGCACCCGGTAAAAACTGTCATTGGGCAGGGGCAGGGCAAAGGGCTTCTTTTTAGGCGCTGGTTCTGCTCTGGGAACATACACAGGCGTCTGCTCACACAAGATCTTTACGGCTTCCGTATATCCCATGCCGTCTACCTGCATCAAAAACCGGAGGGCAGACATTCCACCGATATCCCTGGATTTCCAATGCCATTTACTGGTGATCTCATTGATCTTAAAACTGTCATGGTCCTGAAGCTGCCATTCGTTTCTTGTCCTTGTCTTTTTCAGCCTTCCCGGTTGGTATGTCTGCAAATACTCATATGCCCGCACCTGCTTGGCTGCCTGATACTCTTCTTCCGTAACCCAAGCCATCAGATCACCGCATTGCGAAGTGCCTCTGCTTTATCGGTACGCTCCCACGGAAACTCTTTTCGTCCAAAATGCCCAAAGGCTGCAGTCTGTCGGAAAATAGGACGGGTAAGGCGAAGCGTATCTACGATCTGCTTTGGTGTCAGTCCAAACACCAAGGGGATCGCCATTTCCAGACAGTCATCCGCACACACTTTTCCTGTGCCAAACGTGTCCACCTGCACCATAACCGGCTGCGCCACTCCGATTGCATAAGCCAAAGACACCTGACATTTGCTGGCAAGCCCTGCAGCTACGATGTTCTTGGCAATATATCTGGCCATATAAGCTCCGGAGCGATCCACCTTTGAACAATCCTTTCCGGAAAATGCCCCGCCTCCATGGGGAACCATGCTGCCATAGCTGTCTACCATCAATTTTCTCCCAGTCAGTCCCGTATCTGCCTCCATGCCTCCGCAGACAAAACGTCCGGATGGATTGATAAGGATCTTTGTATCTTCATCCGGTGGAAGAAGACGAAGTGCCGGAAGAAGCACCTTTTTTCGGATCTCTGCTTCCAGTTTCTTCAGATTCTTATCCTCCGTATGTTGACAGGATACAACCACACTATCCAGACGGACAGGCTTTCCATCCTCATACTCTACCGTCACCTGTGCTTTCCCATCCGGGCAAATTCCTTCAATATAGCTGCTTCTTCTACAGGCAGACAGTTCCCGGACAATCCTGTTTGCAAGCACCACAGGCATGGGCATAAGCTGCGGCGTCTCATCACAGGCATATCCGATCATGACGCCCTGATCCCCGGCACCTTGAAACCAATCCATTTGATTGTCAGACACCCCTTCCCTTTTTTCTTTGGATTCCCTGACCGCATTGGCAATGTCCGGACTCTGCTGATGGACAAACGTATCCATGGCAACCCCTTCGCTGGAATATCCCACCTCAGACAATACTTTTTTGATTACACCAAACACATCCGGTTCATAGGTGCTGGTGATCTCTCCTGCCACAATGACAGTTCCCTTCGTGGCAAGCACTTCACAAGCCACCTTGGAATCCGCATCATTTTTCAGACACACATCCAGGATTGCATCTGCGATCTGGTCGCACACTTTGTCCGGGTGTCCTTCTGTTACTGCTTCTGCTGTATAAAATTTTCTCATATGAATTTCCTCTCTTTCATGCAAAAAAGGCAGGATACCTTCCTTTTTTACGGGAACATATCCTGCCTGATGTTTTGTCTCTATTTTTCTGTTATCACAAATTTTTCCAAAGAAAAACTCCCCAGATAAAACTGGGGAGCCTCCAGAAGCTATACCTTACGGTCCTACGGCTTCGTTGAAACATTTATAAAGCACCCACTGTATCTTGATTGCCCAAGTGTGGGACTTAATTGTATTTCTTATTCGCCTGCTTGTTCTAAAACCATACTCTCAACTGTTTTACTAACATAAAAACCATTCTGTCTCATCTCAGACAAAAGCGGACGAACTTCTTCTATGATTCCCTGGCGTTTTGCCTTTACCAAAACACCCAGCGTCCCTGTAACAGTAAGACCCAAATATTTAGCAGTCTTCTTTGCAGCATTGTCATCCAAAATCACCAAGTCTGCATTCCGTTCCTGGGCAAGAATCATTACTTCTACTTCTCCGTCATGGAGTTTCGCTTTATACATTTTCTTTTCACCATGATCCTTAATTTGTTCTACATGAACCCACGCTCCTGCTGACTTAATTTGAACACAGGCAGAATCATCCTTCGCAGTCACCTCTCTAAATACTGCTGACGGAATTATAATTTCCTCATACATCTCTTTCAGAATATTTAATTTACCAATCCCGCAAAGAACAATCAAAGGTGTTGAATTGACAATTACTTTACGCATGCTCTAATTCCTCCAAGAATTCTTCCTTGTCATCAAACTGGAAGATAGAAATTTCATTCTGTCCTAAATATTTTATAAATTCTTCTTCTGTCATTCCGGCAATCTGTGAACAATATCCAATGGATACTCCATTCTGTTTGTAAAAACCTAATGCTACATATCGCCTTGCAAACTGGTTCGCTTGCTCTCTGCTCATTTTTGTATCGAAAAGGACTTCATCTGGTACACTAAATGCTATCTGGCACATCATCATCCCTCCTGACTATTTTCATTTCAGAACACTTTTTACCTCTACAGTTTACCACATTTAGCAAAAAATAGCCACTAAAAATCTTTTTCCCTCTTATGGCAATCTTGATTTTTCTGATAGATGGACGCTACATCCGGATAGCTGCAAAAGTTCCCAGCTTTGAACACTTTCCGACACTACACCTGTCAACGTTCCGTTGCACATCCCGCAACCTTGAACACTTTTTAGGTTATCGTTCTGTCTTTTGCTTACAGTCGCGTCTCACATACTGCACTTTTCGGGTACTTTCAAACACTCCCCGGAATATACAGTTCCAGAAAGCCACCAAAAAGCTGGAAAAGCACCTGCCTTTGAACACTTCCCAATACTACAAGATTACACAAGCTGCCACGACTTGTTGCACATCCCTTAACTTCGAACACTTTTTGTTCCGTATTGCCACTTCCCAGCTTCCACCTTGTCTCACATTCTGCACTTTTCGGGTACTTTTGAACACTTCCGGCAGGAGATCGATTCAGAGCACCGCAGGATATATCCAGAGAGCTGAAGAAAGTACCCACCTTTGAACACTTTTCACCTTTCAGGTTCTGCTTTTACTGCCACAAGGATGTTCCGGGCCTCCTTCCACTCATAAGAACAGGTTACCAGCGTCAGGGTTGTCTCACAACCTGCACCAGCTACCCCTGTTTCAAACAGCGACAGCGCTTTCGCCTGTGCTGCATAAGCCTCCAATTCCTGCGGACTGTGAAAAGATGCCTGCTGGAAGTCGAACATGGACACATCAGCTTTCAATACTGCCGCTATCTGGTACTCTTCCATGCCTTCCGGCGTCTGAAAGAACACCCTGGGATGTGCTTTCCAGTAATCATAGGAGGCGTACCTGTCCAGATTCCCGAACATCGCCCCGCTGTTCATGTTGTGACCGTAAATGGTCAGATTCTTTGATTCTCCCAAAATACAGTCTGCCTGGAGGAACAAACTTCCATTGATGTCGTAGTTTCCCCTGTAATCCCTCCGCAGATAATACTCCGGATCTTCCCGGCTGCTCTGCATGACCGGATAATCGATCCCAACCTCTGGGATTGTAAGCCAGCCACGAACACCCGGATACTGGCGCTGGAGGGATCGAAGGTCAACGGCAGACACTTCCGGTTCTCTTCCAGCCTGTTCCTCTTTCTCTCCTGGAGAGCCCCCGCCCGGAGGGATGTCCTCCGGGAAGCAGGTTTTTAACTCCTCCACCAGTCCCCGATTCTGCCTGGGAATCGCCACATAATCATGATAAATTAGTGCCGCACTGAGGATACAGACAGCACACAAGACTGCCTGCAGCATCCATATCTTATTCTTCTTTTTTCGCTTCATCTGCTTTTTTATCTCTCTTCTTATAGATCATGGTTGCCATGAGTCCGGCTGCTGATACGCCTAAAAGTACAAACAGAAGGATTGGTTTCCAGTGATCATCTCCTGTCTGCGGTACACCCGGAGTTTCCGGTGTCCTTGCATCCTTCATTTCCACCTTCTGGACTTCCATGGTATCTTCCAGTGTAAACTTCACATCTTCTGCAATCTCATAGCCTTCCGGCGCTGTGATCTCACGCAGGATCAGTTCTTCCCCTACCGGAAGTTTCTCTACCAGATGCGGTTTGCCATCTGTTACCCACTCTTCCAAAACTTCACCATCTTTATTTAAGATCTGAAGCTTGGCTCCTTCCAGTTCCTTTCCGGTGGTGAGGTCTGTTTTTGAGATTTCCACTTTGGAATAGGTATCCTTCATTTCCACCTTGGTCACACTGCCATCTTCCTTTACTTCAAACTCAATATCTTCCGCAGACACATACCCTTCTGCGTAAGGCGGCAGTTCTTCATGAAGAATGTAAGTTCCTTCCGGCAGTCCATAAACTACGTGCGGTTCTTTTGTGCTGATCCACTCTTCCACGATGTTGCCATCCTGATCGATGATCTGAAGCTTCGCCCCCTCCAGTTCTTCCCCGGTTGTGGCGTCGGTTTTTGTAAACTGGCTTTCTGTTGGCTGATTTTCCACTTCTTTTGTCAGCTTGATTTCTGCAAGGTTCTGGTCTGTGTAAGAGGCATCGATCTCCCAGATTTCTTCATTCGGAAGATACCCCGGCTTTCTCACTTCCTCTTTCACATAATATTTCCCATGATAGAGGTCGCTGTCAAAGGTAAGCTGTCCCTTCTCATCCGTTGCTTTCTTCTCCAGCAGCGTGTCCTTTTCTACAAGAACCGCACTCTGCTGGGAGAGGATATCTTCTTTGGCATACAATCCAAAAATAACACCTTCCAGTTTTTCTTCTGTGACTGCATCTTTTTTCTCTACAGAAATGGAAATCTTCTGTCTTTCATTTTTATAAGCAACCCCTTCATAAACCACTGCCTGAGTATCATTCTCTGCGGTCAGGGTAAATTCTTTCTGTTCCGGGTTCAATACGAAATGGTCACCTGCCACCGTTTCTTTCAGATAATAAGAACCCAATGGAAGATTATTTACCACTGCTTTTCCTTCTTTATCTGTGACCAGTGTTGCTACCAGATCATCCTTTTCATAACGGATGACCGGATTGCCCTGCTCATCCTTTGCTCCGTCCGGGGAATAAATCGTATCCTTTGCGTACAATTCAAAAGTTGCCCCTTCCACACCGGATTCTTCATAGACAAAATCATGGAACACTCCGGTATCGGTATCCTCTCCGGTCACTGCATCTTTGATCTTTCCTGCCAGTCTCTTTGCCTTTGCAAGCAGGGAATCCCCCTTCACTTCCACTGGCTGTTCCCCGGTTTTGGTCAGTGTCAGGCTTCCCACCTGCTCATCGTTTGGTTGCTCGACTTGCACGATGACTGCCCCGGTATCCGGATCGATCTGATGGGCGGTATCGGAAGAAACAGTGATCACGATTCCCTCTTTCGGGTTCTCTTTGTAACTGCCTTTTCCGGTCACCTCCAATGGAGAAATTACTTTTTCCCCTTCATACAAGGAACTCTCATATCCCTGTCTTACAAATCCTTCCGGCGCTTTCACTTCTTCAATCCGGTACGTGGAGCATTTCAGTTCTTCCGGTGTGACCAGATAGCCTTCCTCATTGGTCTTAAAAACACTAATGGTCTCTTTCTTCGGATAGAATACCGTCTGCTCTACATATTCCTCTTCTTCCATGTCAAAGATTTTATAGGAGGCGCCTGCCTTAAAGACCGGATTTCCTGTCTGTGCATCCTTTTTCACGATCTTTAACAAAAACTCAAATGGACGGTCATCGAAGATCCTCCATACCATCGGTTCTCTGCTGTCCTCATCTACCTTTACCAAAAATGGATCGATGGCTTTTAAATTCTCCGGTACGGTGCTTTCCTCTACCACATAAAGACCATACGGAAGTTCCGGACTAAGGGCATATCCCTTTTTATCCGTAATCAGTTCCGGCACCGGGACTGCCTTGCCATCTACGTAGGTTACTGCCACCTCTTCTTTACTGAAATCGTAGCCACGGAAATCTTCCGCAGTAAACTGCTCCCCATTGGATGGCTGTAACTCCCCACTCTTTACTTTGGAAAGGCAGCTGACAAGATACACCTGAAAACCTGCCCCTTCCACAAGGTCTGTTTCTGTCTGGTCTCCATCTTCGCTGATCTTGATCAGCTGGAATGCCTGCTTTTTCACCTGTTCCTGTACCGTCAGGTCCCTGGTTACCTCTGACACTTCCTGTCCTTCGTAAGCAAGGTCCACCTCATACTCTGTTGGATCTACCGTATAGCCTTCCGGCGGAGTGATCTCTTTCACATACATTTTCCCCAGATACAATTCGGAAAAATCTAAGGTTCCATCCTCCTTGATCACGCCCTGTGCAATGAGGCTGTCTTTTTTAAACAGAACCCCCGTCTTTCCATCCGGATGGACGATATCCTCTCTGGCATACAGACCATACACAGCCCCTGCAAGGGAACTGTCCCCCTGGGGAAGAAAGGCCTGTGTCTCCTTATCGATCTTTTGGATATGGACAGCGCCTTTCACCCTCTCATCAGTTGCTGAGATGGTGACCGTCTTTCCGGCTTCCACATCCACCTTATGGATCACATCACTCTGTGCATACTTGTCCGGAGCCTTGATCTCCTTCACATATACTGTTTTGATGGCTGCCTCAAAATAATCACTAACTGCTTTTCCCTCTTCCCCGGTGACTGGCATTTCCATCAAAAGATGCTCACACTTGCTGTCTGTATAAATGCCATACACTGCACCGTCTAAAGGATTCTTGGTATCCGCATCCTGTTTGAAAAGCTCGATCCTTGTCATCTCCAGCCAGTCTACCGTAAAACTTACCGGATTGGCTTTCTCCGATTCAAAGACTCCAATGTCCTGATTGCTGTTTCCTGTGGATAATACCAGTGTTCTCCAGGTTTCCCCTACAGAACCATGCAGCTCCCCGGAGGAATATTTTTCGGTATGAAGCATTGGGGCAGTCAGATAAAAAGTATCCCCTCCATAGATCTTCAGCGCACCATTCTCTGCGGAAGTTCCCTTTGTCTTGTTATAAATGGTGATGTCTTTTGGTACCTGGACTGAAATGTAGTTTCGGTGATCCCCGGACAATGTGATATCTGGTGTTTTCTGTACATTTCCATTTCGGACTGCTTTTACAGAAGTCTTGGAAAGAGAAATTTCCCCCTTCGGCGGCTCTTCCATAGCAAACAGGTGGTCAATATAGGCGATCACGCCTGCGTTTACCAGATCTTCATACTTACATCCTGTAAATCCTGCCTCACCTGCATAGGCATAGCTGGCTGCGATGTGGGTATATACATATTTCTCTTCTGCACTTTTCCCGGACAGGTAACTGCCTGTAATACCCCCTGCGCCGCCATAACCATAGTACAGTACTTTCTGCAAGTTCTTATTGCTGTCCAGTACATGTGCCACATAGTCTCCACTGGGCGGTGAAGCACGATGGGATTCCAGACAATAAGCGATCTTTCCATTGACCGTAAACCAGCAGGTTAGGTAATTTCCAATATAACTTGGATAGTAGATGGTCTCCCCTTTTTCCAAATGTACGGTTTCCCTTGCTCGGAACGTGTTTTCCGCACCGGAAAGCATCATCACCTCCCCATCCTCAATCTTTTCTTCCAGTTCCCTTGCTGCCTGTGCATCTGCATCTTCCCCGGATACTATCACTTCCACATCCGGAATCTCCTGCACAGGCGTCTCCGAATCTTCTTCAGAATTCGTATCCTCCTTCTGTTTCTGACCGCCATTTTCTTCTGTATGCGCCTGCCCTTCCGTATCCGTCAGGATGATCTTTCTGCTCACAGAATAGCTGTCTTGTGCATCCTTTGGCACAACCCAGTACGTTGCAATATAGGTTCCTTCCTGGTCAGGGTGGTAGCTCCCTCCATCTTCCGCTTCGATACGCTCTAATGTAACATCCTCTTTTTCCGGATTGTAATGGATACCCTCCATGCAAGTCTCTGCCATAAAATCCTTGTCGGAAATGTCTTTCGTGATATCTTCTGCTGTTACCAAATGTTTCGCAGCTTCTGAAACTTCCTCGGTCTGTTCCGTTTCAGATATTTCTGCGCTCTTCGTCACTAGCTCTGACGGATTTTTTGTTTCTGCCGCATGGACATCCGCTAAGTTCCCAAGCGGACTAATACCCATGAGCAGTGCAAGCCCAAAGGCTGCTATTCTTGTTTTGATATTTCTGCTCTTCATTGCATTCTCCTTTTTTCGTTAAAAATACCGCAGAGGCTTTCCCCTGCGGCTTTGTTATCTGCTGACTTCTGTTTTCTTGTGACTGGGTTTCTCTCTGCCTGCTTCCTGTCTGGTACGCTTTAGCGCATCGGTTATAGATCGGCTGGAAATCCCATTCTGATGGCAGCCTTCCACGATCCCCATAAAATAAAGATCCGAGGGGATGGCCGGCTGATCCTTATAGGGTGCATTCATGGTATATGCCATGACTTCCCGTTTCACACCATCCTCTCCCTGAACAAAAACAGGCTCCTTCCCATACAGGTGGGGATACCCTTCATAAAAGTCCAGGCTTTTTTCACACTCCGGTGTGATCTTCCAAAGCACCCCTTCCACCTGGCTGCCCTCTTCCGGCAAAATGGTGGCAACACCGCTTCCTTTCCCCCTGCCACAAAAGGTCAGGCGGTATCCCTCCAGCCGGACATTCTCCACTATGGAAGCTGCCGGACAGCGGTACGCCATCTGGTCTAAGTTCATGTTGCTGCCATAGGCAAAATAATAGGTTTCTTTCATCTCTTACCTCCTAACGGGCATCCTCTGCCCGATGATTTCGATTCAAACATTCATAGGTACTGCGGTCATATCTCCATGCTCTGTCACCCTCCAGATTGGCAAGCAGATGTTCCCGGACATTCTTATATTCCGGTCCAATGAGTCCCAGCCGCAATAAAAAGGTACGGAAGGTAAATGCCGGATTCTCCGTGATCTCCGTTTTCCGCATCTGGGTGCATTTCTGATTGATGGCCTGGGCAGAGATGGCAAGAGCCAAAGTGATATTTGCCCGCACTTTTCCTGCATGGAGGGTACTCTCAAAACATCTCCACTCCAAAGTTCCTTTGGAAAATACCGCATGAAGGTTCAACGCATAGTACCGGGTGCTGTCATAATGACTATTGCTTCCGTCCCTGCCCTCATACCATACCCGTTTCAACTTTTCCATGGAAATGGTGTTGTTTGGCATCCGGCGGATCTTCTCCAGCACAATGGGGCGTACCTTCTGGCAATACTCCTGTTCCCTTGATGTCTGTACCTTCAATGCCTTGAACAGGATATCCTCTTTGGAATACATAATGGTCATAGCATTTTTGAGGCTTCTTGGAGTATGGTTCGAAGCGTCCACATGCACATGCTGCCCGCAGGATGCATTTACCTTCGCCCCATGATGCCTGAGACACCGCACCACTTCCTGTAACTTTCCCATCTCTCCATAGGACAATTTCGGACTGACCATTTCGGTGCTATATTCACTTCCGGCACGAACCATGCGTCCACGCTCCCTGCGTTCCGTATAGATGCTTCCATCATACATGAACTTCCATTTCTTTCCTTCCTGATCTGTCACAGACCAGACCCCATAATATCCACCGTCGCAAACTGCCCTTGTTCCAAACAGTTCTGCCACTTTCTCCGCAGCCCTCTGTCTGGTGATTCCTGTCATCTCAATCTCTGTACCGAAATATTGATCCTGAATTCCAATTGCCATACTGCCTTACCTCTTTGTCTTTTCATCCTCTGCCCGGATCTCTGTATCTGCCTGCCGAAGAAGCGTTCCGATGGCTTCGATCACGTTGACGGTCACTCCATTTCCAGCCTGTTTATAAAGCTGGCTGTCCGAAGTCTCCTGTTCTATGCGGTCAATCTGCCAGTCATAAAAGCCCTGCAGCCGCAGACACTCCCTTGGCACCAGCCTCCGGATTCTGCCCCGATAGGCAACTCCATGCCGGTCTGTGGCAGTAATAGTGAACATCGGCTCTTCCGGCTCCTTCATCCTCCTGCCATTCTGACGGGTTTCTTCTCTTCCCGGAGTCAGCACTGCCCTGGCGCCTTCCTCTTTTAAGACACCAGAACATTCCCCTTTGTGATTATGGATACCCGATTGTCTGGTATTCAGACACCTGCAATGTTCTGTGACAAGAGGCGGCGGAGATAGATCCACAAAATGAAGCGTTCCCTGCTGGATTCCTGTGGTAAGGGTATGGGCGATCTGATGCCCCACACGCCCTCTTCTGGTGTTCAGTCCTGCATATCCTAAGTCAATGCTGTCGCCTGGATACGCCATCTTATATCCCTGCTTTGTATTTTCCTTAATAGGAACACCTACTTCATACAACCCTGTCTTACCACCCACACCTCCGGCTCCGGAAGTCAGGGTACAGCTTAACCCTTCGGCTTTGTAGATCCGTTCCCCTTGCCTTCCTGTCTGGATTTGTACAAGAGGCGTTCCATTTGCTGTTGGGAAAGGTAATATTTTTCCGGCACATCTTCGATCAAGATATCCGACAAGATACACCCGTTTTCTGGATTGGGGGACTCCAAAATCCTTGCTGTTAAGCACTTTCCATTCCACACCGTACCCCAGCTCAGATAGCGTACTGAGGATGGTGTGAAACGTCCTGCCTTTGTCATGCGAAAGCAGTCCGGGAACATTTTCAAGGATGAAATACGCAGGTCGCTTGTCTGCAACCAGTCTGGCAATCTCGAAGAACAGAGTTCCTCTGGCATCTGCAAATCCTTCCCGCTTTCCGGCGATAGAGAATGCCTGGCAAGGAAATCCTGCACACAAAAGATCAAAGTCCGGCATTCGTTCAGTTTCGATTGTTCTTGCGTCATTGCAAAACCACTCCCCTTCTGTGTCGAACAGCAATCGGTAGTTCTTATCCGCATAAGCATCCACCTCGCAGTGTCCCACACAGGTAAAACCGCCTGCACGTCTTAACCCTTCCCGGAATCCCCCGATCCCGCTGAATAAATCAAAAAATCGAATGGTTGCGGCTATCAACCTCCTTTGCTGAATAAAAAAACAGGCGGCATGGTTTTTCTCCCACACCGCCTGCTGGTTTTATAGTTCTATGTGTTTGGCATTATGCGATCTCTTCGGTTTCTTCCTCGGATTCCGGAATCTCTTCTTCCTCTTCTTCCTCTTCATCCTCAGAAATTTCTGCATCCATCTCTTCCTCTGCTGCTTCCACTGTTTCGGTTTCCGCTTCGGTAGTCTCTTCTTCATAGACATCTTCCGCAGTTTCTTTCGCTTCTTCCAGTCTATCTGTTTCTGCGTTTTCTTCCGGCTGTTCCAGTTCCTGCCATTTGGCTTCTACCTCTTCCACCGCTTTTTCGATGATGCGGATGATAAAATCTTTCTGTTTGATGCCTTCCTTTGTGACTGCCCATTTGACTCTCTGAAATAATTCCTCTGTGACCTGTACTGCTAATGTTCTTTTTTCCATGCCCTCTTCTCCTTTGTTCTCCAGTCTGTTAAAGTGTTCTTCGATCACCTGCCGGATAAATATCTGTGTACTTGTTTCCTTTTCTTCGATCTCGGCTCGTACCTTCTCATGTAATTCCACCGGGATCTTTCCGCATATGTTCTTCATCTCTGCCATAAGCGTTTCCCCTTTCGTTTTGTTATACACAACATACTCCAAAGTTTGAAAGAAAGCTATTCACAATACCCACTAAAGAAACCATGTCAAATGTATGCAAAACCAAAGCATATCCAACAATGCCCTGCTTTCCTTGCCCATAGGCCTCACCCCCTTTACTCCTGCTCCATCTGAAATAAAAAATCCAGCATCTGACCGGGAATTTCTTCCTTTTCCTGTGCTGGCATCCGTTCCACATCGCCACTTTTTAGCTCTTCCCGAACAGCCTCCTGAATGAGTCTTTTTAAAGTTTCCCTCTCTTCTTGTTCCAAGATCATATCCACCAGATACTGGTTCCTCTGACCTACCGGAACTTCCATCAAAAGCTGCCACGCTTTTTCATGTTCCGGATTCTTAAGGTTTGGGCGGAAGGAAAAGACCGGGCGGCTCACAGCGTCCTCATCTGCCCCACGATCCGTTCATATCCGGCAGCGTTGGCATGGACGTCCGTCAGGTAAATCGGGCGACACAGGCGATCCTGCTCGCTTATACGGTGTTTAAAAATAGCAGCACCGCCTCCCATGAAAACGGAAGGGACTGCCCGCAGGTCAAAGCCTGCCTCGGTGATCGCAGACAGGATTTTTTCAATATAAAGCCTGCCCTGCCTCTCAATCAAAGACACCACTTCCGCAGGCATACTGCTGGATTTTCCATGTAAGACACGATCGATCTGCGTCTCCGTTACCGACAGCCCTGTATTTCTCCTTACCTGTTCCCTGATCTCATCCATACAGCGAATGACACCCAGTTCCAGACTTCTACAGGTAGCTGCGTTAGGAACAGCATTATCAAGCCGCATCAAGTCCACCGTCCAGCCTCCGATATCCACAAGAAGCACAGAAGGCTCATCTTTTAAATACTCTGGATAAAGAGCCAGGGCTGAATATCCCTGGGGGAACAGTTTCACATCCTCAATCTGGATCTCATAGCGTTCCCCTTCATATAAAAAACGGATCGGCTGTTCCTTCCGAAACAGATACTCCTTGAATTTCTGTTTTTCCCTTCCAAACCCGGTAAGGGGAAGCCCGGCTGCAAGAACAACTTTCGCTGTCCTTTCCCCCTTTCGCTTTCGGATTTCCTGTGCCAGTGCTGCCAGCGTCAAAAGATAATAATTGTCGTTGGCAGTCTTGTCCTTTACCAAGGTCTGTCTCCCAGTCCCACACACATAATATTCTCCCCGGTACTGGAGAACATTCTGCATGGTATAGGGTTCGTATTCATATCGGATGATCCCTGTGGGGAAACACACCTGCTTTGTTTTGATGGCGTAATATCCATGGTCGATTCCGATAATCATCGCTTACCACTCCCTTCTTTTCTGTTCTATATTAAATTTCCGGTGAAAGAGCCCTTGCCCCCAAAGGCGCACCCCGGCAGGCATTCTTTTCTTTCCAGCCTGTTTCACTTCTTCCCCCTGCAAGCTGGCAGGATAAGAGTTTGTTCTGTCAAAAAGCCACCGCTTTCTTTTATGAAACTTCTATTTTTATCTTTCCTGCTGTTTTTGTTTCTTTGCCGACTTTTGTCTGCCTGGGATCCGCATAGGCTGTACTCCTTCAAAAAGACCATACATACTCTGTTTCATTGCCGCAACAGATACCTCTTCCGGCATAGTCATCATAATCATCATTCCGTCTACCTGCTTTCTCTCATTTTTTGTATGGGAATACTCACAAGCATCTCCCCAGTAACCGTCTGCCCCTGTATGAAATTCTTCCAAACGTTCATCAATCCCTATAATATATCTTGCGGTATCAACCCCGATTTTTCTCCGGTCAATATGCTGATCTGCATACATTTTTTCTGCAACATAAACATCTACATCTTTCCCCTGTGCTAAATAAATTTGTACTGCATTCGTTTGATATACTCCAAAATCATGCATTTCATACTGAGACAATACCAGCCTGGCCTCATAAGATTTAGGCAGTGTATAATCTGCCACCAGCTTCTTTAACCTCTCTGGCGGTACTGTTTCAAAATAATAAGGATCGCCTACCACAATCCGTTTCGGACACTTTACACGAAAAACTTCCCTGCGAAGTAACTTTGGCTCTAACTGTTTTTCTTTTTCCATTGATCCCATCCTCATCTTTCTTTCAGCTTTTTCCCTGTCCCTATTCGTGAAAACATGTCTGAACAGGGAGATAGTGGAGCATTCCTTCCAACACAAGAGCCTGTCTTTGAAAGCGAAGGATACCCTGGTTCTGTAACTCTATCATTTCGTAATATGCTTTCTTTGTTAAAAAATAACGATAATATATTCCCATTTCCCCAAACTGCTCCGTCTGTTTCAACACCAAAAACTCCACCATGTACCGAGTATCCGGTGCAAACCGTTTTTCACATAGCATGGCATCTCCTTGGACTGCCTTCACGCCCTCTGATTCTCTGGCCACTGCCAGTAATTCATGGATACTGATACTCACGTTTTCTATCACCTCCCTTCAAAACCATTTTTCTTCGTATTTCTTTTCTTAATTTTCTGCGAAAAAAAGACAGGCACCTACATGATGTCTGTCTCTGTGGGATCTACCATCCCTTTTTCCTGATATTGTTGTTTTATAATTTGTTCCAGCTGTTTCCGAACTTCCTCATCCAATATCTGTGTGCAAAATTCCTGTATCCATCGTTCATGCAAATGCTCATCTGCTTCTGTCGACTCCCAGGACACGATGCTGCAAGTTTCATCGTATAGCAATTCCAACTGCCGGAACTTTTCACCAAACTGCCCTGCATACTCATTCCAGATTTCCAGGTTATACAAGTTTAGCCCTAAAAAGTCTGCCACATACGTCAGCCTGTCCAGGTCTGAAAACGTCATCTTTTCTTTTCCCAACAAGATTTCCCTGTCACGCTTCCCGCATAAAAACAGGAAAGCAAACCGTTCCATATCCCTTTTGTGCATACTCA
>OMDZ01000299.1_pt1 | contig 30974 bp, 20 predicted proteins | sample 1673641 | NCBI WGS metagenome assembly OMDZ01 (sample SAMEA103958117, study PRJEB25191) | human gut metagenome | biome: human-associated habitat [ENVO:00009003]; feature: intestine environment [ENVO:2100002]; material: feces | place: Germany | collected 2013/2015
TCCGGTGCCCGCTATATTTGCCTTGTCCAAGCAATGCGTTTATTTGCGGTAGCTTTCCAGCTCTTCTGCCTTGAACTTACGGATGAAGTTAAAGTGTTTTTCCACTTCAGCTTCTGCGTAGTTCACATACACCAGAGCCGACTTGCCGAACAGTTCGGGAGCCTTTGTCGCGTCCTGAATGATGAGGTGCGACATGATACATACCGCAGCCATCTCATAGAGGCGACGTGCCACGAAGTCCAGCAATTCCTGATTCTGTGCCTCTTTCACCGCATTGGTGCAGGCTTCGAACTTGTTGGTCATCTCTTTGATGCGGTCCATCAACGGTTGCATTTCTTCGCTGCACGGCACTTGCTCGTAGTCGCGCAAGGTGGCAGAGTATGAGCCGTTTGTTACATAGCGGATAGCAGCTACGGTCTGCAACTGAGTAGTACCTTCGTAGATAGAAGTGATACGTGCATCACGATAGATACGTTGGCAAGCATACTCCAGCATGAAGCCCGAACCGCCGTGAATCTGGATGCTGTCGTAAGCATTCTGATTGGCATATTCAGAGTTCATACCTTTTGCCAGCGGAGTGAAGGCGTCGGCAAGTTTGGCATACTTCTTTTGTTCCTGGCGTTCTTCCGGAGTCAGTTTGCGTTCGCGAGCAATGTCGTCCAGCGCTTTGTAGATGTCAACGTAGCGGGAAGTCTGGTACAGCAAGGAGCGTCCTGCATCCAACTTGGCTTTCATAATAGCCAGCATGTCATATACAGCCGGGAATTCGATGATAGCCTTGCCGAACTGCTTGCGGTCTTTGGCATAAGCCAGACCTTCGTTGTAGGCAGCTTGTGAAAGGCCTACCGACTGTGCGGCAATACCCAGACGGGCACCGTTCATCAAAGCCATAACGTATTTAATCAAACCAAGCTTGCGGTCGCCGCAAAGTTCTGCCTTTGCATTCTTGTAAACCAGCTCGCAGGTGGGAGAACCGTGGATACCCAGCTTGTTCTCAATGCGGCGCACGTCTACACCGCCTTCATTCTTATCGTAGATGAACATGGACAAGCCACGTCCGTCTTTGGTACCCTCTTCTGAACGTGCCAGTACGAGGTGGAGATTGGCGTCACCGTTAGTAATAAAACGCTTCACGCCGTTCAGGCGCCAGCAGTTGTTGGCCTCGTCATAGGTCGCTTTCAGCATTACGCTCTGCAAGTCGGAACCGGCATCCGGTTCTGTCAGGTCCATAGACATGGTCTCTCCGGCGCAGACACGCGGTATAAAACGGCTGTGCTGGTCTTCGTTACCGAATTCGTACAGCGTTTCGATACAGTCTTGCAGTGACCAGATGTTACCGAAACCGGCATCGGCGGCGGCAACGATTTCCGCACACATGGTATACGGAGTGATCGGGAAGTTCAAGCCACCGAAACGGCGCGGCATGGTCATACCGTTCAATCCGGCTTTTACCATGGCGTCGAGGTTCTGCTTGGTGCCGCTGGCATATTCCACACGGCCGTTGGCACAGTGGGGACCTTCTTCGTCCACGCCCTCGGCATTGGGAGCGATAATCTCTCCGGTAATCTCTCCGGTGATTTCAAGTACCTTGTCAAAAGAGTCCATAGCATCCGCATAGTCTTGCGGGGCATAGTCATACTTGTCTTTGTCTTGGTAACCGCGTTCTTTCAGTTCGCAGATACGTTCCATCATCGAGTTGTTCAGATGATACTTCAATTCGGGAACTTCGGTATAAAAATTTGCCATAATTTCTTGGTTATTTAGGTATTCTGAAGTATAGGGGCATTGTGAATTTCACTCGCTTGGCCTCTCCGTCCTGATAGCCGGGCGACCAGCGGTAGACGTCGGCAATGGCCTCGAAAGCACGTATGGCTTCTTTATCGATGTCATAGCGCACGGACTGGAGGATTTTTGGATAGGTCATCTTGCCTTCTTCGTCTACAACGAACTGCAGGATTACCCTTCCTTCTGCCTTTTGCTTCCAGGCGTCTTCCGGATATTTGGTAACATTGGCCACCAGTTTCATGAGGTTCTCTATTCCTCCGGGGAAGGATGGAAATACGAAATACGGCTGATGTGCCATTTCAGTTCCGTGCTTGTCGAACATCTTTCCATCGGTGCACTGATTCTCTGAATAGTGTTCCTTTCTACGAAGTTTCCCATCGGGATAGTATTGCAGGAGTGTTCCGTCAAGTTTCCCATCACTGTAGCTCCGGGCCAGATGTATGGCACCGTCGGGATAATACACCATGGTCTGTCCCTCCAGGCGGTTGTCTCTATATACTTCTGTCAGGCTGTCCTTGCCATTTGCATAGAATGATGTATGCAGGCCTTCCCTTATCCTTTTGCGGGGATTGCTTTTGTATTCGGAGAAATGCCAGACATCCTTCTTTTGTCCTTCCAAAGCATACTCTTCCACCTTGATGCACTTCTTGTTTATCTTGGAAACAAGAGCATACCTGACTGCCTGGATGGAGTCGTCCGTCCATTGGTAATTCTTGTCCAACCAGAGCTTTTCTTGAGCTATAGCGGAAGATATACCTGAAAGAAGAACAAATATAAGAATCAGCCCTTTCATGATTACCTTTATTGTTATTTACTGTGTGATTTATAATATTTTATCATCTTCGGGATAACCTCTTCCACCGTACCGTTGATGACATAGTCGGCAATCGTATTGATGGGAGCGTTCTCGTCATTGTTGATGGAGATGATAATACCACTTTCCTGCATACCGGCAATGTGCTGGATTTGTCCGCTGATGCCGCAAGCAATATACAGTTTGGGGCGGACAGTGACACCGGTCTGGCCAATCTGGCGGTCATGGTCGGCATAACCGGCATCGACGGCAGCACGGCTGGCGCCTACCTCAGCATGGAGTTCTTTGGCAAGCTCGAACAACATGTCAAAACCTTCCTTGCTTCCCATGCCGTAGCCTCCGGCAATCACGATGGGAGCGCCTTTCAGGTTATGTTTTGCCTTTTCTACGTGGCGGTCGATGACTTTTACCACATAGTCCGTCTCGGGCACGTACTTGGCAACGTCGTGGTTGATGACTTCGCCCTTATAGTCGGCGTCCAGAATCTCTTTCTTCATCACACCTTCGCGAACGGTTGCCATCTGCGGACGGTGCTCGGGATTCACAATCGTGGCAACGATGTTACCGCCGAATGCGGGACGGATTTGATACAGCAGGTTCTCGTAAACCTTGCCTTCCTTCTTGTCTTCGTGGTTGCCGATTTCCAGTGAGGTACAGTCGGCAGTCAGTCCGCTGGTCAAAGCGGAAGAAACGCGCGGACCGAGGTCGCGACCGATAACGGTGGCGCCCATCAGGCAGATTTGCGGCTTTTCTTCTTTGAACAAATTGATGAGGATAGAGGAGTGGGGAAGGGAAGTATAGGGGAACAAGCCCGGAGCGTCGAATACGTGGAGTTTGTCTACTCCGAAGGGCAATACCTGCTTTTCAATGCCTACCAGATTATTGCCGGCAGCAACTGCCTCCAGTTGACAGCCCAACTGATTGGCTAATTTACGACCTTTGGTCAAGAGTTCGAGACTGACGTCGGCAACTGTTGTGCCTTCTATCTCTAAATATACAAATACATTATTCATAATCTTATCCTATCGTATGGTTAGCTAACAGTTCAACAATCAAATCTTCTACATCCTGGTCGCTGCCCGTCAGCGTCTTGCTTTCTTTGGCCTGGAATGAAATGTTCTGAATGGTCTTCACCTTTGTGGGCGAGCCGCTCAGACCGCATTGTGCAAGGTCGCCGTTCACGTCGGCAACGCTCCATTCCGTGATGTTCAGATAGGGATATTTCTCGTAGAGGTCGGCGTAGGCAAGCCCAGCGCCTTCCTTGGTGATGGCAGCTTTTTCCTGGGCACCGAGGGCGCGTTTGTACTTCTGCACCAGTTTGGCATTGCGCGGGCGGCAGGGAGCGGCACTTCCGTTTACGGTGATGACTATGGGCAGGGGAGCCTCAACGGTTTCCACACCCCCGTCGATATGACGTTTCACGGTAATTTTCTTGGCGGCTTTGTCCACGTTCAGAATCTCTTCTGCGTAGGTCACTTGCGTCAGCCCCAGCTTTTCGGCAACCTGCGGGCCTACTTGGGCGGTATCGCCGTCGATGGCCTGGCGTCCGCCGATGATGACGTCATAGTCGCCTATCTTCTTGATGGCTGTGGCAAGGGCATACGAAGTGGCAAGCGTATCGGCACCTGCAAAGGCGCGGTCGGTCAGCAGATAGCCGTTGTCGGCACCACGGTAAAGTCCTTCACGAATAACTTCGGCTGCACGTCCCGGTCCCATGGTCAGGATGGTAACGGTGGAGCCCGGATGTTCATCTTTCAGTCGGAGAGCCTGCTCAAGAGCGTTCAGGTCTTCGGGGTTGAAGATGGCAGGGAGTGCCGCGCGGTTGATGGTTCCGTCGGCTTTCATGGCATCTTTCCCAACATTGCGTGTGTCGGGAACTTGTTTTGCCAATACAACAATTTTCAAACTCATGCTATTAATTATTAGTATTAGTATTTCTTTGTATGTCAGTGCCGGGAATAGGAGTAGTAGAATCCTGCTACTGAAATTGGCCGGTTAACTCATTATCAGCCTGCAAATTTACGGAAAGAGTTGGGTTTGACAAGAAAATGGGGTGAAAAATGCACAAGTTGAGGGATTTTGCGCAAATATCAGTTGGCTCTATATCTGTAAAAAAGGTAATAAAACCGGTAATTTATCTACCTTTCCGTTCCTGTTTCCTCTGTACTTTTGCAGCGTCCGGATGAGGCCTGCACGACGGGCGGCATCGGATAAACAAGCATCGCTACTTAAATGTTATTATAGAATATGTATATTGAAAAAGTAAATTCCCCTGCTGACGTGAAAAAGTTATCAGTCAGCGAGATGAACGGATTAGGTGGAGAAATCCGCCAGGTGTTGTTAAACAAGTTAAGCTCTCACGGAGGACACGTAGGTCCCAACCTGGGAATGGTAGAAGCCACCATAGCCCTGCATTACGTGTTCGATTCACCAACGGACAAGATAGTCTATGACGTGTCTCACCAAAGTTATACCCATAAGATATTGACAGGCCGCCGGGCAGCGTTTATGAATGCGGACGAGTATGACGAAGTCTCCGGATATTCCGAACCGTCGGAAAGTGAGCATGACTTTTTCGTTATCGGGCATACCTCTACCTCCGTCAGTCTGGCAAGCGGACTTGCCAAGGCGCGTGACCTGAAGGGGGAGGCGGGTAATGTGATTGCCGTCATCGGCGATGGCTCGTTGAGTGGAGGTGAAGCCTTCGAAGGATTGAATGTAGGTGCCGAACTGGGCACGAACTTCATCGTCATTGTCAACGATAACCAGATGTCCATTGCCGAGAATCATGGCGGGCTATACCGCAATCTGCAACAGTTACGCGAAACGGAGGGGCAGGCTCCCTGCAACTATTTTAAGGCAATGGGATATGATTATCTCTATGTGAAGGATGGCAATGACGTGGAGCAATTGATAGAGGCTTTCCGTGAAGTGAAGGACAAGAAGCATCCGGTTGTGGTACATATCAATACCTTGAAAGGTAAGGGATACAAATTGGCAGAAGAGCAAAAAGAACGTTTCCATTACAGTGTTCCGTTCGACCTTGAAACCGGCAATCTGACCGGTGAGTCTGGAGAGGGTGAAGACTATGCCGACCTTACCGCCGGTTATTTGTTGCAGGAGATGAAGAAAGACCCGACTGTGGTGGGCATCACCGCAGGTACACCTACGGTATTTGGCTTTACACCGGAGCGCCGCAAGGAGGCAGGGCGGCAGTTCATCGATATGGGCATTGCCGAAGAGCAGGCTGTTGCCATGGCTTCTGCCATTGCTGCCGGAGGTGGAAAACCGGTATTCGGGGTCTACAGCACCTTTATCCAGCGCGCCTACGACCAGTTGTCCCAGGATCTTTGTATCAACAATAATCCTGCACTGATTCTTGTCTTCTGGGGAAGCTTATCGAGTATGAATGATGTTACCCATCTTTGTCTTTTTGATATTCCGGTCATCGGTAATATTCCGAATATGGTTTATCTGGCACCTACTTGTCGTGAGGAGTATATGGCAATGCTGGAGTGGGGCATCCGTCAAACGGAACATCCGGTTGCCATTCGCGTGCCGGCCAATGGGGTTGTCCGCAGGAATGTAGAACCGGAGAAGGATTACGGCAAGACGCTGAACCGTTATGAGGTGTCCCATCGTGGAGAGAAGGTCGCCATATTGGGACTGGGCTCTTTCTATCAGTTGGGCGAAGCCGTGGCTGCCCGGTTGAAGGAAGAGAAAGGAGTGGATGCCACGCTTGTCAATCCTCGCTACATCACGGGTGTGGACGAGGCTTTGCTCGATGACCTGAAGCGCGACCATACACTGGTCATTACTCTTGAGGACGGAGTGCTGGACGGTGGCTTTGGCGAGAAGATTGCCCGTTATTACGGTCCGTCGGATATGAAGGTACTGAACTATGGTGTGAAGAAAGAGTTTATCGACCGTTACGATGTGGAGGAGCAGTTGAAGAAGAACCGGTTGACGGTTCCGCAGATTGTGGAAGATATCTGTAGGATTTGGTAAGAATTGAAAAAGGAGATGCATCAAACTGCATCTCCTTCTTTTATTTATTTAATACCCAGTTTCTTGGCAATCTCCTTAGGCAGTGCATCCTTGTGCACAATGATGTTCATTGTTTTATAGCGCACGAAAGCTTTGGAAGCATACCACAGTCCTTTGTACTTTCCGGCTTCACCCCAAGAGTTCTTTACCATATAGTATTCGTTGCCTTCCTGGTCTTTGGCTATACCGTAAATCAGCATACCGTGGTCGTCAGTAGTTTCCCAGTTGTCGTATGCCAGCTGGCGCTCTTCTTGTGTGCACCACTTCTGCGGTTGAGGCTTGCTGTTCAGTTTCTTTTCTTCGGGTTTCATTTTCAGCCAGTGTGCCATGTCCGAACCGCTCAGTTCTTGCACCTTTTCTGCATCGGGCATTACGGCTATACCGTCGCGTGTGAAGCCTTGTTCGCTTACGTCACTACCCCATGCAATGGTGTAACCCTTATTGATAGCGTTGTCAAACACTTCCATCAACTCGTCGATAGGCAAGTTGTAGGAAGAAGCCCAACGCCAGTTGTCTTGTATTTCCAGGACGAACGGCTGGTAGAAGGGATGGTGGGTATAGGAAGTCAGTGAGATATAGTCATCTGCATTCAGTCCGGTAGATTCATAGAAAGACTTCGGAGTATATTCCTTGCCTTTGTAGGTGAACTTCTCGGGACGTTCGCCCAGATAGATGTCGTGGATGGCAGTGATGGCCTTCTTCCAAAGCGGGTTATTTTCCTTGTCTGCTTGCAGGCTGCGGTGTCTTCCCTTGGCAATGGCTGCCACTACGGCATCAGATACGGCTGTCAATTCGGTGTGGTTGCTCAGCGTGTCGCCATACATAACGCCCGGACGCATTTCCTCTTCGGGCACCAGACCGAAAGTTTTCATACCATAAATTACATCGTAGAACGAACCGCCTTGTGAGAACGAAACGTCACCATGTGTACGCACTGCCTTGTCGGCACGGTCCAGATAGGTGTTGTGTACGATAAACATTTCAGAAAAGTCGTATTCGCCTTTGCCCATGCGGAGCAGTTCGGATTCGATGAATGCCAGTCCGGAATAGCACCAGCATGTACCGGCACGGTTTTGGTTCTTAACAGAAGTGATAGGATTTTCTTTTACGGTTGTAAAAATGAAACCTTCCTCTTTCGGAGTGTCTTGTGCTATTGTGTTTAAACTTAATAAACCCAATGCAGCCATCAGTATTGATTTCTTCATCATAATTAAAATGTTATAGATTTATAGTTGCAACTGCAAATATAGGCAGAATATCGTAAACAAAAGCTATCTTTGAAGCGTTAATTCTGACACTTATGGAGAAAATAATACGTATCGACGACCATAGCGGTCTTGTTTTGGAGGGCGGCGGTATGCGCGGCGTCTTCACTTGCGGTGTGCTCGACAGCTTTATGGATCGTGGCATTCGCTTTCCCTATACCATCGGTGTCAGTGCCGGAGCCTGCAACGGACTTTCTTATATGTCCGGTCAGCGCGGGCGTGCCAAGTACAGCAATATCGACTTGCTGGAAAAATACAATTACATCGGATTGAAGTATCTGTTGAAGAAGCGGAATATCATGGATTTCGACTTGTTGTTCCAGGAGTTTCCGGAACACATACTTCCCTACGACTACGAGGCATACTTTCATTGTCCCGAACGTTATGTGATGGTAACTACCAACTGCGAGACGGGCGAAGCGAACTATTTTGAGGAGAAGCGGAGTAAAGAGCGCGTCATTGATATTGTGCGTGCTTCGAGCAGTCTGCCGTTTGTCTGTCCCATTACCTACGTGGACAACATCCCGATGCTGGATGGAGGTATTGTGGACAGTATCCCTTTGATGCGTGCCCGTCAGGATGGATTTACCAATAATGTGGTGGTGTTGACGCGCAATCATGGGTACCGTAAGGAAATTCAGGGAACGAAGGTTCCACCTTTTATATATAAGAAATATCCGCTATTGCGTGAAGCCATCAACCGCCGCAGTATTGTCTATAATCAACAGTTGGAGCAGGTGGAACGGATGGAAGCCGCCGGGGAAATCGTTGTGATCCGTCCACAGAAGCCGGTAGTGGTAGACCGCATCGAGCGTGACATCAAGAAGCTGACGGAGCTTTATGAAGAAGGATACCGGTGTGCGGAACATTTTGCTTTTCGTTTTTGATTCTGAGAGAGTATACTATGAGAGCTGGTGCAATTAGCATCTGCTCCCATATTGTTTTCATTCTTTTCTATTAATTTGCTGCTAAAGCTAAAGTTTATTTAGCAAAAAACACGCGTAGAATACCTTTAGAAAGGGGATGTATCAAAAATACCACCTTTCGTAACATTTGTTATAGGTGCAAATCCTGGTTTCGCTTAATTTTGCTGACACAAAACTCAATTGCAGAATTGGTTTATTATTAACTTTAAATTAATAGATATGTTGAAAAGCATTAGTCTCAGGCTTTGCACACTAATTGTGCTTCTCTTTGCGGGCATCTATTCCTTTGCCCAGCAAGTCCAGGTAAAAGGTACTGTCGTTGAAAAATCGAGTGGTGAATCCATTATCGGTGCTTCTGTCATGGAAGTAGGTTCCAACAGTAATGGAACAATTACGGATATTGACGGAAATTTCACTCTGTCTGTAGCTTCCGGTGCCACATTGTCTGTATCCTATATAGGATATAAAGCCGTTACAGTAAAGGCACAGCCCACTTTACGCATTGAGTTGACGGAAGATTCCCAGTTGATTGATGAAGTAGTAGTGACCGGCTATATGTCCGAGAAGAAGGCCAGTTTGACTGGTTCGGTGGCTGTGGTCAAGATGAAGGATGTAGCAGATATTCCTACGGGAAATGTGTTGTCGAGCTTGCAGGGACGTGTTGCCGGTATGAACATTACGACTGACGGCACACCGGGCGGTGGAAATACTTCTACATTGGTCCGTGGTAAGTCATCTTTCCGAAATGATGCCAATTCCCCGCTTTATGTCATTGACGGTGTGATGACCCGTGAGAACATCTCGTCTATCCTTTCTTCCAATGATGTAGAATCCATTCAGGTATTGAAGGATGCCGCTTCCGCTTCTATTTATGGTGCACAGGCTGCCAATGGTGTGATTATCATTACTACCAAACGTGCCAAGAAAGGGGAGACCCGTGTGGATTTTGATATGTCGTTGACTTTGCAGACCTATCAATGTGGCTTTGATATGTTGAATGCAGATGAGTGGGGCCAGGTTTATTGGTCGGCTTATAAGTATGCCAATAATGGAGCTACGCCAAGCAGCGAAATATATGGTAATGGTGCAACTCCCCAACTTCAAGACTATATCGGCCTGAATGGAGCTAAAGTACATGCCGTTGATACGGATTGGCGCGATGTGGTTTATCGCACTGCCTTGATGCAGAATTATAGTGCGACACTTTCAAAGGGCTCTGACAATGGTGCCTTCTCGTTAGCGTTGAACTATCTCGACCATGACGGTCTGGTAGAGAATACGAATTTCCAGCGTATCAATACCCGCATCAGTTCTAACTATCATTATCTTGACAATCGCTTGCGCATCGGCGAGAACGTTGCCATCAATCGTTGGACACAGACCCTCAGTCCGGCCGGTGTAGATGAGAATGCCATCAAACAGCATCCTGCCAAGACGGTTTATGATGAGAATGGCAATTATAACGATGCCATCAATGATGTTTTGGGTGATGCCCCCAATATGGCACGTTTGTTGGAGAATGAAAAACAGAACAAACATGATTACTGGCGTGTCTTTGGTAATGCATTCCTTGAAATTGAACCGATTAAGAACCTGGTGCTGAAAACCAATTTCGGTATGAATTATTATGATGAAACCAACAAAACTTTTGAGCCGGCATGGGCACGCGATGAGGTCAATAAGCTGACTCAATCATCCAACAAAAGACTGGATTGGGTATGGACCAATACCGTGACTTATAGCAAAGCTTTTGGAAAGAACAATCTGACTGCACTTCTTGGTACAGAAGCCAAGAAGAACCATTCGGAATCCATGTTCGGTTATGGTACGGGACTGGCTGTAGAAGATGAAGATTATATTTATCTCGACGGTGTGACTGCCGGTAAGAATGTAGGTGCCGGTGCTTCCAATTATGGCATGGTGTCTTACTTTGGTAAAGTGAACTATGATTATGAAGGACGGTATTTGGCCTCTGTTACGGTGCGCCGTGATGCTTCTTCCCGCTTGGCAAAGGGTAATAATGTGGATTACTTCCCTTCAGTGTCGGCAGGCTGGCGCATTTCAAGTGAGAAGTTTATGGAAGCGACCAGGGATTGGTTGGCTGATTTGAAACTACGTGCTTCATGGGGTGTCAATGGTAACGATATTATTGATAATGAGGCTCCCTATACAAAATACTTGATTAGTCTGAAGGATGCAAGCTACAACATGAACGGTGATGGAACGACTTTGGCTCCCGGTGGTTACAAAGTGAGGTCTACCAATCCCGATTTGAAGTGGGAGAGTACAAGACAGCTCAATATCGGTGTGGACGCCGCTTTCCTGAACGGACGTCTGAGTGCTTCTCTCGATTATTTTGATAAGAAGACAAGTGATATGCTTGTGGAGAAACCGTATATCGCTGTCATTGGCGAGGGTGGTTACTGCTGGTATAATGGTGGTACGATGAACAATAAAGGTTTCGAGATGGCACTGACCTGGAATGATAAGGTAAAGGATTTCCAGTATAATGTAGCATTCAACCTTTCATATTACAAAAATGAAGTGACAGAGCTGACGGAAGAAATTTACTATACTTATGGTGGCGGTAATGGGGTTGACAAGACTTTGGTTGGCCAACCGTTCGGTTCATGGATGGGCTTCAAGACAGATGGAGTGTTCCGTACCCAGCAGGAGGTGGATGAGTATAAATCCAAATATAATGTACAGTTTGGCGCTCCCGGAGTAGGACGTATCAAATACGTGGATGCTGATGGTAACGGTACGATTGATACGAACGACCGTGTATGGTTGGGTTCTGACAATCCGAAAGTGATTGCAGGTCTGAATCTTGGGGCATCTTGGAAAGGCTTTGACCTCAGCATGTTCTTCAACGGTATGATTCGTGATGCCTATAACAACTCCAAATATTATACGGATTTATTCCAATGCTGGACCGGTAATCACTCTACCCGCCTGCTCGATGCCATGCATGCTTACGAGAACTTTGAAAAGACGGGTGTTTACAATAGCAGTGTACCTGCTTTAACCACCCTTAACAGCAACAATGAGCACGAAGTTTCTGAGTTCTATATTGAAAATGGTTCGTATATCAAGCTGAAAAGCCTGACATTGGGTTATACGCTTCCTAAAGCAGCTCTCGACAAGATGAAGATGCGTCATGCGCGCATTTATTTCCAGGCTCAGAATTTGTTTACGATTACCGGTTATACGGGTGCCGACCCTGAAGGTCTGGGCTATCCTTATCCGTTGCCCCGTACGTTCTCTTTGGGATTATCATTTGGTTTCTAAACTTTAAAACTATACTATTATGAAATTGAAACATTTATATATGCTTGGCGCAGTAGCGCTGATGACTGCAAGCTGTAATGAAGACCGTTTCCTGGATTTGAAGCCCCAGGGTAGCTTGAACGAAGATATTATGACTTCTACAGAAGGTGCCGACCTTTTAGTGAATGCCGCGTATGCAGCTTTGGGTGGTCCCGAGGGACAGAGTTGGAGTGTATGGTGTCATCCTACTTCCAATTGGACTTATGGTGAGGTGCGTTCGGATAATGCCTATAAAGGCGGTGGTGGTGTCGGTGACCTTAATGAAGTGCACCGTATGGAGACATTTGATATGGATGCAACCAATGGATTCTTGGACAGCAAGTGGTATCATCTATATTGCAGTGTACAGCGTTGTAACTCTGCATTGCGCGTACTGAATGCTGCAACAGATGAGCAGGTAAACGGACGTGTATCCCGCATTGCGGAGATGAAAGTGCTTCGTGCCCATTATTATTTTGAATTAAGCCGCCTTTTCAACAAGATACCTTATTTTGATGAGAACGTTGAGATTTCCCAATATCCGGATATTCCGAACAATGAGTTTACCCGTGACGAGATTCTGAGTATGCTGGCCAAGGAGATGCTTGATGCCGCCGAACAGCTTCCTGCATCACAGCCGGAGGTAGGGCGTATTCATAAATACATAGCACTGGCCTATGCGGCTAAAATCAAGCTGTACCAGGCGTATCAGCAAGATGAGATTACGCATGCCGTAACTTCCATCAATAAAGAGCTGCTGAGGGAAGTCGTTTCGCTTTGCGACCAAGTGACTGCCAGCAACCGTTACGGTTTGCTTGACGATTTCCAGGGATTGGATTTAGTAACTAATGAAAACGGTAAAGAATCTGTTTTTGCCATTCAATATTCCATGAATGACGGTACCGAAAGTGCCGGCCGCATCAACTGGAGCAATCTGTTGAATTCTCCGGGTGGAGGCAGCCCTTACGGAGGTGACGGTTTCTTCCTGCCCAGTCAAGATCTGATAAATGCTTACCAGACAGATGCAAACGGTCTGCCCGATTTTAATTATCAGTCAAAGTCTGATTATAGTTGGGCGGTATTGAACAATGGGGTTTATACTTTACAAAACACGACTCCCAATGTAGACCCGCGTCTCGATTTTGTTGTGGGCCGTCCTACTATAACTTGGAAAACTTATCCGGACAAGCCGTGTGAGGGATGGGTGCGTGATAAGGATACTTATGGCTATAATTGCGCGAAGCGCTTCTGGGTTTCTCCGGAAAGTAGTGATATGTTTAATGGCTGGCCTTGGGGGGCTTCACAGTTGAACTGGCAGATTATACGTTACGCGGATATTCTTCTTTGGAAAGCTGAGGCTCTTATTGAACTCAATGAAGGCAATGGACTCGAAACTGCCCGTGATTTGATTAATCAGATACGCAATCGTGCCCGGAACAGCGCCTATGTAAAGGATTTCAACGACCATTCCAAATATGCGGCCAACTACCTTGTCAATCCTTATCCTGCTGATGTCTGGAATCAGGATTATGCCCGTCAGGCCCTCCGTTGGGAAACACGTCTGGAGAAGGCTTTGGAAGGTGAACGTTTCTTCGACCTAGTCCGTTGGGGCATAGTGGAAACAACCATGAACAACTACATTACCGCGGAGTCGGACAATCGCATTTATTATGCCAATGCGCACTTTACGGGTGGAAAGGATGAGTATTATCCGGTTCCGAACAATCAATACGGATTTTCTGGAGGCAAGTATGTACAGAATCCCGGTTATGCTCCGTTCAACTAATTATATTTTGAAATAAAAACGTAAGGGAGGGGAAACGTTTGTTTCCCTCTTTTCCTTTAAACAATCTTTTATTATGAAAAACTTTGCCTATTCTATATTAGGCTGTCTATTGCTTTCTTTGAATGCAGCTTTTGCTCAAAAAACATGGTCGTTTGACGGGCAGGACCCCTTACTTTCCTGTGACGGTAAGTCATTGTTGAATTTGTACACTATAAAGGAAATACCAGAATTTGTTACCGGAGTCGAAGGTAAAGCCCTTCGTACAGACGGGTATTCCACTTGGATGGATACAACCACGGAAGGAGATGTTTCGTCGTTGTCCGGATGGTTTGCTCTGGAATCTTATCCGACGGATACTGCTGCCTTTATGGGAATCAGAGACATGGCAGGAACATCTGTAGCGGTATGTGTAGACCGTTATGGTGAGCTGCTGTTGGGAATGGGGCAGAATGGCTCATACTCTTACTGTTCATTAAAGACAAAAGTCGACCGTTTCAAGTGGCTGCATGTGGTCCTTGATTTGAGTAATGAATCGGTTTGCCTGAATGGACAGAGGATGAGTGCAGAGGTATGGCCCCGGAACTTGCAGGATGGTGAAATGATGTTTCGGGTAGGTAAGGATTTCAGGGAAAAGAAGGTTTGGATGTACGATGTTACGGCTATAAACGGGTTGATTGACGGGATAAGCCTCACTCCCTTTTCCGATGATTCGTCTGCATGGAGAGACGAGATTGCCTTAGGATTGAAGAAGACTCCGGTTTTGGCTATTCCGGAAACCCGTTTTGCGAAGGACTTCAACCGTCCTCGCTATCATCTGTTGCCGGCTGCCAACTGGACGAATGAGACGCATGGTTTACTTCTTTATAAAGGTAAATATCATATATTCAATCAGAAGAATGCTTCTGCAATCTTCCTGGGACAGATAAATTGGGGACATTTCAGCAGTCCCGATATGCTTCATTGGACGGAGGAAAAGCCGGCTTTGACTCCTGATGCTGCTTATGACAAGAATGGAATATGGTCCGGGCATGCTGTTATCAATGATGACGGTATCCCCCAGCTGATATACACAGCCGGTGGAGACAAGATGGGAGTGGGTATTGCTTTTCCAAAAGATACTGCGTTGATAGAATGGGAGAAATATGCGGGTAATCCGGTTATTGCCGAGAAGCCTGCCGGATATACCCGTACGGACATGCGTGACCAGTATGTTTGGAAAGAGGGTGATATCTGGTATATGATTATCGGTTTCGGCATTGAGCAGACCGATACACCCCACGGGGCTTTGCTGCTTTATAAATCGGCGGACTTGAAGAGATGGGATTTTGTACATTTGCTGTTTGAGGGCAATCCGGAAGTGGATGACTCCGGTATTTTCTGGGAAATGCCGGTCTTTAAGAAGATGGGCGGCAAATATGTTCTTTTGGTGAATAGGGTTCCTCATAAAGGCATACCTGCGCGTTGCCAGTATTGGATAGGAGATTTCAAGAATGAAAAGTTTATACCGGACAACCCAGTCCCTCAAAATCTGGAGGTCATCAATCGCTTGCTGTCCCCCTCTGTTGTTGAGACTCCGGAAGGGGATGTTGCTGCCATTGCCATTATACCCGATGAAATAGGAGGGGAGGCCACTTATGAACAAGGATGGGCACATCTCTACAGTATGCCCAGAAGATGGCAGCTGAAAGATGGGAAACTATGCCAAACACCCCATCCCGTGATGAAACAATTGCGTGAACAACCGACGGTTTATTCCAGACAGGCATTGACTGCTGCGAAACCGTGCATTGTGAGCAGAAGGGAACATCAGCTTGAAGTCAAGGCGACTTTTTATCCCGGTGACGCAAAACGGTTTGGATTTACATTGTGTAAGAATCCGGATAATAGCGAATATAGCCTGATTTATTATGATGTGGAGAAGGAGGAACTTATTGTGGACCAGACGCATTCTTCCTTGCGTGCACACATTCCTTTGAAGATTCGTAAGGATCATTATCGGTTGGATACTGCTAAACCGGTGGAGATTCGTTTGTTTATTGACGGTTCTGTAGTGGAAGGATTTATTAATAACGAAGATGCGTTCACTACAAGAATCTTCCCTTTGAAAGAAAATAGTACGCTATTGGAGCTATTCTCTGATGGAAAAACAACGGAAGTTGCTGCCGAAGTTTGGAAACTGAAAGATGTAAAGGTAAAGATGAACTTTTAATGAAAATACAGAAAATGAAGATACCAGCTATATTGGGTGCACTTTTATTGGCAGGAACATTGTCTGCCGGTGCACAAATGAATTCAGACAGTTTATACAAAGAGCCGTATCGTCCTCAGTATCATTTCAGTCCGGAGAAGGGATGGATTGGTGATCCCTCGGGATTCATGTACTATCAGGGTAAATATCATATGTACTGGTGGGGCAAAGTCGAATCTACAGATTTGGTACATTACCAACAGATAACCCCTTATGCCATGACCGGAACGGATGACAATATCAGTTACTTCACCGGTTCTGCGGTCATAGACAAGAACAACACGGCCGGCTTCGGCAAGGGGGCTTATGTGGCGGCTTACACCGTTTTTGAGAAGGACTCCAAGAAACAGGCGCAGGGCATCTCTTTCAGTCATGACGGAAAGACATTTCATTATTATGAAGGTAACCCGGTTCTGGACCTTTGGAGTACGGAATTCAGGGACCCTACCGTCTTCTGGCACGAGCCGACCCAAAAATGGGTGATGGTTGTAGCCAAGGCCCTGGAGAAGAAAATAAAGTTTTATACCTCTCCTGATTTGAAGAGCTGGACTTGGACCGGTGATTTTGGCCCTGCCGGTGACAGTGAAAAGTCTTGGGAGTGCCCGGATTTATTCCAGTTGCCGGTTGACGGGGATTCTGACAAGAAAAGGTGGGTGATGGTCGTATCTGTAAACTGGGCGCAAGAACAATATTTTATAGGAGACTTCGACGGCACTTCTTTTAAGCTGATGGAGAACCATCCTGCAGAGCCTCTATATGTGGACAAAGGGCTGGACTTTTATGCATCCCGCACATTTCAGGATTTTGACGGAACGTTGGATTCCAAAATTTCGATGGGCTGGGTTGCAACCTGGGACTATGCACCGGTAGCTCCATCGAAGTATGGGAAGGGCTTCTGGTCCATTCCCCGTAATCTGGAACTGAAGACATACAAGGAAGGCGTGAGGCTGGTGCAGAAACCGGTGGAACAGTTGCAAACACTTCGCCATAAGCCTGCATCGGTGAAACGTGCTTTATCGGTGGGAACACAGAGGTTACCCGGCTTTGTTCCCGATGAGAATGTCTACGAACTCGATGCTTCGTTTTCTACTGACGTATCCAACACCTTTGGCTTGAATTTGTGTGTGGGTGAAGGGCGCAAAGTGGTGGTCAGCTATGATACGGATTCACATAATCTGTTGATTGACCGCACCCATTGCTCCGATGTGCAGATTCCTAAATTCAGCCGTATGGCATATGCCAGGGTGGAACCGGTAGATAATAAGATACGTTTGCATATATTTGTAGACAAATCGAGTATTGAAATCTTTGCCAATGACGGGAAGGATGTATTCACATTATTAACCTATCCGGGCGAGGCTCAAACCGGTATCGAACTTTTTGCGCAGAAGAAGGGGACGAAGATGGAGTTGGATGCCTGGATGCTTAAATCAATATGGAGATGAGGAATTTATTGTTTGCATTGCTGCTTTTGCCTTTGATGGCCTCTTGTGTGAAGGATACGGCACAAGTGACTTTGGACTCTTTGCTGGATGAAATGATATCTGTAGAAGAATCCGCACGTTATCCGCTGGTGCCATATCGTTGTCTGCAAGTCAGCAGTTATGACCGCTCCTCCGTGTCTCCCGATTCGCCGGGATGGTTTGCCAACAATGATGGCTATGGCATTGTCTGTACGGATACGGTTGATGGGAGAGTGGAACGTGTGATGTTCGATGAAAAGGGCCCTGGAGCTATTACCCGTATCTGGATAACCACAGTTGACAAGCGTGGGACTTGGAGATTTTATTTTGATGGCGAAAGTACTCCCGGATGGATAGTTCCTGCCTATGATTTGATGCGTTTCGGAATACCCAGGTTGGGTAGGGGACTGCTTCAACCCCACACCAGCTATACTCCGGACGGGAAAGGCGGCAATACTCTTTTCCTGCCCATCCCTTTTGCCCGGAGTTGTAAAATTACATTTGAAGACGAACCGGGCATTGCGCCTACTCCCAAATACTATCACATCAATTATCGCAAGTATCCCGAAGGAACTTCTGTGGAAACCTTCTCTGCGGCATCCGTAGCCCGCGTCGGTAAAAAGATTTCAGAGGTAGATGATGCCTTGCTGCATCCTGCATCCCGTTCCGGTTTGCAGGTGGACAAGAAGCGGCAGGTGCTCCAGCCGGGCGATTCTTTGTGGATTGACCTGCCGCAAGGGGAAAATGCGGTTTATGAAATCAGTTTCCAGCTCGCGAATGCAGATTCTACGGCTTATGCCCAACTGATGCGCAATCTTATATTTAAGGCTGATTTTGACGGCCGGTCTACGGTTTGGGTTCCTCTTTCGGATTATTCGGGAGGGGGTATGGGTGCTCCGGCTGTTGATAGCTGGTTCTTGTCTGCAGACGGACAAGGCAAGGTGGTGAGCCGCTGGCTGATGCCCTACAAGACAGAAGGCAGACTATTGTTACAAAATATCTCCGCACACACTGCAGACGTGAGTATGGAAGTGGGAACGGCACCTTTGCCATGGGGAGGGCGTTCCCTCTATTTCCATGCTTCCTGGCGCCAGCAGACCGGACTTCCGGTTTATGAGCGTCCGGATGATGATGCAAATTGCCGGGAGTGGAACTTTGCCACATTGACCGGACGAGGCATATACAAAGGGGATGTCCTGACTCTGTATAACCATTCGCGTGCCTGGTACGGAGAAGGGGATGAAAAGATATGGGTAGATGATGATGTTTTTCCATCGCATTTCGGTACCGGAACAGAAGATTACTACAATAGTTCGTGGGCTCCGGTCGTAATATTCCAAACGCCTTTTGGTGGCGCACCCCGTGCCGACCAGGCGAGTTCTCACGGTTATAATACATTCTTCCGTACAAGGAATTTGGACGGTATACCGTTTTCTTCATTATTGCGTTTCGACATTGAATTGTTGAGTTGGGTAAGGGGAACTGTAGATTATGCAACTACCGTTTACTGGTATGGAGATATGGGAGCGAAAGCTGTTGATACTTCAGGACTTGAGGAAGCAGCCCAAGACTTGCTACCCGTTCCCGGCGATTTATCTAAATATCGAAGAGAAAATAGCATAGAATTTGAGGAAACAACTCCAATAGCCTCTTCTCCATCCATTCATTTTGACAAGCAGAGTATGCTTGGTTTCGTTGACGGGCAATGGAGTGGAGGAACCCAACTCTTGTGTATTGGTGGAAAACCGGGTGATTCTGTAGAGTTTGAGTTCAATCAATTGGAAGACTGTCCTTATCAACTGGTGGTGTATGCCACGAAAGCTCCTGATTATGGCATAGTTTCTTTTTCCGTAAATGGACAAGATACACATATAAAGTGGGATGGATATGATACAAAAGTTACTCTTTCTGACCCTATTTCTTTAGGATGCTATAGTCCGGTGCGTGGAGCATTGACTTTGAAAATATCTTTGTCAGGAGCTAACCCAAAAGCTGTTGAGGAGAAGAATTTGTTTGGATTAGATGCTATACAACTTATGAAAAAACAATGATATTATGAAAGAGAGGATACTGATACTTTTACTACTGGCTACTGTTTGTAGTATGCAGGCACAAAATATTCACATGGCACTACGTCCGGATGATTTACTGATAGATAATTTTGAAGGAGATACTTTTGGAAACTGGATATTGGAAGGAAATGCTTTTGGCAATTCACCAGTTTCTATGGAACGTTTGTCAATATGGGGGGATAATAGGTTTGAAGGAAATCGGATGGCTTCTAGCTTTATCAATGGAGATGCCGGTACCGGTGTATTGAAGTCACCTCTTTTCAGGATAGAACGCAGATATGTTAATTTTCTGATAGGTGGGGGTGTTGATTATCAGCGGGAGTATGTAGCCCTTTGGATTGATGGAAAGGAGGTGAAAAGAAGTACGGGGTATAATAGACGTGTCATGGAATATGAGTCTTGGGATGTTGCTGAATATATGGGAAAAAGTGCCCGGATTGTTTTAGTGGACCAATCAAAAGAGGGCTGGGGATTTATCAATGCCGACTGTTTCTACCAGTCTGATACCAAATTGGAAAAAGAAATTTTTGCGAAAAGAATGTTGGTAACTCACCGTTATTTGAATATTCCGGTAAAGATGGGAGCGGTTATAGAACAGATGGATATATGGATTGGTGATAAAATGGTACGTAATATGGAAGTGGAGCTTGGCGGCGATGAACCTGATTATTGGGTTACATTGGAGGTCAAGGATTGGATTGGGCAAGAATTACGGATAGAGGCGAGTAAGAGTCCTAATGTAGAGCAAGCTTTGAATCAATGCTTTTGTTCTGAAACTCCTAAGGAAGAGAACTTGTTTTATAAAGAACCGTTACGTCCTAAAGTACATTTTACTTCTCGCCGGGGATGGCTGAATGATCCGAATGGTCTGGTTTGGCATGAAGGGGAGTGGCATCTGTTTTATCAGCATAATCCCTATGGCTGTATTTGGGGTAATATGACATGGGGGCATGCTGTGAGCCGGGATTTGGCACATTGGACTGAGTTGGGGGATGTATTACATCCGGACTCGTTGGGACCTATTTTTTCCGGTTCGGTAGTTGTTGATAAAAAGAATACGCTGGGGTGTCAACAAAATGGAGATACAGTATTGGTTGCTGTTTATACTTCGGCAGGTGGATTCGGGTATCACACCCGGCATTTGCAACATTCACAAAGTATAGGATATAGTTTGGATAAGGGGCGTAATTGGGTTACTTTTTCCGGTAATCCGGTACTTCCCACGTTGGTCAGGTACAATCGTGATCCTAAGGTGACGTGGCATACGCCGACTGGCAGATGGATTATGGTATTGTACTTGGATAAGCAGGAGTATGCTATCTTTTCATCTCCCAATTTGATGGATTGGACTGAAACGGACCGTTTTAAATTAGAGGGGGCGGATGAGTGTCCCGACTTTTTTGAAATGTCCGTAACCAATGAACCTACTGTCCGGAAATGGGTCTTTACCGGGGCGAACAGTACCTATTTGGTTGGGAGTTTTGATGGATATCGTTTTCGGCCTGAGACGAAACCTGTAAAAATGGATAGTGGTACAAACTATTATGCGGTTCAAACATATAGTAATGCACCAGATGACCGAAGAATACAAATAGCATGGATGAACGGAAGTAATTTCCCGGATATGCCTTTCAATCAACAAATGTCCTTTCCGCGTGAATTAACATTACATCGGGTTGATAAAGGATATGTCTTAAAAAGTATGCCGGTAAATGAACTCGCTTTATTATATGGGAGAAAGTACATCTGGAAGAGTCTGGTAGTTGAAGAAAAGAATTGTTTCACGACAAAGTTGAATACTCCTGCCTTCTATCTGAAAACGGGTTTTGCTGTAGATAGTGTTGATGCGCAGATATTGGCTTTTGATATTAATGGTTTGAATTTGATTTACGATTCTGTCAAACAGATACTCACTGTTAAGAAAGAGAATGGGGAAACCTTGAAGCAGATGGTGCTAAAGCCCAATGAAGGAAGAATTGAATTGGATATATTGTCGGATATTGCTTCTGTAGAAATCTTCGTCAATCAAGGAGCACTGTCTGCTGCTTTCTATCATCTGATTGAAAAAAACACTCCTTCTGTCACCATATCAGTTGAAGGCGGACAAACAAAGTTGAAACAGTTGACAATTCATGAATTGAATTCTATGTATGTTCCCCAGTGACATACAGATACCTTTTTAAGGATGGAATGTAACATTTGTAGTATGCTTTGAAACAAAAAAGATAGTCTCCTGCTGCTTGGTGGCGTATCTTTGCATGCTAGAAAAACATAATTAATTTAATACCAACAGAAACATGATTCATTTAAAAGACTTTTGGCGGACAATCAGAAGGACGCTTACCGTATTTATATTAGGAACTACCGTGGCTGTCTTTACATGCCAGGCCATAAATCCTCCTTTCGTGATTAAACATCTGGGTGACGGACAGAGTATCGTCCAAATTGACGAGCAGAAGAAGTTTTTGCTGCTGCCGGTGGAAGAGGCTTCTCCGGAGGCAAAATTGTATATGATAGCGGACAATGATGTTGTACGCAGTATGAACGTGCGATTGGCAGTCAATAAGGTTGACTATTTTGTTCCGGTCGATTTGACCGGCTTCGATAATAAACATCTCTCTTTCAACTTCCAGCTTATTCCGGATTCGGCCTTATGCTGGGAAGAAATGAAACTGTCGGATGAATTCGATGTTTCGAACCGGGAGAAGTACCGTCCGGTGTATCATTTCAGCCCGGCTTACGGTTGGATGAATGATCCTAACGGAATGTTCTACAAAGACGGGGTCTACCATTTGTTCTACCAGCATAATCCCTACGGCTCCATGTGGGGGAACATGCATTGGGGACATGCCACCAGTACGGACCTCGTCACTTGGGAGCATCACGGAGATGCCATTTCGCCCGATGTGTTGGGAACAATTTTCAGTGGCTCTTGTGTTGTCGACAAGGATAATACGGCCGGGTTCGGTGCCGGTGCCGTCATTGCCTTCTATACATCGGCAAGCGACCGTCAAGTGCAGAGCATGGCCTATAGCCTTGACAACGGAAAGACCTTCAAGAAGTATGCGCGAAATCCCATCCTGACTTCCACGCAGCGCGACTTCCGTGACCCTAAAGTCATTTGGCACGAAGATACCAAGAAATGGATTATGGTTCTTGCCGTAGGGCAGGAAATGGAAATATACTCTTCTGCCGACCTGAAGAGCTGGACGCTGGAGAGCAAATTCGGTGAAGGACAAGGTGCTCACGGCGGAGTCTGGGAGTGTCCCGACCTGCTTGAACTGCCGGTTGAAGGTACGGAACTGAAGAAGTGGGTACTCGTCTGTAACCTCAATCCGGGCGGACCGTTCGGTGGCTCTGCCACACAATATTTCGTGGGGACATTTGACGGAAAGAGATTCGTGAACGAGTCTCCCGCAGTGACGAAATGGATGGACTGGGGAAAAGACCATTATGCAACTGTCACTTGGAGCAATGCTCCTGCAGGACGTACCATTGCATTGGCATGGATGAGCAACTGGCAATATGCCAACGATGTGCCCACCCGTCAATACCGCAGTGCCAACTCCGTGCCGCGCGACCTTTCGCTCTATACCTCGGAGGGTGAAACCTATGTAAAGGTAACCCCGTCTCCCGAATTGCTGAAACTGAGGGATAAAGGCAGCAAGAAGCGTGCTTTCAAAGTAGACCGCACGTATAATCTGGACAAACTGCTGAATGACAATTCCGGAACGTATGAAATCGAAATGACCATCAAGAACAAGGATGCGGATGTGATAGGATTCCAGCTCTTTAACTCGAAAGGCGAGGAGGTGGAGATGTACTATAACCTGGCGGAAAAGACGTTCACCATGGACCGTACCAAGAGTGGCGAGGTGACGTTCAGCAAGGACTTCCCTGCAGTGACCGTGGCTCCTGTCGAGGGTGGCAATGAAATGAAACTCCGCTTGTTCGTGGACAAGTCGAGCATTGAAGCGTTTGGCAACGACGGACGTTTTGCCATGACAAATCTTGTATTCCCGTCGGAACCTTACAACCGCATCAGTTTCTATGCTAAAGGTGGAAGCTGCAATGTCACCTCGTTTACTGTGTACAAACTCGGATTAAAATAACAGATAATAATCTTCAGCATGGAAAATACTAAGAATTCTTCCTTGGCAAAGCTCTTTCCGGTCATGCTTTGCTTCTTCGCCATGGGCTTTGTGGATTTGGTGGGCATCGCCTCCAACTACGTGAAGGCCGACTTGAACCTGACCGACTCGCAAGCCAACATATTCCCGTCTCTGGTGTTCTTCTGGTTCCTCATCTTCTCCGTACCTACGGGTATGCTGATGAACCGCATCGGACGCAAGAAGACGGTGCTTCTCAGCCTTGTCATCACGTTTGCCTCTTTGCTTCTCCCGGTTTTCGGAGACGGCTATGTGCTGATGCTGCTCTCGTTCTCATTGCTGGGCATCGGCAATGCGCTGATGCAAACGTCGCTCAACCCGCTGCTTTCCAATATCGTAAGCGGCGAGCGGCTGGCAAGTTCGCTCACCTTCGGACAGTTTGTAAAAGCCATTGCTTCGTTTCTGGCTCCATACATCGCCATGTGGGGAGCTACGCAGGCCATTCCGTCTCTGGGCATGGGCTGGAGGGTGCTGTTCCCGGTCTATATGGTCATTGCGGTGATTGCCATTCTCTGGCTGAGCGGTACTTCCATCCGCGAGGAAAAGGAAGAGGGACGCCCTTCCACCTTCGGGGAGTGCCTCGCCCTGCTGGGCAAGCCGTTTATCTTTCTCTGCTTCCTGGGCATCATGTGCCATGTGGGCATTGATGTAGGTACGAATACCACAGCGCCCAAAATCCTGATGGAGCGTCTGGGCATGACGCTGGCCGATGCCGGCTTTGCCACCAGCCTTTACTTCATCTTCCGCACGGCGGGTTGCTTTCTCGGAGCCTTCATTCTTCAGAAGATGGCTCCCCGAACCTTCTTCGGCATCAGCGTGTTATGTATGTTGGCTGCGATGGTAGGGTTGTTCGTTTTCCATGAAAAGACAATGATATACATCTGCATTGCCCTTATCGGTTTCGGCAATTCGAACATCTTTCCGGTTATCTTCTCCCAAGCGTTGCTTGCTATGCCACAAAAGAAGAACGAGGTTTCCGGCTTGATGATTATGGGGCTCTTCGGCGGTACGGTATTTCCGATAGCAATGGGCTTGGCAAGTGATGCTGTAGGACAAAGCGGTGCCGTGGCTGTAATGACGGTGGGGGTAGTGTACTTGTTCTTCTATATGCTGCGTATGAAGCGGTAATCTTTGTTCGCAGGCTGCGGACACATATCCCAAGGCTGCGGATATCTGTCCCAAGGTTGCGGATGTCTATCCCAAGCCTTGGGATAGAGATAATCCTTAGTTCTTAGAGACTTTTTAATAGATAATTGGCAACTTTTCATTCTATAGTTAGGAACTTTTTTATTAGGTTTGCAGCGGGTAGGACATTGAGTTTGCCGTGAATAAAATATATCATTCATTAAACAATATAATATTATGAATAAGATAATAGTAGGTATGGGCGAGGCTCTGTGGGACTGCCTCCCCGAAGGAAAGAAGATAGGCGGTGCTCCGGCAAACTTTGCTTACCATGCATCGCAGTTTGGTTTCGACAGCCGTGTGGTCAGTGCCGTAGGTGTCGATGCGGATGGGGACGAGATTCTGGATGTGTTCGCCCGGAAGGGGCTGCGCACGCAGATTGAGCGCGTGCCTTACCCCACGGGAACGGTGCAGGTGACGCTTGATGCCGTGGGCGTGCCGTGCTATGAGATAAAAGAAGGCGTGGCCTGGGACAACATTCCCTTTACCGACGAACTGAAGCGTCTGGCACTGAACACGCGTGCCGTATGTTTCGGCTCTTTGGCGCAACGCAGTGAAACAAGCCGCATCACCATCAACCGTTTTCTCGACACGATGCCCGATGCGGAGGGGCAACTGAAGATATTCGACATCAATCTCCGCCAAGGGTTCTATACCAAAGAGATACTCTGCGAATCCATGCGCCGCTGCAACATCCTCAAGATAAACGATGAGGAGCTGGTGACCATCAGCCGTATTTTCGGCTACCCGGGCATCGACTTGCAGGACAAATGCTGGATTCTGCTGGCCAAGTATAACCTGAAGATGCTTATCTTGACTTGTGGAACGAACGGCAGCTATGTGTTCACTCCGGGAGGTTTCCTTCCAGGAGACGCCCAAGGTACCGGTGGCGGACACCGTTGGAGCCGGTGACTCGTTCACGGCAGCCTTCACCGCTGCCATTCTCAGCGGGAAGCAGGTGCCCGATGCCCATAAACTGGCGGTGGAAGTCTCTGCCTATGTATGTACCCAGAGCGGTGCCATGCCGGAATTGCCGGACGCCTTGAAAGAAAGGCTGGCATAGATTTTTCTTATTCTTTTCACATTTTTCGCTATCTTTGCTCATCTGCAATCTTAAATCAGAGGAAAGTGAAGATGAGACAGCATAACCTTCGGATTTTATTCTTTCTGCTCGTGCTTTGGGGAGTGGCGGTTGCCTGCTCCCGGCGCGAGGCACGTTTCCGTATCGGCGTTTCCCAATGTAGCGAGGATGAATGGCGGCGCCAGATGAACAGTGAGATACTCCGTGAAGCCCATTTCTACGAAGATGTGGAGGTGGACATCCGTACTGCCGTCGACGATAATGACCGTCAGGCAAAAGACATTCGTGAGCTGATAGCCGAAGGGGTGGATCTGCTGATTGTGGCCCCTAATGAAGCCACTCCGATAACTCCGGTTGTGGAGGAGGCATACAACCGGGGCATTCCGGTGATTGTAGTGGACCGTAAAATCCTTTCGGACAAATACACGGCCTACGTCGGTGCAGACAACTACGAGATAGGGAAAGCTGTGGGAGAGTATGTGGCCAATGTGCTGCATGGGCAGGGAGATGTGGTGGAAATCTCAGGTTTGGTGGGCTCCACACCTGCCGTAGACCGTCATCAAGGATTTGTGAAGGCTATATCCGCTTATCCCGGTATCCGGTTGCTGGCCGTTGAAGACGGTGCCTGGTTGCAACTCAAGGCCGGAGAGAAAATGGATACTCTGCTGAGCCGCTTTCCGCATATCGACCTGGTGTATGCGCAGAATGACCGTATGGCGGCCGGAGCCTATGCTGCCGCTGCCCGAGAGAGGCGGGAAAAGGATATGCGGTTCATCGGCATAGACGCCCTGTCCGGCAAAGACTATGGAGTGGAGAAAGTGCTTGCCGGCGAACTGGATGCCACGTTTATATATCCTACCGGTGGCGACCGCGTGATGCAGATTGCCATGGATATCCTGAACAAGCGTGATTTCCCCCGTGAAACTATCCTGGGCACTTCCGTCGTCGACCGCGACAATGCTCTCATCATGAAGATGCAGACCGCCCACATCGGCACCCTGGATGGAAAGATAGAAACCCTGAACGGAAAGATAAACCAGTATTTAGCCAGTTATGCCACGCAGCAGGTTGTCTTGTACGGCAGTCTGTCCGCCCTATTGTTGCTGGTCGGTTTGTTGGTGGCTGTCTACCTCTCCTTGCGTGCCAAGAACCGGTTGAACCGTGAACTGTCCATGCAGAAAAAGAAACTGGAGGAACAGAAAACCCAGTTGATACAGCAGAAGGAACTGTTGGAAGTACAGAAGTCGCAGTTAGAACAGCTTTCCCATGAACTGGAGGAGGCTACGCACGCCAAGCTGGTGTTCTTCACGAATATTTCACACGATTTCCGTACTCCGCTGACGCTGATAGCCGATCCCATAGAGCAGCTTCTTGCCAACCGCACCCTCGACGGACAGCCGCGCCAGCTCCTCGAGCTGATGAAAAAGAATGTGCATATCCTGCTTCGCCTGGTCAACCAGATACTTGATTTCCGGAAGGTGGAGAACGGGCGCATGGAGCTCCATCTCGAACCTTTTGATTTGCTCGACAGCTTCCGGGGCTGGAACGACTCTTTCCGCATGGCGTTGCTGAAGAAACATATTGCTTTCAGCTTTGAGGCATCTCCCGATACGGACTTCCGGATGATGGCGGATGCGGAGAAGATGGAGCGCATTTACTTCAATCTCTTCTCCAATGCCGTGAAGTATACGCCGGAGAACGGGAAAATCACCGTACGGTTGTTAAAGTCGGAACAGAACTACAGTCTGTCCGTCTTCAATTCCGGCAGCTACATTTCTTCGACCGATGTGGAAGCCATCTTCGAGCGCTTCTATCAAGTGGACGGGCATCAAGCCGGTACCGGTATCGGACTGGCGCTGGTACGTGCCTTTGTAGAGATGCATGGCGGTAACATTACGGCACGCAGTGACGAGAAAGGCACTACTTTCATCGTTACTTTCCCGCAGCAGGATGTTTCGCAGTACCATCCCACCATAGTGACGTTGCCTGCCGAAGAGAAGGACGTGTCGTCCACCCTGATAGATACGGAAGTGAAGGCATGCGAAGAGGTGGTTGAGGCTGATTGTCCTACTGTGCTGGTAATTGACGATAATGCGGATATTCGCAACTATGTGAAGTCACTTCTGTCGAACGAGTTCCGTGTATTGGATGCTGCGGACGGGACAGAGGGTATCCGGCTGGCCATGAAGTATGTGCCGGATGTGATTATCTCCGATGTAATGATGCCCGGTATGGATGGTGTGGAATGCTGCCGCCGCTTGAAGGGGGAGTTGCAGACATGCCATATACCGGTGATTCTGCTGACGGCCTGCTCGCTGGACGAACAGCGTATCCAGGGCTATGATGGCGGTGCCGATTCTTATATTTCCAAACCATTCAATTCGCAGCTGCTCTTGTCTCGTGTCCGCAATCTCATTGCAAACCGCCGTCAGTTGAGGCAGTTCTTCGGAGATAACCAGACTATCGAGAAGGAAACCATCAGTGATTTGGATAAGGGTTTCGTCTCCCGCTTCAAATCGCTTGTCGAGGAGAGAATGAAAGATGCGGAACTCAATGTGGAGGATTTGGGACGGAATATGGGTATGAGCCGTGTGCAGCTTTACCGTAAGCTGAAATCGCTGACCAACTATTCGCCGAATGAGCTGCTGCGCCAGATGAGGTTGAAAAAGGCTGCCTCACTGCTTGCCTCCTCTGACATGACGGTAGCGGAGATTGCCTATGAAGTGGGCTTTTCGTCACCTTCCTATTTCACGAAATGCTATAAGGAACAGTTTGGGGAGAGTCCTACCGAGTTTCTGAAAAGAAGGGGATAGCTGTTGTCTATCCCCCTTGTTCTTAATACACGTCTGTTTACTTCTGTAAATGATACTGGAACTTATTTTAGTATTTGAGGCAGGTTTTCCCTTCCCCAGAAGTAGTAAACACAGATTCCAATCCAGCTTGTGAGCAGGATGATAATTGCAACTAATAGTTTCTTCACGCCGTCTACCGGCCACTTCATGATTTCAAGTACGGCTTTGACACACAGAACCACACCGATAATCCAAATGATAAATCCAATCATAACCTGTGATATTTAGTATTGTTAATTAAAAACAAATAGAGACTACGCCTTATTCAGGAGCAGCCTCTATTCTTTATTTAGTAATCGGAATTACTCTGTAACTTCAGCGCCCCAATTTTCTTTGGAAAGACGCTTGTAGCTGTTGTAACGCCATTTAGCGTTTTCTTCAGCAGCCTTGAACAGTTCGTCGGCCTCCTGCGGATATTGCTTCATTACGGATGCGTAACGAACTTCACCCTTCAGGAAGTCTTGGAATCCGCTCCAATCCGGTTCCTTGCTATCCAGCGTGAACGGATTCTTGCCTTCAGCCTCCAGAGCCGGGTTGTAACGCCACAAGTGCCAGTAACCGCACTTAACGGCCTTTTCTTCCTCTGCCTGGCTCTTGCCCATACCTGCCTTCAGACCGTGGTTGATACACGGAGCGTAAGCGATGATGAGTGACGGACCGGGATATGCTTCAGCTTCGCGCAGAGCCTTCAGAGTCTGAGCCTGATCGGCACCCATAGCGATCTGAGCTACGTAAACGTAACCGTAAGTAGTAGCCATCAGACCGAGGTCTTTCTTGCGTACACGCTTACCGGCAGCGGCAAACTTGGCGATAGCGCCTACCGGGGTAGCCTTGGAAGACTGACCGCCTGTGTTGGAGTAAACCTCAGTATCCAGTACGAGGATGTTGACATCCTTACCGCTTGCGATTACATGGTCGAGACCACCGTAACCGATGTCGTAAGAGGCACCGTCGCCACCGATAATCCACTGGCTGCGTTTTACCAGGTATTGAGACAGACTGGCGATAGTCTTGCAGCTGTCGCACTTGTCTTTGGCAGCTTCTACCATCGGAATAATCTTTTCAGCCAGTTCCTTGCTCTTGTCTGCATCGTACATGTTTTCAATCCAAGCCTGGAATACTTCTTTGTATTCAGCCGGAGTACCTTCTGCCGCGATAGCTTCTTCCATAGCCTTAAAAACATCTTCACGGTCAATATTTTTTTCTCTGGCAACGGTATCGGCTACCATAAGAATTTCCGGTCTGGGCATATTAACAATATTTTCCATAGTGTCCTCTTTTATGTGGGTTAAATAAATTAATGGTTAATCCATCTCTGGTTAGGTTAAACAATCAAGCATCTGACGATTTGCGGGATTTCAGATACTGCTCCCACAGCTCGTCGGTTAATACGATTTTTGCCTTGGCTACATTGTCAAAGGCAATATCAAAATCCGTACCGTCCATTTCAAGCGTTATAACGTTGTCTGAGGATACGGCCTTTACAATTCCTTTAAAACGCTTTCTCTTTTCCACCGGTTCAACAGTTTCCAGTTTGATAACGTATCCTGCAAAACGGCGGAAATGTTCGGCTTTGGTCAACGGGCGGTCAAGTCCCGGAGAACTGACTTCCAACGTATAGCGATTTTCTATTGGATCCGCCTCATCCAACGCTGCCGAAACGGCGCGGCTGACCTTGGCACAGTCATCTACCGTCAGTTCTTTATCATGGTCTTTGTGTTCAATCATAATCTGTAATGTCTGATTGGTTTCACCCATTGTCAGAATCCTGACCGTTTCAAACCCTTCCCCGTCAACAACCGGTTCTATTATATCTGCCAAATAATGCTTCTGCATTATATTCTCCTTGTCCGAAGTAACAAAAAAGCGGGGCTTTCGACCCCACTTTCAAGTTTTTATGAAAGATTATGTCAACTTTATAGCATAAAAAAATTTTAAAATAAAGCTTTTTTTATCCATATTCATGTTTTTT
>OMDZ01000346.1_pt1 | contig 28589 bp, 18 predicted proteins | sample 1673641 | NCBI WGS metagenome assembly OMDZ01 (sample SAMEA103958117, study PRJEB25191) | human gut metagenome | biome: human-associated habitat [ENVO:00009003]; feature: intestine environment [ENVO:2100002]; material: feces | place: Germany | collected 2013/2015
TGAAATTATGCTTTTTCATTTGAAGTTTGTTTTGGTTATACAATTTCGTTCATTAGTGTCTTTAGACCTTGCGAAATTACGGAAATATTTCTTTAAAACAAACCTTTCATAATGAAATTCTATTTTAACAGCGCATTTAGCTTACTTTTTTATGGTTTATACAGGATATATGCACCATTTTGTTATCCATACTTATCAAGAACGGACTTTTAGAAGAATCTAATAGTAATACGATTTTATTACTTTACATTCAGAAGTTTAGACGCAAAAAAAGTGAATATTTATAAGAAAACTTACTTAGCTTCCTCAATTATCGTCTTTACTCCTTTAATTTTCTCACCTTGTATCAACGTGAGCAACTGTTTCATCTTACTACGGCGCACAGCTACGAAAGCATAGTGTTCTTTCACATCCACTTGTCCCACATCTTCACGCGCCAGTCCACCTTTCTTATATAAGAAGCCGACAATATCGACTTTGTTCAGCTTATCTTTCTTTCCTTTACCTATATATAAGGTAGCCCATCGGGACTTGGCCGGCTTCGGCAGTACTTCCGGAAACTCAAAGACTTCAATATCTTCGGGAATGTATTCAGGAACCCGTTCTTCATTGTGCAGGATGAGATAGGAATTTCCGTCAGCTTCCCAACGAGCCGTACGTCCGTTACGGTGCGTATAGGCTTCTTCATTGACAGGAAGATGATAATGAACTACGTTTTCTATACCGGGGATATCCAGTCCGCGGGCAGCAAGATCAGTAGAGATCAATACGGCACAACTGCCATTACGAAACTTATAGAGCGCCCGTTCACGGTCGGGTTGCTCCATACCGCCATGGAACATATCGCATGGGAATTTCTTTGCTTGCAGATATCCGGTGACTCGTTCCACACTTTCACGATAGTTGCAGAATACAAGGGTAGAATGATAACCAAGCACACAAAGCAGGTTATAGAGAGTTTCCAGCTTATCTTTTTCGGGAGAAACAACTTTATGAAGTTTCAGACGCGGTGCAAGGGCATCAGGGTCCAGGAAATTCAGTTTGACAAGTCGAGAACTGTCAGCAGAAAGTTGGTCCTCACCTCCTACTCCGGCAAATTGAGGAATTTCTTCAGTATCCGTAGCCGAAAGCAGAATACGCTTCTTTAATGACGGTAACTGTCCGATCACTTCCGCCATTTCATCATGAAAACCGAACTCAAGGCATTTATCGAACTCATCTATCACCAATGTGGTGACGGTAGCCGCATCGAAATTCTCTTTCCGCAGATGATCGTTCATTCGTCCCGGCGTACCGATAATGACGGAAGGATGAATCCCCTTCATTGTCCTGTGCTCTTCCATTGCAGGACGACCGCCGTAACAACTCATAGCTTTAAACGGGGTCCCCATGGATTTGAATACCGTTTCAATCTGCAATGCCAGTTCTCGTGAGGGCACCAAAACAACGGCTTGTACGCCTTGCGCATCCGTTTTCAGAGTTTGCACCAGCGGAAGCAGAAAAGCCAGCGTTTTACCCGATCCTGTGGGTGAAAGCAGCACCAAGTCTTTATTTTCACGGTAAGCTTCCCGGGTTGCCTCTTGCATCGGGGTAAGTTGCTCTATTTGCAGATTACGCAGTATATCTTGAATTTCCATAATAATCTTTTGTTATGACGAGCCAAAGATAATGCAAATTGGGCGTAGAACTTTCATGCATGTATGAAAAAGTTAATAAAAAAACTCCTGCTCAGTCGTAGCCTTGCAGGAGTTTTCAAAAATATCGAAGTCATTTACCAATTTTAGCGTATGCCTTATCCGCCGAAGTTGTCGAACATCAGGTTCTGAGCCGGAACGCCGAGATCGTCGAGCATCTTCTCGACAGCTTTCGACATCGGGCCAGGACCACACATGTAGTATTCGATATCTTCGGGAGCCTCGTGATTCTTCAGATAAGTTTCGTAAATCACCTGGTGAACGAAGCCCGGAGTATACTTCACGCCTGCTGCATCTGCTGCGGGATCCGGACGGTCCAGAGCCAGATGGAACGTAAAGTTCGGGAAATCCTTCTCGATTTGCAGGAAGTCTTCCAGATAGAACACTTCGTTCAGCGCACGTGCACCGTAGAAGTAAGTCATCTTACGGTCTGTAGTATGCAATGTCTTCGTCAAGTGCATGATCTGGGCACGCAACGGAGCCATACCGGCACCACCGCCAATCCACATCATTTCCTTCTTAGAATCGAATATCGGGTGGAAGTCTCGGTTTCAGTGTGAAGATATAAGAAGAAGCGATACCCGCAGGTACATCCATAAAGCCTTGTCCCTGATCTTTCGGCTTGAACGGAGGAGTTGCGATACGTACCGTCAACATGATACGGTCGCCCTCTGCCGGATAGTTAGCCATAGAATATGCACGGATGGTTTCTTCGTTGTTTTCACACTTCAGTGTAAACAAACCGAATTTCTCCCATGCCGGCAGATACTCGTCACCAATCAGGCTCTTGTCAATGTCCTTATTATAGTCCATTGAGTATTTAGGTATCTTGATCTGTGCATAAGATCCCGGGATAAAGTCCATGTGTTCGCCTTTAGGCAACGCAACGATGAACTCTTTGATGAACGTAGCCACGTTCTTGTTGGAGATAACCTCGCACTCCCACTCTTTTACACCCAGTACAGACTCATCAATCTTGATGCCCATATCACTCTTCACTTTCACCTGGCAACCCAGACGCCAATGATCTTGCACCTGTTTGCGGCTGAAATGAGGAACTTCAGACGGCAGAATCTCGCCACCGCCATCCAGTACCTGGCATTTGCACTGTCCGCAAGAACCCTTACCACCACAAGCGGAAGAAAGGAATATACCGTTCACAGACAACGTATTCAGCAACGTGGAACCGGAAGCTACGTCCAGTACATTATCGCCGTTGATAGTCAGTTTTACATTACCTGAAGGTACCAGGAAGTTCTTGGCAACCAGCAGGATAACAACAAGCAGCAGAATAACCACCAGGAATACTCCAATGCTCGCTAATATTAAATTCATATCCATTGTTCTATTCCTTTCTTTATTAGATGTTCAAACCAGAGAAACACATGAATGCCATTGCCATCAGACCTACTGTAATGAACGTGATACCCAAGCCTTTCAGCGCGTCGGGTACGTCAGAGTAAGCCATTTTCTCACGAATAGCCGCCAGACCTACAATGGCCAGCAACCAGCCGATACCGGAACCGAGTGCATAAGAGATGGCATCCCATACGTCACCGATGTATTTCGGATCGCTCTCGCCTACATTGATACGTTGCTGCATGAACAGCGAAGCACCCATGATGGCACAGTTTACGGCAATCAGCGGCAAGAAGATACCCAGTGAAGCATAGAGGGAGGGACTGAAACGTTCCACAACCATCTCTACCAACTGCACAATACCGGCAATTACCGCGATGAAAAGAATAAAACTCAGGAAGCTGAGGTCAACGCCTTCAATGATAGCGTTGGCAGCCAGTACCTTGGTTTGCAACAAGTAGTTGACCGGAAGCGTAACCACCAACACGAAAGTTACGGCGATACCCAGTCCTACTGCGGTTTTCACGTTCTTAGATACAGCCAAGTAAGAGCACATACCCAGGAAGAACGCAAATATCATGTTGTCCACGAATATGGAGCGGACAAATAAACTTATTAAATGTTCCATAATCTTTATTGATTTATGAATTATGATTTATCGGTTATGATTTATCAGCACTGTAAGTAGCAGAAAATAAATCATAAATCTGAAATCATAAATCTACTTACTTTTCTTGCAATTCTTTGTGACGGGCACGTTGATACCAGATGATACAAGCACAGATGATCAAAGCCATCGGCGGCATCAGCATCAAGCCGTTGTTCACATAACCCAGGTTTGTCAGCCATTCATGGTTCAGAATATTGAAACCGAGCAATGTACCGGAACCTAACAGTTCGCGGAAGAAAGCTACGATAATCAAAATCTTGGCATATCCCAAACCGTTACCTATACCGTCGAGACAAGACTCCCACGGACCGTTCTGCATGGCAAACGCTTCCAGACGTCCCATCAGGATACAGTTTGTGATAATCAGACCTACATATACAGAAAGCTGCACACTTACGTCATAAGCAAACGCCTTCAGTACTTCACTTACGATGGTTACCAAAGCGGCTACCACAACCAACTGAACGATGATACGGATACGGTTGGGAATGGTTTTACGCAACAACGAGATAACCACATTAGAGAAAGCCGTAATCACTGTTACCGAAAGCCCCATTACGATGGCAGGTTCCAGTTTGGCAGTTACAGCCAGTGCAGAACAGATACCCAGCACCTGTACGGTAACAGGGTTGTTCATGCCCAGCGGGGTTGAGAATACTTCTCTATTTTTCTTTGAAAATAACTGTCCCATATCCTTTATTCCTCATCATTATTGGTTAAAAAACTCTTGTAACTATTCAGACAGGTTTTCAACATAACGTCTACACCTACAGATGTAATCGTACCACCGGAGATACCGTCCACCTGGTAATCAGGTTTTTCCACCTTACCGTTCTTCACAACACCCAGGGCAACTTCACCATTGTCCAGCGTCTTCTTGCCCAGGAATTCATCCTGGAATTGTTGTCCGGCGATTTCGGCACCCAGACCCGGAGTTTCACTGGCATGAGAGAAGTAAACACCGTAAACGGTATCCTTGTCACTGTTCAGTGCAACATATCCCCAGATAGCACCCCAAAGACCGGCACCGTAAACAGGGAATACATATTTGGTTTCTCCATTCACTTCTGCAACGAATACGTGCAGACGCTGGTGTTCTTTAGCTTCTTTTTCGTAGCCGGTAGCAAATGCTCCGGTGTTCTCGGTCAGAGTACCGTCTACGTTCATCAGCATATCTCCTTTTACATACTTATTATATTCAGCCTCGGCATCTTCCACATTCTTGATGTTCAATGCAGCGAGTATTTGCTTCTTCGTATCCAGTTCCACGTTTTTATCCTGAATGCTTCTCAGTGAGGAACTAACGAATGCCAGCAAGAATGCCACGATAACAACCATTACCGAAGCATAAATGATAGTATAACTATTACTATTGGTATTCATTTTCTTCGGTATTTTAATTGTTAGACTTAATTGCACGTTTCTCGCGACGGCTGATATTGCCCTGTACTACACAGTAGTCAATCAGCGGAGCGAAGATGTTCATCAGCAGGATGGCGAGCATCATACCTTCGGGATAACCGGGGTTCAGCACACGGATCACGATTGCCATGACGCCGATCAGGAAACCGAAGATATACTTACCCGTCTCAGTACGTGCCGAAGTTACAGGGTCGGTAGCCATAAATACGGCACCGAAGCAGAAACCACCCAGCACGAGGTGTTCGTACCAAGGCATCTGAGCCATCGGAGTGTCAGGACCGATAGCGTTGAATACCCAAGCCATAAACGCACCGCCCACGAATACGGAGAACATCGTCTTCCAGCTTGCGATACCCGTTGCCAGCAACAGGATAGCACCCAGAGCGATAGCAATTACACTGGTCTCACCGATAGAACCCGGTATCAAGCCCGTCACCATATCCCAGGAGAATGGCGGAACAGCCCCCGATGTGGCAGCCGCACCCAACGGAGTAGCTACGGTCAGTCCGTCAACCGCTTGTCCCAGACCGAAGATTGTGTCGCCTGATACCCAAACGGCATCACCGGACATCTTCGTAGGATATGCAAAGAAAAGGAATGCACGAGTGACCAGGGCAACGTTGAACACGTTCATACCCGTACCACCGAATACTTCTTTAGCGAAAATTACAGAGAATGCAGTAGCCACCGCCAGAATCCACAGCGGACAATCTACCGGAACAATCATAGGAATCAGGATACCGGAAACGAGGAAACCTTCCTGGATTTCTTCTTTCTTCCACTGAGCCACAACAAACTCAATGCCCAAACCTACTACATAAGAAACGATGATTTTAGGCAATACAGCCAGAAAACCGTAGCCAAACATTTCGATAAAACTACCGCTGATGCCTGCATGCAGATAATGCTGATAGCCCACATTATACATACCGAACAACAAAGCCGGTATTAATGCAATAACCACGAGTGACATGATACGTTTGCTATCAATCGCATCGTGGATGTGCGTACCTGTCTTCGAAGTAGTATTCGGAACAAACAAGAATGTTTCGAAACCATCGAATACAGAACGAAAAGCATGATATTTGCCTCCCTCTTCAAAGTTAGGCTTTATCTTATCTAGATAATTTCTTAACGCTTTCATTTATTCTATTAATTCTTTTGGTTAGTATTAGCACATTTCACGACGGAGCATATCCAATCCTTCACGAACGATACGCTGTAATTCCATCTTAGAAGAGCAAACGAATTCACACAAAGCAAAGTCTTCAGGAGCAACTTCATAGATACCTAACTGTTCCATGCGGTCGATATCTCCGGCGATTATTGCTTTGATCAAATATTCAGGCATGATATCCATCGGCAACACCTTGTCATACTCGTTCGACATAACCATGTGGCGTTCACCACCTTTTACACGAGCATCCAGTGTATATTCTTTCTTGCCCATCAGCCAGCTAAAATATGAACGGCTAGTACTGAACTGATTGAAACGAGGCATAATCCATCCCAGCATTTCATGAACATCACTACCTTCAGGAATCACAGTCACCTGACTGTGGAATGCTCCCAAGAAGCCGTTAGCTGTAATTTGCTTACCAGTCAACACATTACCGCTGATATAGCGTAATTCTTTTTCCTTGTTTACATTACCTGCAAACACATTTGTCAGGCATGCACCTACTTTCAACTTGCAATAAGCAGGTTTCTTTACTTCAGAACCTGTCACTGCTACCATGCGAGTCAGATCCACACGTCCGGTATTCAGCAAACGACCAATAAAGATCACAGCCTGTGCATCGATTGTCCAAACAGTTTCACCTTTATTAATAGGAGAAATGTGGTTAATCTGTACACCAACGTTTCCTGCCGGATGAGGTCCGTCGAATACAGTTACAGTAACATTCTTAGCCTGTGTCAGTGCAGCAGCTTTCTGATTTACACTAATACTTAAATAAGTCTTGGCAATTTTTGCCAGTGCATCAAGTCCTGCCTGGAAATTTGCTTCTTCACCTTTCAAGGCAAATTCAAACTCCGGAGCAAGCGGATTGCTGTCGAATGAAGACACAAAGATTGCTTTCGGAGCAATTGTCGGATCTGCTATAACATCGTAAGGACGCTGCTTGATGAAGGCAAACATACCACTTGCCAGCAGCAATTCCTTTACAGCAGCAGCATCCATCTTGGCAACATCTTTCTTGCCAAATTCTTCATAGTCCTGTTCTGCTGCAGCTTCTACCGTAATACTCATTACTTTACGGCGAGCTCCACGCTCCACACTAGTTACTACGCCACTTACAGGCGAAACAAATTTCACTTCAGGATGATTCTTGTCGATAAACAAGGGTCCTCCGGCCATAACATATTCCTGTTCTTTCACTACCACTTTAGGAGTTACACCTGTAAAATCATCGGGTACTAATGCATAGAATCCCGGCTCTTTTACAGCTACTACCTCAGCAGCCGCCTTGCCTTTCAGGTTAATGTCAAGACCTTTACGCAATTTTATTAAATTAGCCATATTGGGTTATAAAAAATGGTTTTATAAATTTGACTGCAAAATTAAATAAAAAAGAATGGAAATAAACAATTTCAAGCGGGTTATTACGGAAAAAATTCTTTATATAATTGAGTACAAGTGACAAAAACGAACAAAATGTCTTCATTTTGTAATATGTAGAAAGCAATTTTTACTATTTCGCACTTACCTCTTAGAGGGGGATTTCGGGGCTCTCCTGCCAGTTTTTTCCCCGAAAAAACATTCTATCAGAATCGGGCGGAATCAGCTCAAGAAGTTATTTCATCCGGACGACATGCGAAAACGAAAAAACACTGATCCACGAAGATTTTTTATTACAAAAGAAAAACAACAGCATAGTCTTAATAACATTCCCTCAAAAAAATATAAATTCTTCAGCATCTTTTCCCGAAAATATCGAGATATTTTCGGGAAAAGAACATATACTTTTTCAAAGGCAGGTCCAAGTCCACGTAAACAACTTATAATCAATGTAAAGAATAACAAAAATCCCAAAAAGGAATATCCAATAAAATAATTTGTCAATACCCCGGATTTTGTTTCAGTACCCCATTCATCACTATTACCTTTTCAGGTATCGGGAAAACAGTTGTATAACCGTTTTCTTCACCGGGAAGCTGTGGACGGAAGCTATACGGACGAGTGAATTGACGGAAACGGATCAAGTCCTGACGCCTCCAGCCTTCCCACGCCAGCTCCATCTGCCTTTCATCCAGCAAGTTTTCAAGAGTTGCTTCACGATACGAAGCTCCTACTCTGGCACGGACTTCATTCAATTCTCCTGTTCCATCTTCGCCATTTCTCACTTTGGCCTCACTCATCATCAGCAACACGTCAGCATAACGGAACAAGACAATATCATTATCCATCAACTTTCCATCTTTTAATGCTGTATTATCCACTTCATATTTCTTCATACGTGCTCCAGCTGTTTGTTCATATACCGAATTGGAAACATCGAGGGCTATTGCCTCTGGGTAATATACCAGCGGAGTGCCATCGTCGAGCAGAATAGGATTTCCCTGTAAATCGTACACCTCATCGGCGAAATAGCAGTAATCGAAACGAGGATCAACTTTCTCTGTGCCATACCCAAAAGTCTGCAAAACCTCAAGCGTTGCACTTGAACCATTTTCACCTCCTAATCCATAGGCCTTTGCATGATTATAGTGACGGGAGCGGAACAAATATTGCATCTGGTTGGTGTATAAAGTCTTGCTCATCGGTATTACAAAAATATTTTCCTGAGAAGACTCATTGAATATGGCAAAATTTGAAGAATAATCTTTTTCTAACTGATAACCCATCTGAGAAATCTGTGTACAGTAATATTGTGCAGCTTTCCAAGCATTGAGATTTTCTCCGTTTACAGTAAAGAAGATTTTTCTGCCATCCGGAAAGACACCATCTGTCCAGTCGGAATCCATATATACTTCAGCATTCAGCATCAGCTTAGCCAACAGAAAATAAGCAACAGGCTTTGTCATTCTGCCATAATATTCACCAGGAATATTACTTTTCTCTTCGCTCAGGAAAGGAACAGCCTCCTGCAATTCATTTACGATAAAAGTAAAAATCTTATCACGCTCTGCCTGTTTCATTTCCGCACCGGCCGCATCGGAAGTAACAAGCAGAGGAATGCGTCCGAATAAATCCATCGCATAATAATAAAACATAGCACGAAGGGCACGTACCTCTGCCTTATAAGCCGGAAGTTCTTTATCAGTATGTGTCGCTGAGAAATGTTCAATCTGCTCCAACGAATAATTACATAGCTTAATACTCTGGAACAAGTACTCCCAAGTATTCAATATGGCATCGCTATTTACTCCCCACTGATGCAGGTAGAGTCCTTGCCAGAATCCACCATCATACCAGTCACCTCCACGGGTGGGCATAATAGCCTCATCGGTCGTAAAAGTATTCAGGTCATAGATACCTCTCCCTGTTCCCTGCAATCCCTCACTGTCTTTATAACTGCCTACACAGTTATAAAGCGATGCTACACAATTCCGATAGAGAGCCGGCAGTGTAGAATAAGCATTATCTCCCAATAAACCATCCCGAGGATCTTCTTCAAGGAAACTGCTGCACGATATACTGAACAACGAAGTGCAAGTCAAAAATAATATATATATTTTTTTCATGGCTAAACATTTAAAAATTAAGACTTAAACTAAGAGTATAGGTACGCGACAACGGATAAGTCCGTTTATCATCAACTCCCAATGTAGAGTCTACGGTCATACTGTTTATAAGAGGGGTTAATCCCGAATAGCCGCTTATTGTTCCCAAGTTGTTGATAGTGAACGCCAGACGCATGTTATGTAAAAACTTCGTATTTTTCAGAGGAACATCATATCCTACTGTCAGATAATCGAAATTAATATAATCTCCATCCTCCAGCCAATAATCAGTTGCGGTCTGATCTTTTATCATTTGTCGGGGAGCTTCCTCCATTACATTATAGTCGGGAAGAATATTCATATTCATATAAGTCAGTGAAGTTCCATTATATATTTTATGTCCGAAAGCTCCGTTTATCTGCAACGATACATCAAAACGTTTATACCGGAAACTAATGTTTGAGCCAAGCAAGGTCTTAGGCATAGCCTGACCTGCCACATAACGGTCTTCTCCGTCTTCCAGATTTACACCTCCCCCATTCAAGTCGGCGATTTCATATTTATATCCACCATTACCATCGGGAACCAATCCGGTACAGTGAGGAAGATAAAAAACTCCCAAAGGCTGTCCTACAATCTGATATACAATATTATTATATCCTCCATGAAAACCTGCCCCGTCAAGTCCGGCTATAACAGTATACTCCGAAGCCGAAATATATTCGCCATTATACATACCATTCAGCGAAAGCAACTTGTTCTTCTGGAAAGTTATATTTGCATTGATATTCAGCTCCATATCCTTAGTCTTCAATGGAGTAATACCAACAGAGATTTCTGTACCGCTGTTACGCATAGAACCAATATTGGCGAGCAATGTATTGTAGGTAAAAGGAGGAACACTTACCCGATAATTATAAAGCATATCGGTTGTCTTAGAGTTGTAATAATTGACAGACAACAGCAAACGGTTGCCATAAAAGCCCACATCGAAACCGGCATTGAAAGTATGTTTTACTTCCCACTTCAGATCGGGATTGATATTGCGTAATGTTTCATAAGTCACTACAGGAGAATTTCCGACAGGTGCGACTCCATTGGGCCGGACTAGATTCATCGTCGTATACGAATCTATACCTCCCTGATTTCCAGCGAGTCCATAACCCAGGCGCAACTTCAAATTATCAATCCAGGTAATCTGCTTCATAAACTGCTCGCTTGACACATTCCATGCAGCAGAAACAGACGGGAAAAAGCCCCATTTATGATTTGCTCCAAACTTTGAAGATGCATCTGTACGAGCATTGACTGTCAGTACATAACGGTCGTCATATGTATAATTCACTCGTCCCAGGAAAGACGCCAGATGAGGTTCCTCATAATATGAACCTGTTCCTTCCCAGGGACGCAGAGCTCCAGCCTGAAGATTGTCGAACCCCATAAGATCGGAAGAAAAGTTTGTTACCGTAGTATAAAATCCGGTATATGTATTTTTCTCCAGCTCTGCCAATCCCAATACATCTATGAAATGCTTTTTCAACTGTTTCCGATATGTAAGCATTGCATTCCCTAAGACAGATTCCGAACGGCGGTTTCCACGATACGCCTGTCCGTTTGCCCAGACTATAGTGGGCAAATACTGTGAGTTCTCTGTATCATTATAAGTATACGAGCCGAAAAGAATAAATTTCAGGTCGGGCGACAAATTAAAATTCAAACGGGCATGAGCACTGAAATAAGAAACATCATCACGATCATTGACCTCCATCCAAGCCAAAGGATTGGTTATCTGGCTGGCAGTAGTTATCTGGTCCCAAGCGTCGGTCGTATAATCTTTATGGTTAGGGAAAGTAGGGTTAAAAGCCGCTGCCGAATAAAAAGTTTTCTGATAATCGAACAAATTCCGGTTTTTCTTGACTGATCCAAACAGTCCAAGTTCGCATTGGATAAATTTATCGAATATATCTTGCGACATATTCATATTCGATGTAAAAAGCTTCATGCTTTCATTCTGTATCACTCCCTCACGGTTCAAATAGCCCAAAGAAACACGATAGTTGGAAGCATCTCCTCCACCATAAAAAGCGATGTTATGATTCTGCTGCAACCCTAGTTGTTCTATTTCTTTTTGAAAATCAGTATTACAGCCTTTATCCAGAATAGAAATTCCATTCTCGCTTGTTACTTTCCGATATTCATCGCCAGAGAGCATATCCAGATGACGATAAGCATGGGCAATGCCAAAGCTTCCGTTGTAATTAATACGCGTTTTACCAGAGATTCCTTTTTTTGTTGTAATATTAATCACACCCGAGGCACCACGAGAACCGTACTGCGCTGTTTCTGAGGCATCTTTCAAGATTGTAAAACTTTCTATATCGGTCGGATAGATCGAAGTCAGCATACTTAAATCGCCCAACACCCCATCTACAATTATCAATGGATCATTACCACTTGTCAACGAAGTGGTTCCTCGCATTCGGACAGATTCCAGAGCCGCTGTACCATTACTGCTTTTCATGATAGTCAATCCTGGTACTCGTCCCTGAATAGCTTCCAGCGGATTAGTTATTTGCTCTTTATTCATTTGCTGTTCGGTAATTTGTTCTACCGAACCGGATATGTTCTTCAGTGTACCCCGAGCGTATCCAACCGTTATCACACTATCCGGAAGAGTTGTAATCTCTATTTGTGCATTTACAGGCTGATATAACCATAAGGTTAACGAACAGACAGCAATATACTTCGATTTTGCTTTCCGATATTTCTTCATAAGAATCAGATTTTAAATTAAGGATAATTACGAAATTAAGCAAAAAGGAAGAGAAAAACAACCCTAAAGCCAAAAATAAACGTCCTGATGTTTATTCTGAAAACCTGTATTTTCAGAAAACATCAGGACGTCTACAAAAATATATAAACAAACTTATCTGCTCATCATTCTTCTGGAGCAAACATAGGGTCCCATGCCGGCAGACGGATTGGCTTCTGCTTCAAAATATTCAGTACCTTTTCTGGTACATATTTCTTTTCTACTACCAGACGGAACATATATTCGTCAAACCACTCATCGGTCATAATCAGATGTCCCTTATAACCAGCCTCTGCTCCCCAACTGTTTTCAACCATCCATTTCTTCGGCTTACCGTCTTTATCCAAATCTACAGCCATCAAAGTCATAGCATGGCTGGATCCACTGGCAAAGGTCTGGACACGCTGTTTCTTATTCATTCCGAACGTAGTACCCATCAGTGATTCATAATCAAAATTCTTTAAATCGAGAGTACCACGCTTACTGTCTAAGAATTTCGCGACGTCACAAGAGAAATACATCATTGTACTATCCTTTATTGATTCAATAGCCATTGCTTTTATATCCTCAACAGGTAAATTGACGTAAGTCCAGTTCTTTCCATCATAAACATGACGGTCAAAATCTATTTCGTAGCATTTATAATATTCACGACTGGGGTCGTTCATCAGCATGACATAATTATTGGTTAAGTCATTTCCCAAATATTCCTGATAAAAAGACTGTGGAGTATACTCCTTCGTTTCACCGTTCATAGTCCAGGTAAAACGTTCCACAGGTTCACCGAATGCTAAGGCAAGCATACGATAAACGGTAGAAAGCATTTCTGTCTTTTTAGCTTCAAGTGCAGAAACCTTTACTCCTTTTGCAGCCTCATCACGTAATTGCAGACCGAACTCTCTCAACTTCAAGCCAACCAGACGAGCTATCTGTGATGTGTTTTCACTACTATAGGTTTCTGGCATAACCGAAGACGGAACTACTCCATACTTACCTATAACATCTGAAATACCAGTAAATTGTCCTCCGTCGCTTATAGGATTGCGGAATAACCACTCTACCATCTTATCATCCATTGGTTTTTCACGCGTGTCAATAATCCCCTGCAAGAAAAGATTAGCTTTCTCTAACTGGTCGTAGAAAAAGCAATAGTTCTGAGAGAACTCCATTTCGTCCAGACCATATTTAGCCATCATTTGAGCACGCAATACGTTCAATCCGGTAAAAAGCCAGCAACGTCCAGACTGCTGCTGGTCTGTTATGCCATGTGAAACAACTTTATTGGTGAAGTTAGTATCGAAATTAGCCAGATTTTCATGATTTTTCGCAAGTACTGCTATACTGGTTTCAGCCATGGCATTATAAATAGCCTTATCTGCCGGCGTATGCTTATAGCTGCTTTTAATTTGGTTCAACATGTCTTGTGTAATTCCCCCCTGTTGAGCCTGTGCTCCCAGTGCCATTGCCATCAGGCATGCTAACATTATGTTCTTCTTCATATACCTTAAATGTGTTAGTTTCTAAATAATGTGCCAAAAGTACGAATTTGTATTTTAAAAATAATAAAATAAGAAGGTAAAATATAGATTACTTCGAGCGATATTTGTAATTTTGATTAATTTTTGAGTCATACCCATGAGCAAGTTCAGAAGTATAAAACATATTGTCCGATCTACCATCATATTAGCTTTGGTATGCTATTTCGGAATTATCGCCGTTTTGAGTATTCCTTTTATTCAAAAACGGCTATCCGATTTTACGGCTCAAGAGCTCAGCCGTATCATGCAGACTGAGGTCAGAATCGGAAATATCGATTTAGGACTGCTGAACCGTGTCATTATACAGAATGTATATCTGGAAGACAAGTCTGGCAAGGAGCTGCTGAAAATAAACCGTTTATCTGCTAAGATGGAGTTATCGTCTTTATTACACGGCAAAATACGCATCAGCAGTGTACAGCTTTTTGGTCTGAACGCTCACCTCAACCGTCCGACCCCTGACAGTAAGACTAATTTCCAGTTTGTACTTGATGCATTTGCCTCAAAAGATACAATCAAGAAAAAATCAACCATCGATTTGCGTATTAATTCCGTATTGATTCGTCGCGGACAGGTCTACTATGACTTACTTTCCGAAGCTCAAACTCCTGGACGTTTCAATTCAAACCATTTAGGCATACAGAATCTTTCAGCAACACTTTCACTAAAAGCCTTAACGCCTGATTCTCTCAATGCGCAAATCAAACGTATAAGTTTCAATGAACAGAGTGGATTCAAATTAAAGAAACTGGCACTGAAAATTACAGCCAATCACCATGGATTACAGGCAAACAATATTGAGGTTTCTTTTCCTAACAGTGAGCTGAATATAGATACGCTTGCTGCAACATACGACAGTGCTTCATCTGCTCCTGTAATAAACAATGACACACGGTATATGGCTCATATGAGAGCTCGTATTACATTGGCTGACTTTGCCATGTTTGTACCTGCACTAGCTCATTTCAATGAAGCTATAAACCTGCGCATGTCGTTGGACGGAAAAGGATATCAAACCAAGTGTATAGACATTTATATATCAAACAATACTCAAAGTCTTTTGCTGAAAGCAGAAGCTATGATAAACCACTGGAACGAAAAAAATAATATGTTCCTTTTTGGTAACCTGTCGCAACTGGAAGTAGATAAAGAAGGTATTAACTGGTTACTTTATAACCTAAGTGGCAAAAACAATGTTCCCGATATTCTGAAACGGATTGGGGACATAAGTTTCAACGGAGATATTTCCGGTTATCTGAATCAATTAACAACACATGGCACACTTCTTACAGATGTAGGAAGTATTCGGGCCAATGTAACCATGCACTCCGATACATTAACCCATCTACGTTCTTATTCTGGAAAAATAATCAGTCCGGAATTACAATTAGGGACCTTGTTAAACCAGGAAAAGACACTGGGAAGCACAACATTCGACATAGAATTGCAAGGTTTCAAATATCATGACGGCAAAGCTGAATCATATATTAAGGGAGTGATTTCTTCGTTTACATACAAGCAGTATGAATACCGCAACATCATGCTTGACGGACAATATACTCCAGGAGGATTTAACGGAAAATTATCTTTGGACGACAGCAATGCAAACATTGAAATAAACGGACATGTTGCAACACGACAAGCTGTGCCTGATTTCAATCTAAAAGCTGTGGTACGTAACTTCCGTCCTAACGATCTGAATCTGACAGACCAATATAAAGATACAGATATGTCACTGAATCTGACTGCCGACTTCAGCGGACACTCCATTGATGACATGCAGGGAAAAATCAGTATTGACAGCGTACAGGTCAACGCTCCAGAAAAAGATCAATGTTATTTCTTAAAAAACTTAAGCATATTTGCCGGAAACGTAAGTAATAGTCAGGAAAAACAAATAGAAATCCGTTCTCCTTTCCTCAATGGCTTTGTCAAAGGGAACTATTCTTACCGTACTCTTCCAGCAAGTATACTGAAGACATTGCAACGGTACATTCCGTCATTACTCGTTCTCAACAAGGAATTGCCTGAAACAAACAATGATTTTCAGTTCAATTTCCAGTTGGAAGATACAGAGTTATTCTCAAAGGTATTCAAAATCCCTGTTGAACTATACATGCCGGCTACATTAAACGGATATTTTGATGATAACCGTACACGCTTGCAAATTAGAGGTTATCTTCCAGCATTTGTTTACAACGACTCATATTTCGAATCAGGAACGTTATTGTGTAATAACACTTCAGATGAACTGCAATGCCAAGTGCGTATAAACAAACGTCTGCAAAAAGGTGCAATGATTAATTTGGCTGTAAATTCTCGGGTCAGCGACGATAAATTAAAAACTACCATCCATTGGGGAAATAATGTTCCTTCCACTTTTAGCGGTATGGTAGAAGCTATTACAAGTTTCCATAAATCAGAAGAAAGTAATCGCTTATCGACGATGATAGACCTGCGTCCAAGCAAAATTATTTTAAATGATACGATATGGAAAATACATCCATCACAAATAACCATTGATAAAAACCTGATAGAAATCGACAACTTTCTATTTGAGCATCAAAACCAATATGTGCGTGCAAACGGACGTATTGGAAAGGAAACAACAGACTCTTGTCTGGTGGATTTGAGTAATATCGACTTACAATATGTAATGGATATAATTCAGTTTCATGCAGTTAAATTCAATGGTCTAGTAACTGGACGTGTCCACTTACATAATGTACTTAACAATCCGGTGATGTATACCCGACTCAACGTAAAAGACTTTTCGCTGAACGATGCGTTATTAGGTCAGGGAGATATAAGAGGTGAATGGGACAATGAATTAGGAGGAGTACGCTTACATGCCGACATAAAAGAGAATGACCATTACTTCACTAATGTAACCGGGTATGTTTCGCCTAAGGAAAAAGGATTAAACTTAAATATTCAGGCAGGAGGTACAAATCTTTCCTTCCTGCAACCTTTTGTAGAGAATATATTTACAAATATGCAGGGAAGAGTCTTTGGACGCGTCCGATTATACGGCCCTTTCTCCGGACTTGACCTGGAGGGATGTGCTCAAGCAGATGCCAGCATGAAAGTAAATATCCTTAATACATCATTCACCGCTCATGCAGACTCATTCCGTATAAGCTCAGGGCACTTTGCCTTCGACAACATACAAGTAACAGACCCCGAAGGACATACAGGGTTAGTTAATGGCGCACTCAGACATACAAAACTAAAGAACCTGATGTATGATTTCCGGTTCAACACAAACAATATGCTGGTATATCACACGGAAAAGGAAACACCTGAATTTCCTTTCTATGGTAAAATATATACAACTGGAGAAGTGTTGCTGCGCGGAGGAAACAATACACTTACTGTGGACGGGACATTACGAACTGATCCACAAACAAAGTTTACATACGTAACCGCCACAGCAGCTGAAGCAACCAATACACAATTCATAAAATTTGTGGATAAGACTCCCCGAAGACAGCAAGAAAACATTCAGACTGAATTATATCATCATTTAAACAAAACAAATAATAAGGAGGAAGAAGACACTCCTACTGATACCCACATTAATCTCCAGATAGAAGCAACTCCGGCTGCTACCATGCGTATCGTCATGGATCCTATAGCAAGAGATAACATTTCTGCAAACGGAACCGGCAACCTGCGTATCAACTATTATAATAAAGGAGATTTCCAGATTTTCGGTAACTACAATATCGAAGAAGGAATATACAAAATGAGCATGCAGAATGTTATCCATAAAGATTTCATCCTGCAATCAGGAGGAACAGTTTCATTCAACGGAAATCCACGAGAAGCCAATCTGGATGTACAAGCTGTTTATACCGTTAACTCTGCTTCATTAAATGATTTAGTGGCTGATGCTTCAAATACCAAAGGAACTGTAAAGGTAAACTGTTTACTGAATCTGAGAGGTAACCTGACGGCTCCTACATTAAAATTCGACCTGGACTTGCCGACCGTTAGCGATGAAGACCGGGAATTGGTACGAAGTTTAACCAGTACAGAAGAGCAAATGAATACACAAATTATTTATTTGTTGAGTATTGGAAAGTTTTATACCTTTGATTATGCCAACAATGCCAATCAGTCGGATGCAACAAGTTCACTGGCTTTCAGCACACTTTCCGGACAGTTAAATAATATGCTTTCTCAAGTAATAGACAGCCAGAACTGGAACGTGGGAACCAATTTAAGTACAGGCGATAAAGGGTGGACTGACGTAGAGGCAGAAGCTATTCTTTCAGGAAGACTGCTTAACAACCGATTAATTATTAATGGTAATTTCGGTTACCGCGATAATCCTATGCGTAACACCAACTTCGTAGGAGATTTTGAAGCAATGTGGCTACTGACTAAAAACGGTGATTTCCGTCTGAAAGGATATAACCAAACCAACGACAGATACTTTACAAAATCTACTCTGACAACACAAGGAATAGGTTTAATGTATAAAAAAGATTTTACGAACTGGCGCGAATTATTTGACTGGATTCTATTAAAACGTCGCAGCAAGCGTAACAGCCAATAAGAAAAGAACAACAACATTATAAAACAAACTATCTCATTATGGAAAAGAATTATTTCTTACCCGCCGAATGGCATCCACAAAGCTACATCCAGCTGACGTGGCCGCATAGCGGAACCGACTGGAACTACATGTTAGATGAAGTAGAAACATGTTTTTTCAACCTCGCCAGTGAAATAGCTTCCCGGCAACCTCTTTTACTGATTGCCCCTGAATATCCAGAAAAATTAAAAGACTTCAAATATAAAGACAATATACATTTTGTAAAATGCCCGACCAACGATACTTGGGCACGCGATCACGGCTTTATCACATTGCTCCAAAATGACGGGACTCCCCTGCTGCTAGATTTCTGTTTTAATGGTTGGGGAATGAAGTTTGCAGCAAATAAAGATAACCTGATAAACTGGAATTTATATCAGAGCAATCTGTTAAAAGGGAGTTATACAAACTGTCGTAACTTTATACTTGAAGGAGGATCTATCGAAAGTGATGGTAAAGGAACCATGCTTACAACTTCTACCTGTCTCCTCGCTCCTAATCGGAACGACGTAATGACGCGTGAGGACATAGAGCTATACTTAAAAGAAAGATTTAATCTTCAGCAAGTTTTATGGCTGGATCACGGATTCCTTGCAGGTGATGATACTGACAGCCACATAGATACATTGGCTAGACTTTGTCCGGACAACACTATTGTTTATGTACAATGTACAGATAGCGCAGATGAACATTATGATGAACTCAGTAAAATGGAAGAACAGCTGAAAACGTTCCGTACACTGGAGAATACACCATACCGCTTGCTTCCTCTGCCTATGCCAACAGCTATTTATGATGAAGAAGGTGAACGTCTGCCTGCAACATATGCCAATTTCCTGATAATGAATGATGCCATATTGTATCCGACATACAACCAACCGGATAACGATCAAAAGGCTGCTCAGATATTAGCACAAGCTTTTCCTGAAAAAGATATTGTAGGAATAGATTGTTGCCCACTAATTAAGCAACATGGCTCATTGCATTGCGTTACCATGCAATATCCGGAAAGTGTAAAAAACAGCAAACATTAAAATTTTAACCGATATGAAAAGAACCATTCGAGTAGGTATCGTACAACAAGCATGTACGAATGACCTGAAAATAAATTTGGAAAAATTGCACCGTAATATTGCTTCTGTTGCACAAGCCGGTGCACAACTTGTTGTTCTACAGGAATTACATAATACCCCCTATTTCTGTCAAACAGAAGATACATCTTTATTTGATCTGGCAGAGCCTATCCCCGGACCGTCAACCGGATTTTATAGTGAAATAGCAGCAGCTTATCATATAGTATTGGTTACTTCACTATTTGAGCGTCGTGCACCCGGACTTTATCACAATACAGCCGTTGTATTCGACTCTGACGGAAGTATTGCGGGAAAATATCGTAAAATGCATATACCAGATGATCCTGCCTATTATGAAAAATTCTATTTCACTCCAGGTGATCTGGGATTTGAGCCAATAGAAACAAGTCTGGGTAAACTAGGTGTTCAAGTATGCTGGGATCAATGGTATCCAGAAGGAGCCAGACTGATGGCATTAAAAGGTGCAGAGCTACTTATTTATCCAACAGCAATCGGATGGGAAAGCAGTGATACACAAGATGAAAAGATGCGTCAGCTTGGAGCATGGGTAACAGTACAACGTGGTCATGCCGTCGCAAACGGACTTCCTGTCATCGCCGTAAACCGAGTAGGACTTGAACCTGATCCTTCTGGACAAACCAATGGTATCCAATTTTGGGGAAATAGCTTCGTAGCCGGACCACAAGGAGAAATTCTTGCACAAGCAAGCAATCTGAAAGAAGAAAATCTCGTAGTAGAGATAGATATGAACCGAAGCGAAAATGTTCGTCGCTGGTGGCCATTCTTGCGTGATAGAAGAATAGACGAATTTGATGAACTGACCAAACGCTTTATCGACTAACAAATTTTCGTTCTAGCTTCAGAACTATAATTAATACAAACATGAGAGTGCCTCAAAATTAAATAAGCATTCCAGAAAGTATAGGATAGTACTTTTAGAATAAAAAAATAGCCGTATCAAACTTTATTTAAGTAATGATACGGCTATTTATCTTATGCAATAATCAGTATTAAACTTCTCTATACAAGACTTTTCGATACCTAATAAAAGGTCAACGTTTATGCCAAAAACCAGGCGAAAACATCAGCAGAATGCCAAATAGCTCCAATCTTCCTATTAACATCATAAAAGACAGTAACCATTTAGCAAGATCAGGAAGAGCACTCCACGAAAAGGCAGGTCCATATGCACCTAAACCAGGTCCAACGTTACCCAAACTAGAAACTACCAGTCCAAAAGACTCTGTAAGTTCAAGTCCCATAAACATTAAAGCTACCCAGCCTACAAAAATACAAATCAAATACAATAAAATAAAAGTATTTACAGTAGAGATAGTAGAAAGAGAAAGTGCCTGCTGATTTACCTTTACGGGTAATACAGCACGAGGATGAATCAGACGGCTGAACTCATTCTTCATATTACGGAAAAGAATAAGCAAACGCATATTCTTTATTCCCCCGCCAGTAGAGCCGGTACAACCTCCTGCAAACATTGTATAAATCAAAAGCATCCATGTAAAATGAGGCCATACATTATAATCATCAGTAGCAAACCCACAAGATGTATGAATACTTGCTACTTGAAAAAATGCCTTCCGAAAAGCTTCTTCCCATCCATAATGGTTTTGCATGACCAAAGGAACTGTGATAAGTAAAGTTACTATACCTACAGACATCAAGAACCATCTACATTCATCGTCTTTGAACAGATTGAAGAATTTTCCTTTCAGGCACATAAAATATAATGAAAAGTTTATTCCCGACAGGACCATAAAAATCGCTATCACATACTCTATAAAAGGAGAATTCCAATATGCCACACTATCCTGTTTAGTAGAATATCCGCCCGTAGCAGTAGTTGTAAATGAATGACAGACTGCATCAAACAAATTCATGCCTCCCAACATCAACAATATCGTTTCCGTTATTGTAAGAAGCAAATATACAGTCCACAGCCACTGAGCCATTATACTGATTTTCGGATGAATCTTATCATGAGTCACCCCTGTCGCTTCAGCAGAAAACAGAACCTGATTTCCGACTCCGAATATCGGTAATACCGCTATCGTAAAAAAGACAATTCCTAAACCTCCAATCCACTGAGAAAAGCTACGCCAGAAAAGCATTCCATACGACAGTGACTCAATATCATCCAGAATCGTTGCACCTGTGGTTGTAAAACCTGACATCGTTTCAAAGAAAGCATCGGTAACAGAAGGTATTTCGCCACTGAGGTAGAAAGGAAGCATTCCAAACGTAGTAAATAAAAGCCATGTAAATGCAACAATACAGTAGCCATCACGACGAGAAAGCTTATTTTCTGCATTACGACCAAGGAACAACAGCACGCAACCGACAGCTGCGGCTAATAAGGTTGAATAAAGGAAATAAATATAACTATGTTCCTGATAGCACAGGGAAACACCTGCACATAATAAAAACAGCCCACCTTCTATAAACAATAAAATACCCAATATACGGAATATCATTTTGCGATTAATCAAACTATTCGCCCGATTTCCAGTTAAATATTCATTGTGTGTTATAAAGTCTTGCATTTTTCTTTTTTTTCTAAAATGAAGTACAAAACTAATGATAAAGATTGAAATAGATTGGATTTTTCATGCAAAAAGATACAATTTAAACCGCATTTATACTGAACATTCAGAAATATTTACGTAATTTGCAACATTCATTAACCAAATTATCTTTTTACACAGTTATGGGTAAATTCACTTTTCATCTGATCAAAAAGCTGACAGGCATTGATATTGAACAATTACAAAACGACAACGAAGCTCTATTAATAAAGAATCAGCAACTTTCATTTGAAGTCAAAGATGCTAATAAAGAAGCAACTTATAAACGTACTCAGCTAACCGAAACACAGGAAGAGTTATCACTTGCACAAACTGAACTCACCCAATTACAAACCTCAATTGCAGAACATCAGAAAGAGATTTCACATCTCCAAACTGAAATATCCAGACTTCAATCCGACAAAGCAACCGGATTGGAGAAAATGCAATATTCTGAACAGGAAATTGTTTCACGAGATAATGATATTCAACAATTAAAAAATCAGCTAGCCGATTCTGAAAGACAGAAAGAAGTTCTAGCTACTGATAAGAAAGAGCTGGAAGCAAAACTGGCTGAAGCAAATAAACAGAAAGAAACTATTGCTGCCAGCAAGAAAGAACTAGAGGCCAAACTGACTGAAGCGGAAAAACAGAAAGAGACTATTGCTGCCGGTAAGAAAGAACTGGAAGAAAAACTGGCCGAAGCAGATAAACAGAAAGAAACCATCGCTGCCAGCAAGAAAGAGCTGGAAGCAAAACTGGCTGAAGTAGAAAAACAAAAAGAAATCCTCGAGGCTAATAAAAAGGAACTGGAAGAACAATCTGAAAAATCTTCACAAGATCTTGCAAAAAACTATACAGCCTTGCAAAGAGAACTTTCCGAAACTCAGGAAAAATTAGATGCTATCCAATCTGAGAATTCAACTTTGAAAGCCAACCTTTCAGAATTGCAGAAAAAGATGCATCTTTTATTAGAGAAAAAAGAGCAACTGATTCATGAAAAGGAACAGATGCAAACCGCTCAGCCAGAATCAGACAAGGAAGAACAACCTCTTCCTCAACCTGAGAATGAAAAAGTAACGGCCGAACCGGAAACTCCTCAAAAGGAAGAAGAGCAACAGCCTCATTCTTCGGATATACTGGAAGCTTATCAGGAAATGAAAGCACGGCTGGAAGAAAGTACCTTGCACTATCCATATACCCGAATTACTTCAGAAACAAACGGTTGTCAGTATATTTACGAATCACGTACGCTGCAATTAAAAGCAGAGTTGTTCATCTGGGGAGTAGAAGGGAAAGAAGTGGTGCTAGAAGAAAATCACTTTATCCCATACAACGAGATAGCAAAAATAGAAGGTCTGGAAACACCTTTCGCTACAGACGTCATGACATGCGATTTCTCGGAAGAAGGTAATGGAGAAGAAGTTGCAGAAGCATTGCTTATGGCTATTTGCTGCTATCACCCTATTCACATCACATATCGGGACAAAAACGGACGAATCTCAGAACGCAATTTATACTGGATTTGCTTCCAACCGCAAGGCATATCCAGTGTCAGACTGCCTTATGAAAAAATATTCCGTGATATGTTCGATGGTGAAATAGATACTGACCACATCATGGCCATGTGCGCACACACTCCCGTTCCACGGATATTTATTATCAACCAGATATTAAGCATTCAGATTTATGATGCTTTTGTCACGACACGCAAGGGAATTGATATACAAATAGACGGTATGTATTATGCCGTACTGGCTTCGCAGTCGGAAGCTGCCGATATGATTTATAAATGTCTGCCCGAACAGTTTAAGAAGCTGCCTGCCGTTATCAGTTACCGGGCACATTACTGGATGCTGGAAGGTGACTATCAGAAAGCGATGAAATTATATCTTTCGTTTGCTCCAGACACAGAAGTGGAAAAAGGCAAGACTTGGGCTGCTATGAACATCGCAAACTTCGATAAATTTATCGACAACGATGTGGAAGCTGAAAAATTTTTACAACTGAAAGAAGCGCTGAAAGAAGAAGGTTGGCCTATCTAATAGTCCAACTCCTCACAACCGAGCGTTATCTCTCCAAAGGGAATCATGGCGTTAAACAGACATATCCGGGAATACGAAGAAAGGTTTTCTACGGATATGTCTGTTTCTATTATCTGCTTTCTGTCAAGTAAAAACTGACGCTGCGTTCCTTTCAGCAACGGAAAAGAAGGGGTATGCCATTCTGTTCCGTTCCAGAGGGCGACATTGGCAATCGATGTGTCGGTAATCCTGCCATTCTTCACAATCAGTATATCATCTTTCTCTCCACGCAAGGCAAAAAGCTTGTTCAGCATGCTACGGTCTGCACTTTTCAGTTCGTATGCGATGTCATCACAAGGTACCAGTTTCAAGCTAGAAACCTGCCTTATCGTATATGGAATATATACAACCTCCTCTATGTTCTCTCCATATACTACCCGGCAGCGTGTCCGTTCCTGCCAAGGTTCTGGCTTCAGAATATCCTCCAAAGAAAGTGCGGGACAATTGCCCCACACCCTTTTTCGGGTTGTATTCATACGGGCATTATGATAGGACAGATTCCACACCTTTCCACCTTCTATACGAATTGTTTCAATAAATCGGCACATATATTTTCTGTATCATTTCTTCATATTCACTTCGGGCCGTACTGCGGAATGTAATTCCTCCCCCACTTTTATACACGAATCCACCATCTGTGTGTTCCAGAAAACGGATCATGACAGCACTATCCAGATTCTTACCATCAAAATATCCCATGACTCCGGTATAAAAACCTCTGTCGTATGTTTCTGCCTCACGGATTATCTCCACCGTTTTCTTCTTGGGAGCACCGGTAATAGAACCGGCGGGAAGGAGTTCGAAGAACAACGACCCCAACTTTTCGTGATAGTTTTCAGGTAAACGCCCTCTGATTTCAGAACTCATTTGAAGCAACCTTCCACAATGAGTATGCAGTTCGTCCAGATAACGGTAGCGCGTAACCGTCACTTCACTAGCCACCCGGCTCAAATCGTTTCGTATCAGATCTGTAATCGTAGCATGCTCTGCCGCTTCTTTTTCATCCCTCAGCAATACTTCCTTCGCATCGGGCAACGAAGCGTCAATTGTTCCTTTCATCGGGAAGGAATAAATATAGCCCTCTTTTATACGGACAAAAGTTTCAGGTGAAAACACAACAAAGCGATCATCATACCAAAGCTTATATCGTGCCGTAGCGTGAAGAAATACTTGATATAAAGAAAGATTCGTTTCAACCGGAGTGGCACACGTTAAATTTGTCAGAAATGAATTTCCCGCATACAAATTACGATGTACAATATCAAACGAACGCAAGTATTCTTCATACGGCTGCGGATAAGCCTTCCAGAAAATATTTTCAGGTTTCAATTCTGATACAGAACATACATTCGCTATCTCAGGAAAAATAAAAGCCAGTTGCCCGGCAGGGATATCATCCAGTTTGGAGACCAGACATTCCGTTTCATCAAAATTAATCAGAAAGAAAAATCGGGTTCTTTCCTTTCCCAACCGGTTCATGCGGGCTATAGCCTCATTGCGGTTACAAAAAGTTAATTTGTTCATCGGGGAGAACGGGTTTTAAAAGACAAAATATAAATAGTAACACCGATAGTCACTACGGCCATTATTCCTTTGAGCCACCAATATGGAAATAAAAAAAGCACACAGTGAATAGCTGTAATCCAAAGTAATGAAACAGAGATAATTTTAGCTCGGAGCGGAATGGCTCTGTCCTCACGAAAACTGCGGATATACGGTCCCAAATACTTATGTTCCAGCAGCCAGGTGTATAAACGTGGCGAGCCTCTGAAAAACAATGCGGCAGAAAGCAGCAAGAAAGGCGTAGTAGGCAGTATAGGAAGAAATATTCCTATAACTCCCAGCAGTAAAGATATGGAACCAATGGCAACATAAATATATTTCATTGTACAAATATACGGAGAATGCGGCATATTTCACTGAAAAGACGACTAAATACATCTATATTTTCATTTTGCTTCTTTTTATTCTATCTTTGCAGAGAGTAAAAAAACAAATTAATATGGAAATAACCAGTGCCGAATTTGTAGTCAGTAATTCAAGAGCAGACATGTGCCCTCAGACTAATCTGCCGGAATATGCCTTTATAGGACGCTCTAACGTAGGAAAGTCCAGCCTCATCAACATGCTGACCAAACAGCCAAAATTGGCTATGACATCTGCAACACCCGGAAAGACATTGCTCATCAACCATTTTTTAGTCAATAAGGAATGGTATTTGGTAGACCTCCCAGGATACGGCTACGCACAGCGGGGTAAAAAAATGATGGACAAGATACAAAAGCTTATAGAATATTATGTGCTTGAACGTGAACAGATGACCTGTCTGTTTGTACTGGTAGACAGCCGTCTGGAGCCTCAGAAAATCGATCTGGAATTTATGGAGTGGCTGGGTGAAAACGGTGTACCTTTTGCTATCATTTTTACTAAATCCGACAAACAAAGCAGTGGTAAAACCAAATTCAATGTCAACCGATATATGGAGGTTTTGAAAGAACAATGGGAAGAGCTTCCACCGTATTTCATATCTTCATCGGAAAAGAAAACCGGACGAAAAGAAATTCTGGATTATATAGAGTCTATCAATAATTCACTGCAAAAATAAGTTCCGAAAAACATACCTTCAGATAGTACTAAATTTGTCTGCATGTTTACAAAAAAAATTCTCGATGTTTTTTTAAAATTTGTACGAATTTTAGAAAAACATCGAGAATTTTTTTCTACTTTTCACCTTTTATTTGGCTAAGCATAAAGATAAAATTATCTCACTGATTTACAAGTATATATAGAAAGCTATGCCTCTATTTCACTCAATTCAAGCCAACGCATTGTTTTCTCGTCAAGTTCATCATTCAGCATCGGAAGACGTTTTGACTTTTCTGTCAGTTCCTCCACACTAAGTGAACCGCTGCATAAAGCCTCCTCCAGTTGTTTCTTTTCTGCTTCCAAATCGGCAATTTCTTTCTCCAGCTGTTCAAACTCTTTTCTTTCCTTAAAAGTCATTCTACGCTTGTCGTTCAAGCGCACACGCTGCGTCTTTTCTTCTTTCGGTTTTACAGCTTCTTTTTCGTGCTCAGCCTTAGCCAGCTTCCAGTCGCGATAGTCTGAATAGTTTCCTGGGAAATCACGTATATCTCCCTGTCCCTTAAAGACTAACAGATGGTCTACAACCTTATCCATAAAATAGCGGTCGTGACTGACTACAATTACGCAGCCCTTAAAGCTTTGTAAATATTCCTCCAGCACCTGAAGCGTTACTATATCCAAGTCATTGGTAGGCTCGTCCAGCACCAGGAAATTAGGATTTTTCATCAGCACAGTACACAGATACAAACGGCGGCGTTCTCCTCCACTCAGTTTATAAACATAACTATGCTGCGTTTCGGGAGTAAACAGGAAATGTTGCAAGAACTGAGATGCCGTCAAACGCTTTCCGTTGCCTAGTTCGATAACCTCAGCAATATCTGTTATCACATCTATTACCTTCATCTGTTCATCAAACTGCAATCCCTCCTGCGAATAATAACCAAAGCGGACGGTTTCACCAATATCGAGCGTACCACTGTCCGGCTTTTCCAGTCCCATCAGGATTTTTATAAAAGTAGATTTTCCTGTTCCGTTATTACCCACAATACCCATCTTCTCATAACGGGCAAAGATATACGAGAAATCTTCCAGAATCTTCAAATCACCGAAACGCTTGTACAGATGATCCGCCTCAAAAATCTTGGAGCCGATGTAAGAGGCTTTCATATCCAGTTTCACATTGCCGTCGTTGAAACGCTGCTTCGCCACTTTCTCCAGTTCGTAGAAAGCTTCTTCCCGATAACGCGCTTTATGTCCGCGTGCCTGAGGCATACGGCGCATCCACTCCAGTTCTGTGCGGTACAAGTTATTGGCACGGGCTATTTCGGCATTGGTCGCCTCGATACGCTCCTGCCTCTTTTCCAAGTAATAGCTGTAGTTCCCTTTATATGAATAAACCTGCTGATTGTCTATCTCGATAATTTCAGAGCAGACGCGGTCCAGGAAATAACGGTCGTGCGTCACCATGAGCAGACTGATGTTT
>OMDZ01000388.1_pt1 | contig 26848 bp, 19 predicted proteins | sample 1673641 | NCBI WGS metagenome assembly OMDZ01 (sample SAMEA103958117, study PRJEB25191) | human gut metagenome | biome: human-associated habitat [ENVO:00009003]; feature: intestine environment [ENVO:2100002]; material: feces | place: Germany | collected 2013/2015
ATCGGAGTTCTTCGTGATATCTAAGCATTTCACCGCTACACCACGAATTCCGCCTGCCTCAACTGCACTCAAGACATCCAGTATCAACTGCAATTTTACGGTTGAGCCGCAAACTTTCACAACTGACTTAAAAGCCCGCCTACGCTCCCTTTAAACCCAATAAATCCGGATAACGCTCGGATCCTCCGTATTACCGCGGCTGCTGGCACGGAGTTAGCCGATCCTTATTCATACGGTACATACAAAATCCTACACGTAGGATACTTTATTCCCGTATAAAAGAAGTTTACAATCCGTAGGACCTTCATCCTTCACGCTACTTGGCTGGTTCAGGCTCTCGCCCATTGACCAATATTCCTCACTGCTGCCTCCCGTAGGAGTTTGGACCGTGTCTCAGTTCCAATGTGGGGGACCTTCCTCTCAGAACCCCTATCCATCGTCGACTTGGTGGGCCGTTACCCCGCCAACTATCTAATGGAACGCATCCCCATCGCTGACCGGAATCCTTTAAAAGGATATCCATGCGGAAATCCTTTGCTATCGGGTATTAATCTTTCTTTCGAAAGGCTATCCCCGAGTCAGCGGAAGGTTGGATACGTGTTACTCACCCGTGCGCCGGTCGCCATCAATTGAAGCAAGCTTCAATCATGCTGCCCCTCGACTTGCATGTGTTAGGCCTGTAGCTAGCGTTCATCCTGAGCCAGGATCAAACTCTTCATTGTAAGAATATCTTTTGCGACAGTTGCCTGTCGGCATTTGCTCTGTTCAGGACGACCGATTGATTTACCGAAGTTCTCAATTTTTCTCTTTCATTATATATATAAGGAAAGAGGATTGACGGTTCTTCTTTACCCGGAGAAATCTGATCTTTTCAATCTTCATTTCTCCGCTCTTGTACTACGTATTGTTTATGTAATCTCTTCATAGATCGCTTCTTCTTGACGAAGGCTTTTCTTTCGGAAAGCGGATGCAAAGATAAGGACTTTATTTCATATCTTCCAAATTTTTTCGAAGTTTTTTTTCGTTTTTCTTTTTCAGGGGTTCTTTGTGAAGCGTTGCTTGACAAAGATTACCTTCAGGCCCACTTTCCTTACAGAATGTAAGCAGAAAAAGATCTAAAACTGCGAATCGTTCGTTCCGCGTATCTCAGAATGTCATTTCGTCGCTGCTCTCGTTCTCGAAAGCGGGTGCAAAAGTAGTGGGTTTTTAATTATGTTCCAAATATATCAAACACTTTTTTTCATCTTTTTGATGAAGTTTTTGCTAAATAGCTGATTTAGAGATATGTTGTAGAACATGTTTTTATAGAAGGTATCGTAGGGAAAAGGAAAGGGGACACATTATATATTCACATGTGCGCGCGAGAAGGAAAAAGAAGCAGAAAAGGGGATAAAAAGAGAAAGAGGGGGAAAGATAGGGACGAAAAAGCGCAAAGGAAAGGGCAAAGAAGGGAAAAGAGAAAAGTAAAAGGTATATGAGAATAGTCCTAAAACAAGTTTGTTTTTATCTCCAGATACTTATTAATCACATCCACTGAAAGGTTCTCTGGAGTAGTCAACAATGAAAATATACCATGCTGTTTTAATGAAGATACGATTAACCGCTTCTCAAAAGCAAATTTTTCTGCTATCACATGCCGGTAATAATCTTCTGTAGAATGTGAAGAACTTGCTATATATTCATTCAACTCTACATCTTCAAAAAACACGACCAACAAACGATGCCGATGACTAAGCTGCTGCAAATAAGGCAATTGACGTTGCAAACTATCTAACCCAGAGAAGTTTGTATACAGCACCAACAAACTACGTCTGTAAAGATGCTTATCAAGATGAACGCATAAAGAGGAAAAATCACTTTCACCAAAATCTGTCTGCTGATTATACAGGGCTTCTAACAAGACCTGCATTTGTCCCTGTCGTTTAGAAGCTGGGATAAAAGTATCGAAACGTTCATTGAATGTGGCAATGCCTGACATATCCTCCTTACGCATAGCAATATATGCAAGTACTAAAGCTGCATTGATGGCATAATCCAGAAGTGTCATTCCCCGAAAAGCCTGCTGCATCATTCGTCCTTTATCGATAATAGCATAGACAGACTGAGCACGTTCATCCTGATACACATTCACCATCAAGCGATTGCGCCTTGCAGTAGCTTTCCAATTAATCATACGAAATTCATCACCTCTTACATAATCCTTAATCTGATCAAATTCAGTATGATGCCCTACCCTACGTATACGCTTGATGCCTTGATCGGTCAGCCGATTATCAATTGCAAGCAACTCATAATGATGTAGCATCAGAAAAGAAGGATACACCTTTACCTGACAAGAAGAGCCGCAAGTATAACGTCGCGCCAAAATACCAATCGGGCTTGAAGCAAAAACACGAATGAAACCGAAATCATAAACACCCCGACAGACAGGATGCAAACTATAATCAATATTCTTACCCTCATGAGGCTGAAGATGCAAACGAAAGTTTACATCACGTTTCTGAAAAACAAAAGGTATTTCGTCAATTACTTCTACAGATACCGTATAAGAATAAGAATTTTCAATACGAATAGAGATAGCATTGTCGTCACCATTGGAGAAACGGACAGGGCACTTCCTAAAAGCCTTTATACCACGAACATGATAAAGCATCCACCCGTCAACGAGCAAGATTATTGCAAATAACAACAATGCCCACTGCCCAATTACAAACAATGGTGCAAAAACATATCCACCGCCCAACAACAAGACGATTAATACCAAAACTATATAAAAACGAGAAGTTAAAAACAAAACCTGAAGCTATAAAAATTACAAACAAAACATTACTGAGGTACTTCTATCTGATCAATCAACCTTTGGGTTATTTTTAAAGGCGTATAGCCCTCCATTTCTGCTTCAGCTGTCAGAATCAAACGATGCTGAAGAACAGAAGGTGCCACAAACTTAATATCTTCCGGAGTTACAAAATCGCGTCCCTGCAACAAAGCATACGCTTTGGATGCCTGAAGCATGCAAACCGATGCACGCGGCGATGCACCAAGATAAATGGTTTTGGCTGTTCGAGTTCGTTGAACTATCTGTACAATATACTGCAACAAAGTACGGTCGACAAACACTTGTCCAAGCAAACTCCTTAACTCCAATAGTTCACTTTTAGATAGTACTGGCATCACCTCATCCAACTTCACTAATGAAGCATTAGCCTGATGACGTTCAAGCACTTCGAGTTCTTCTTCAGCAGACGGATATCCCATCGTTATTTTCATAAGGAAACGATCGAGTTGTGCCTCCGGAAGCTTATAAGTACCTTCTTGCTCAACTGGATTTTGAGTTGCGAGAATAGTATACAATTCTCCCATAGGATAAGTAACACCATCAATACTGGCCTGCCGTTCTTCCATTACCTCGAATAAAGCAGCCTGCGTTTTGGCTGGAGCACGATTGATTTCATCAACAAGCACAATATCGGCAAACGCAGGTCCACGATGAAAATCAAAACCTCCTGTCTGCATATTGAATACAGTGGTTCCCAATACATCGCTTGGCATCAAATCGGGAGTAAACTGAATACGGCTAAAGTCTGCATCAATCAACTTAGAGATCAAACGAGCCAATAAAGTCTTCGCCACTCCCGGTACCCCTTCTATCAACACATGTCCATTACCTAAAATAGCAGTCAGGACAAGATCGACAATCTGCTCCTGCCCCACCAGCACAGAAGCTATCTGCTTTTTCAATTCTGCGATTTTTGCAGAAAAGAATGTAAGGTCAAGCCTATTTTCACTCATAACAAATTTCTGGTTATATCATTCATGTTATCAATCAATCGTTTCATTTGCTGCTCACTCACCTTTGCATTCTTACTATACACTACACTACGTACTGTACGGACAAGGGTAGCTATTGATTCCTTATCTATACCCGTCCGCTTTGCTATTCGATCGAAAGAACGGATGTCTTCTTCCACTACTTCCAAATCGACCTGCAACGAACGGCGCAGCATTTCAGCAAAATAAATATATTTTTTACGCACCAAATCTGCATGGTCTTTCTTCTGAAAATACAGAGTTCCTATTAACTTAACGAACTCCAATGACTTGTTCAATGGAGGCCGTACAACCGGAATAGCACGCTGCCGACGACGAGCCGTAAAAAACATAAAAAGTACAATTCCTGTCAACGTCAGATACAATGCCCAGCGCAAAGGGCGATGAGCTAAAAGATATCTGAAGGGCGATTGTTGTACTTGTGAAGTTTCATCCACATAAGCTTCGGTCCGAACCAATGGCAAACCTTTCATCTGCGAAAGAATTCGGAAAATATAAGCTGCATTATTTCCATCTACCACACCATAATTGGTAAAAAGCAAAGGAGTGGAAACTAAAATAATTTCTCCTTTCCCCACAGGAACAGATAATGCAACAGGGCTATACTGCAAGGTATCAGTCATCAAACCATCCACATTTTTACCTACCACTTCATGTTTTATTGCAAGTACGTCTGCATCTGCTGAATCGGCAGACAAAGTCGATGCACACAATTGAGGATAGAAATAATATGCCAAAGAGTCGCCTGGCGATACTATCCAGATAAGACTGTCGCGAGCAAACAAAGAGACTGCTTGTTTTTTCAATGCATTAAAATAGAAATAAGAATAATTCCCATGCACCCTCAACGTGTCTTCCAGACGAGCCGGAAACAAATTACTCACCAACAGAACTTTATCTCCACGACTTGCCATAGAAAGTAAAGCTTCCACATCAACATCGGACAATGCAAGGTGCTCAGAAATAGCCAAAAAGCCTCTACGTTTTAATGTATCTTCAGAAGCCAACTGATAAAACGTCTTACGGGACAAAGTATACGTTTCAGAAGCCGAAACAGACACTAAGCTATCGAAAAGTGCACACCCAAAAGGCTGCTCATCATAATGGCCAAAAGTCGGACGCCAAACAAAACGTTTAGGCAAACGACACTCTATAGCGAACATCAACAACAGAAAAGCAACAATTCCTACAACAAACCAGTGCCTGCCTTTCATGTATCACCCCCTTTCTTCACCTCACTCTGTAAAGCACACATAGAACGGAAAAGCATTTCGGTTGCTTCAAAATTGCCATAACGTACACGCAAAAAATGATCGGTCAAACGACTGAAAGCCCCCATACGCACCTCGTATATATATTGCGTAGGAGTTTTGTAAGGCTGCCAAACAATGCGCTCCTCATCATTCAGCAACTTCAACGTCTGTAAATAAAGCAAACGTACGGCTTCCCGATAATTTTCTGAAGTTACCGCATGCGATATAGCCTTTTCAAAATCAATGCCATATATTGTATCTTCCGAAACCTCATACGAAATATCTGTCTGAGAATATGAACGAAGAAATAATGAAGGACGTTTTTTATATATAAACCAAACTAAAAAAAGCAATAATAAAATAACCAGTACAATCAAAATGACTTCGCCATATTCACTCATTACCCGACTACCGAAAAGCTCTTGCAATAACTTCCCTATCTGACGACTCAGCCATTCCATAATATTTATATCAGGAGTAAGCAACTCCCGATTATAATAATATGAAGGATCTGCCTGCCAGGTATTCACCAAATCAATATTATAAGCCAAAGTATCGGTAGCCGAAGTATTCATCTATGCTTCAAGGCAAATTAAAGTTGGTCAAAATGATTAATGTCCTCCTCTATTCTTACACTATCCATTTTTTCTGCAGCATGACCATATTGATAAGCAAGGCCTACCAAATAGAATATCATAGCAAGATAAGCACCGAAAGCCTGAAGAACACCAAACAGATAAAGCATAAAGTTATAGCCGACAGAAGTACCTATTCCACTACCCGCATCGCTTGCTATAAAAAATGTCTTTACCAATATAGATATGTACCAAGGCATTGTCGTTACTCCCTGCAATATACTTGCTAAAAAGCCCATCACAATAGCCATCAACACAACGCCACCCCATGTGGCAAAGCCCAGACGAAAAGCTTTGCTAAATGCTTTCATCAGAGATATATCTTCAAACAAATAAATACTTCCCCACAACAACAATGGTGCTAATAGCAACAAACCTACCAACAGCAGCAGAAAAACAAACAAAACCGAAAAGGACGATACCAAGGAAGCTAATACGCCAATCACAAGTCCTATCAGAACCATCATAAATATCGCAAACAGAGTAAGCGAAAACAATCGCTTGAAATTACGATAAAGCAATGGTTTTAATTCTCCAAATTCGATTCCTGACAAACGCTGTTCACGTTCATTATAAAGCCTCATCAAGGTATATACCAAAGCCCCCAACAGATTGGTACCGATTAAGCTGATCAATAAAAGCAATCCATAATAAGAAACAAATGTAACTACTTGCCCCGAATCGGTAAACATTGCTTCAACCACAGCCGGATCAGCTGTTCCAAGCATCATTCCCATCAGTCCATTCATGCTTAAAGCCTGTATCAGACTGACAGGCAACAGTAAGTATGTGACATACTTTAACAGCACTTTCCAATTCTCTTTGATAAAATCAAATGTTGCATTCAGTTTATCGCCAAACGTACGCTGGACATACATTGCGATTTTAGGTTTCTGTGTTTCCATATCGTCTTCTGTTCGGTAAATAAATCACTAGTGGGCACTTTAAATTAAACATCGTTCTTTGAAATCTTTGATAATCGCATAGTTAAATATCTTTTTGGAGCGTGACGATTTGAATTGAAAAGTTGTTTTAGCTTTGTCCAAAAGCTAAAAACAATGAACCAAGGCAAATATATCTTCGCTCAACTTACAGATTTTCTTCCCCGTCGTGTCTTTGACCGTTTGGTAGAGAAGTATTCCGGGAATAAGAAAATCAGAACATTCACCTGTTGGAATCAGATGCTGTGCATGATTTTCGGACAACTGACCGCCCGAGATAGTATGCGTGAGCTTATGCTCAGCCTTGAGGCACACAAGAGCAAGTACTATCACTTGGGATTCGGTGCAACAGTTAGCCGTACCAATCTGGGGAAAGCAAACCGGAATAGAGATTATCGTATCTACGAAGAATTTGCTTATACCCTGATTGCGGAAGCCCGTAATAGCTACAACAAAAATGACTTCGAGGTGAAAGTTGACGGTAATGTTTATGCCTTTGATTCCTCCACCATAGACCTTTGTCTGAATGTTTTTTGGTGGGCGGAATTTAGGAAACACAAAGGAGGCATCAAACTTCATACCTTGTATGATGTAAAGACTTCCATACCGACAATCGTACTGGTAACCAATGCTAAAGTACATGACGTAAACATGCTGGATGAGTTGAGTTATGAAAAGGGAAGTTTCTATATCATGGATAAAGGATATGTTGACTTCACCCGTTTGCATAAGCTTCACACCTGTGGTGCTTACTTCGTTACACGTGCAAAGGATAATATGAGATTCCGTAGAATGTATTCCCGTGAAGTCGATAAAACAACCGGAATAAAATGTGACCAGATTGGAATACTTGAAACGTATAAATCGCTCAAAGCATATCCGGACAAACTTCGGCGGGTTAAATACTACGATGAAGAACTGGGCAGAGAATTTGTGTTCATCACCAACAACATGGAACTCTCAGCAGAGGAAGTAGCCTTGCTATACAAGAACCGTTGGCAGGTGGAACTATTTTTCAAATGGATAAAGCAACACCTGAAAGTAAAATCTTTTTGGGGAACCACGATGAATGCAGTCAAGACACAAGTCTACTGTGCCATCATAACATACTGTCTGGTTGCCATTGTCGCTTACAAATTGAAAGTTAACCGTCCAATCTACGAAATCCTACAAATTTTGAGTTTTTCTCTACTGGATAAAACGCCTGTAAGAGAGATACTTACCAATTGCGATTACAAAAATGTCAAAGAACTAAATTATAAACAATTGAAAATCAGCTGGGACTAAGTGCCCAGCAGTGACTCTGGAAACATAGTGATAATCGTTTAAATGTTATAATTGTTCACTATAAATTTAATACTTTTATCGCTATGTTCCTAATTTTCAGTGAAATATTTATTTGCTTATATCGAACTCACGTTAAATATATTCTCATCATTACATGCAATACTCCAAATGCCAGCTGCTCCTCGTTCAGGCTCATCGACTATCACTACCCCAAGAAACTCCTGCTTCTCCGTATCAATCACACTAAATGCGCTTGTATTCATCCAGCCTTGCTGCAATTGCGAAGTCGGTACTGTATAACGACCAAGATTGTGCGATACATACACATATTTGCCATTGGGCGTAATGCATATTCCGCGCAAAGCGTTACTTCCATTAGCCAGCTGTATATCTTTTACTTTCGTAAAACTTTCAAGGTCAATTACCGATACACACGCTGCCACGTAATCCAAGTCGGCCCGTTGTGCAGGAAGGAAATTAGTAACATACAAGAACTTTCCATCTTTACTAATCACTGCCGATTTGGGTTCTCTAAGTACAGCTACCGTACGCATTACTTTATTGGTTTTCAGATCTACCTCCGATACCGTGTTCTGAAACTGGTTACAAACGTACAAGCATCCCGCCTCCTTATTCACAATCGGGCTACAAGCTCCAGAGCCGGTCTCTACAGCTGCCAGTTCTTTTCCGGATGTTAAATCCAGCACATGCAGTATACCTTTCGATTCGAAAGTTGTAGCATAAAGAGTGTTACCGTTGATACACACTCCAGTTGGGATTTCTGACATAGCAAAAGTTCTTTCCAGCTTTTGTCCATCCGGCGAATAAACCGCAACCCGTTTCTGTCCTTTTTCCGACATTACCAATTTGCCTTGAGCATCCAAAGCAAGTCCTGTCGGAAATAGTGGAGTCTGATCCGCCCAAGCAGACGTAGCCATACCAAACATTAATCCCAGTAGCAAGCATTTTACGTTTCTTTGTGTTTTCATGTTTTTATATACGGTTCATTAACTGTTTATTTTGTTCGAATATATCCCAATTCACTAGAGATTCGTTTTGCAGCCTCGATTATCAGAGAAGCGTCCTTTTCTATGACTTCTTCCGGAAGCCGGTCTTTTGGACCGGAAATCCAAATCGCCCCACAAGGGTATCCTCTATAATTAAAAATAGGCGCGCCGATACAAATCACTCCCGACAATTCTTCCTCATTATCCATCGCATATCCTTTTTGCAGTACCTCTTCTAATTCTTTCAGATAATCTTCACGGGAGGTTATTGTCCGTTCATTATACTGCTTAAAATCCATATAGGACAGATAACGGTCTCTGACATTGTTAGGCAGATAAGCCATAATTGCCTTACCCGGTGCCGAGCAATGCAACTCAAAAGGTTTTCCTGGAGAAAGTGTAAAACTAAAGGCGTGGAGTCCTTGCGCCTGATCTATAAATATTCCTTTTTCTTCTCCCATCACTCCAAAGCACACCGTTTCTTTCACACAATCACGCAGATTGCGCAAATGAGGATAAACGGTCTCAAGCAGCTGATGTTCGTTCAAAGCACGGAAACCCAGTGTCAACAATTTGCGCGAAAGTTTATAACGACGGGAATCCTCATCGTATATCAGATACTCCAAACGTACCATTGTATTCAATATACGATAAGTTGTAGTTTGGGAAATTTCAAGATCTTCCTTTACCTCCTGCAGCGTTTTTCCTTTAAAGCTGTATGAGAGATATTCCAATACCGCCAAACCTTTTTCAAGGTTAGGTACTTTGTAATTAGAGTCCTGATTTTCCATATTTGAACACATGTTTTCCGTATTTGAAATAATGTTTCACTTCGGAAATAAATATAAATATCTCATCGAAATAAAACAAAATTTTAGCCAGTTTTTTAGTCGCGTTTTTTATTTCGTTTTGATCTGTATGTTTTTTCCTCAAACTGTTACAATCAACTGCGCGGATAAAACATCTGCACCTCAAAACTATCAGCAACGATTCTTCGCAATTCATCCATGCCGGACAATTCACCTTTTGCCATTGCCTGCGTAAGAATATTGCCTATAGCTGTTGCCTCTACGGGACCAGTCTGAACAGGAATACCCAGTGCATCGGCGGTTAACTGATTGAGCAAGCGGTTTTGCGATCCACCGCCAATGATGTTCAGTCGAGAAATCGGTACAGACAAGAAACCATCCAGACGATCTACCGCCTGCCGGTACTTGGCAGCCAGCGACTGCAACACACACTTCACCAGTTCTGCTTTACTCTGCGGTAACCGGAAATTCTGCTGACGGCAGTAATCCAAAATGGCGGCTTCCATACTAGCAGGATTCATAAAACGATCATCATCTACCGGTATGAACGCATCGGTAACAGCTTTTTCAGCTTGCGGAATAAGCTCATCATAAGTTTGCTCTTCTCCCCGCAATTTCCATTCTGACATCAGGCGTTGCAAAATCCATAAACCCGTAATGTTTTGAAGGAAGCAAATGCGATTCCCTACACCTCCTTCGTTCGTAAACTGCGCCATTCGGGCTCCTTCCGTCAGAACTGGTCTATCCAGTTCTACTCCCAGCAATGACCAGGTACCCGAACTGAGATATGCCACTGTTTCGTTTGTCACCAGTGCCGCAGCTACAGCACTAGCAGTGTCGTGCGAACCTACTGCAATCACGTCAACAGCTCCCAAGCTTGTTTCGCGGGCTACTTCTTCCGTCAAACGACCACGCACATGCCCCGGAAAAACAATCTCTCCAAACAGATGTTCCGGAAGCCCCACCGCACGAATGGTATCCGACGACCAGCAGCGGCAACGCGCATCCAACAACTCGGAAGTAGAAGCAATGGTATATTCCGTATTAGCCGTACCAGTCAGGAAATAGCTGAACAAGTCTGGCATAAATAGCAGTTTATCGGCTACATCCAGTTGCGGGTCACTAGCTTCCTTCATACTGTACAATTGGAAAAGAGTATTAATCGGCATTACCTGTGTACCGGTTACTCGATAATGTTCACCTGGTTCCAACAGACGGAAAACTTTCTCTGGCATCCCTTGTGTACGCTCGTCACGATAGCAGACCGGATTTCCCAACAGATTTCCGTTTTTATCGATCAGACCAAAATCAACTCCCCAGGTATCTATACCGATTCCACTAACCGAGTAGCCCCGTCGGGCAGCTTCTTTCAGCCCGTTCTTCATCTCCTCGAAAAGAGCCGGAAAATCCCAATACACATGCTTCCCCATACGCACCTGACGGTTAGGGAAACGGTATATTTCCTCCATCTTCAGTTTTCCGTGAACGAGGAAGCCGGCAATGACTCGCCCGCTTCCTCCTCCAAAATCAACTGCCAGATAAGTATTCTTAACTACAGTTTCTTTCATAATGTCATACTATTTGGTTTTCTTGCCCAGCACGTACGTTTCCAGATCGTCTATTTCGGCAGGAGTAAGTACATCGTACGCCCCACCCGACTGTACCATAATGCGGCACGCCATCTCAAAGAACATGGCACGTTCGAAAGCCTCATCAAAGTCTTTGCCACATACCACCTGACCATGTTTGGCCAACAATACTGAATTATGGTCGCGCATCGCCTCTACCACTCCGGCAGCAAGTTCTTTCGAACCCGGACGATAATAAGGCACTACAGGAATTTCCGTTCCTACATGGCAGGGAATTTCTGCCGTTACATTGAAGTTTGTCGGTCGGTTCTTCATACAGGCTATCACCGTAGCATACTCTGACTGGAAATGCAAAACCACATTCACATCCGGACGCTCGCGAAGGATACCCAAATGAAAACCGCTCTCCATCGATGGTTTCACTCCGTTCAGCGACTGACCGTCGGCAATATTGCAAATAGCCACATTCTCTCTGCGAAGAGAAGGAACCCACGAGCCGGTTCCTGAAATCAATGCCTGTTCGCCAATGCGCCACGACAAGTTACCACTACTACATATAGTCAACCGGGCATCACCACAACGGTGAGCCTGCGAAATAAATTCCTGAATATGTTCTTCTGTTATCATCATAATAAATATTCTTTTTTCAAATTCTGCAATCTGAGTTTATTTATAAATAGGTCCATAAGTAGCACAAGCCCGATAGTCGGCACCTTCCTTATCCATGCCGAAAGCATTCCATGCGGCAGGACGGAAAATCTGGTCATCTTCCACATTATGCATGCAAACCGGTATGCGCAACATCGAAGCCAGCGTAATAAGATCCTGACCGATATGACCGTAACTGATGGCACCATGATTAGCTCCCCAATTGTTCATTACCGAATATACGTCTTTGAAAGCCGGTTTATCGCACAAACGCGGCACAAACCAGGTAGTAGGCCATGTCGGGTCGGTACGCATATTCAGCTTCTCATGGATTTCAGGATCGATGGTCACCGTCCATCCTTCGGCTATCTGCAGCACAGGACCAAGACCTTTTATCAGATTCAGACGCATCATCGTAACAGGCATTCCTCCCTTAGACAGGAAGTTCGAAGAGAAACCTCCGCCACGGAAGTAATCACGGTCTGCCGGATACCAGGTTGTTGCTTTCAGACAGTTGTCTACATCAGCTTCTGTAATATTCCACGGTTCTTTCATCACCGGATTGCCATTTTCGTCAACCGACTGTCCTGAGCCGTCCAGTGTAGTTGCTCCAGAGTTAATCAGATGGATGATACCGTTAGCAGCCAGACCTGTCAGTTCCTTACCTGTTACACGTTTTACAGCTTCGGGGCTCCAATAGGTACGTACGTCCGAGAATATCTGAGCACGATTGGTCAGCAAGTGTCCGAACAGCATAGCTACACCGTTGCAGGCATCATTTTCAGTAGCTACGACAAAAGCTTCGCGAATGCCGTTCCAGTCGAAAGATGTGTTGAGCAATGCTTCGGGATAGTCACCATTGGGATAAAAATCTGTCCACTGACGCTGTCCCTGGAAACCGGCTGCTATGGCGTTGTGGCCCAATGCCTCTTCCTTGAATCCCAGTTCTTTCAGACGAGGATTACCTGTCATCAGGTCGCGCATGATAATCATCATTTTCACCACAAACTCCCAGTCGGCATCTTTCTGCTCGCGAGTCTTGCGCTTCTCGGGACGGTTTTTGAAGTCTTCTCCTTCGTTTACCTTACAGTATTTCTCGGTCCAGGCCATTGCCTTGGCATACTCTTCAGGATCGTAAATACCTTCTGTCATGCGGCGGATGATTTCAGTCAGGTCCACTGATTCGTTGCGCATACCCAAATACTCCTGGAAGAAATCCGGATTGACAATCGAACCTGCGATTCCCATAGATACACTACCCATAGACAGGTAAGACTTGCCACACATCGTGGCCACAGCCTGTGCCGCACGGGCAAAACGAAGAATCTTTTCGGCTACATCGGCCGGTATGCTGTTATCGTCCAGATCCTGTACATCGTGTCCGTATATACCAAAAGCCGGTAAACCTTTCTGAGCATGTCCGGCCAGTACGGCTGCCAGATACACTGCTCCGGGACGTTCAGTACCGTTAAATCCCCACACAGCTTTCGGATAATAAGGATTCATGTCCATTGTTTCAGCGCCATAACACCAGCACGAAGTGACAGTGATGGTAGAACCTACTCCTTCACGCTCGAACTTTTCGGCACAAGCCGCGCTTTCGGCTACCCGACCAATGGTTCCGTCGGCAATCACACACTCTACCGGACTACCATCTCCGTTTTTCAAGTTGCTGCTGATAAGCTGGGCTACAGCTTTAGCCAGATTCATAGTCTTTTCTTCCAGACTCTCACGAACTCCGCCCTGACGACCGTCAATGGTGGGACGAATACCGATTTTAGGATACTTTTTCATAATTCTGATTATAATGAGTAGAATAAATTAATATGTATTTTATTAAAGATTATCTATACTGATCTGTGCTGATTCCCGGATAAAAAAAATTATAAGGAACATCGCAGCCTTACCTCCGTCGGGAGGTACTCCTGCACTGTCGTGTTATTGAGAACAAAATGTGCCACCTCATCGCCCATCTTATGCCAGTCGATGGTCAGTGCAGTAATTCCTTCGTCGATTACTTCGTACGAAGGAATATCGTTATAGGCCAGCAGTCCGAAGTCCTTTCCACACTTCAATCCCTCTAGCCTGCCCTGCTTCACTACCTTAACCACATCCTGTTGTTTGATGGCCAAATAAGCCGTTTGCGCTTCAACCTGCAGATTGTCTACATCGTCTTCGATCGTGCACTCCAAACGGTTTGCCTGACAAAAACGCACAAAGTAATCCTTGCTGCTCTGCGGATGTTTCAGCGTACGCGGAAACAAAAAGACAAATTTCCGGTAACGGGTCAACCGGTCTTTCAGACTCTCCAATGCACGATAGAACGATTCGTCAAAATCCTGGCAAACATACGAGTACTTTGCTTTATCGAACTTACCGAAATCGAGCAATAACAGCCTGGCGGGATTGATTTTATGCAATGCCTTACTGAACTTCTCGTTGTCGAAGTTCATCACTACATACTTGTTGTACTTGCCCACAGATTCACGGACAATGGTATTGAAGAGGTGCTCGTTGTACTGATGAAACAACAAATCTACTTTATAATTGAGTGGAAGATGACTCACAAAACTGTTGTACAGCGTTTCTTTAAAAGGTGTATATTGGTCGAGCAAAAGCAATACGTTTGTAACCTGACTCGTAACAAAATAACCTTTGCGGGGCGTTGAGTCAATCAGTCCCCGTTCCCTTAAATCCTGGAAAGCCTTGAATACAGTATCACGCGAAACCCCATACCGACGGCTCAGTTCGTTGATGGAAGGCAAAGAGTCTCCTTCCAAAAACTCACGCATCGAAATAGCCTGACTGATACGATCGGCCAGCTGCGTTACTTTACTTGACTGTTGTCCGAATGTGTTGCTTTCCACGGTGTTTTTTCTACTTAAAGCACAGGCATTACAGCTGTGCTGAACTATACTGATACAAAGGAAAGTATTTTTTGCAAAGAAAACGAGACTCAGGATGGTGTTATACAACATATTCACATAAAAAAGCCAGATTGGCGCAATGTTTTCGGCAAATGCAGTCAACGATAGCAATAGGACTTTTTTGCATAGTTAGGAAAAAATATTTTCCTAAGAGCCTGTTTAAATTTTGTTCAGTAACATTCTTATCGCCGCAAGTTTCACCATCTCCTCTGCCGAATCGAACGTAAATTCGTAGTTTCGGCAGAGCCTCCTGTAATTATCAAACCAGGAAAAAGTTCTTTCCACAATCCATCTCTTACCTATTGGTTTAAAGCCATTTGACTTGTCTCCGCTGACAATGACTTCCAGCATATATCCGAAAGCCTTTTTGATTTGGGCTGCCACTTCGCCCCTATATCCGGCATCCGCCAAGATAACTTTGATATTGCAACAAAGCTCCTTCAAACATCTGGCCAACAGGTAAGCGGCCTTTCCGTCATGTACGCAAGCTATTGTTACCATGACAGCTATCAGGAAACCGTTCTTGTCAACGACAATATGACGTTTAATTCCCTTCACCTTCTTATTGCCGTCAATGCCATTGAGAGAACGGTTATCACCCCAGCGGACACTTTGGCTGTCCATAATGCCCACGCTTGCTTCGGCTTTTTGACCTTGCTTGACACGGACTTTTTCACGTAAGTTGTTCAGCAACAAGTCAAATTCACCCATGGAAGACCATTTGCGGTAATAATAGTAAACCAATTCCCAAGGGGCAAAATGGGAAGGGAGCATACGCCATTGGCAACCCGTCTTTACGAGGTAGAAAATGGCATTCCATATCTCACGCAAATCATATTTTCGCTTTCTTTCTTGCAGGTTCAAGATTTTCTTGATAACTTGCCACTGTGTTTCTTCTAAATCCGTCGAATACATAATTATTTCAAGTGTGGTAACTTAAAAATAATCATTTTCGCGGAAAGAAGAAACACTCTTTCAATATCAAACTGTAAAATTTAAACAGGCTCTAACTGGAGAATAATTTTTTCCTAACTGGGGAAAAAACAGAGCCCTTAAGTCGTTTCACCACAAGCCATACTTACACGACTCGCAAGCCATGCAAGTACGATTCATTCATCAGACAGATTACCTGATCGGTACTGATAGAAAAAGAGGGATGTGTCTTCACGACATATCCCTCTCAAAACCCATACCAGTAGTGATTCTTTTATATTATTAGAGGTATAATGAAGAAGAGAGTAGACCGAATCTGGCTACTGCATGGGCAACTAAACATCTATCAAATCGCAAAAAAACATCTATCTATCAGTCAGTCGCCCCGCCTCCCAATGCATTGTACAGACTGATCATATACTGACACTGGGAAAAACTGTCCGAAACAACATTCAGACGTGCACTCAATAGCGACTGACGCGCCGTCAGCAATTCCAGATAAGTGGCATTGCCCGTCCGATACAAAGCTTCGGCAGTCTGCACGGTGCGTTCCAATTCGCGGCATTGCTTCTGATGACTCTCCAGACTGCGCTGTGCCGAACTTACAGCATACAAAGCATCGTTCACTTCCTGTCCGGCATCGAGCAATGTCTGTTTGTAATTAAGCAAAGCTATTTGTTCTTCGTCCTTGGAGACACGCAGATTGGAAATCAGCTTGCCACGGTTGAAGATGGGTTGAGTCAACGATGCCACGGCCGACAGAATCCAACCACCCGGATTGGTCACTGCCTGACCTAAAGAATTGGTCCAACCGGCACTACCCGAAAGTGTCAGATTAGGATAGAAAGCCGAACGCGACTGGTTGGTCGTGTAATACGCATTGGCCAGCGTCATCTCCGCCTGCACGACATCGGGGCGTCTGGACAACAACCGCAGAGGCACACCCGTCTGAAACGTATCGGGGAACTGCTGTTCCTTCAGCGAGCTCCGTTCGATGGTGCGCGAAGTAATGCCCAGCAAAGTGCAAAGCGTATTCTCGGCTTCGCGCTGCTGACGAAGCAAATCGTTGTGGGTAGCCTCTAGCTCGTACAAGCTGGCACGTGCCTGCGTAACGGCATTCTCAGTCTCCTCACCGACTTTCAATTTGGATTCGAGCAGACGTACCTGTTCTTTCCACACTTCCAGCGTAGACGAGCTGATGGCTATCTGCTCGTCCAGCATCAGAAGCGAATAATAATCATTGGCAATGGTAGCAATCAGATCGGAGCGGATTGCTTGCTGATAGGCCTGCTGCTGAAACAAAGTGGCCTGAGTGCCTTTCCGGGCATTGCGCAGGTTGCCAAACAGGTCTACTTCCCAGCTTGCCTGGACAGGCAGCTCGTACGTTTTCACCGCCTTGCCTCCATCGCTGCTGGTCAGTGTGCCTTGAGGCGACAAAGTAAGCGAAGGCAAGAACGACAGGTTGGCAGCTCTGAGTTGTGCCTTTGCCTGGTCTAAGCGCAACCATGCGGTCTGCATATCTGTATTGTTTTCCAACCCGAAACGTATCAGCTCCTGCAACAGAGGATCCTGAAAGACCTCCTGCCAAGGCAGATCACCGAAACTGACGGAATCTTCTCCGGCCGCCATATCAACATCCCTGAACAGGCTGTCTACCGGCAGGTTGTCGGGACGTTGGTAATTGCGGTAAATGTGGCAACTGCTCAGCATTGCCATACACATTATTATATAAACTATCTTTTTCATAATTTTCTGTCTTCTTTTCGTTTACCCATAACCCGTTCTTCCAAATACTGGAAAGTAATGAAGAAAGCAGGTGTTACAAACAACAGCGCTACCGTACCTATCAGCATGCCTCCTACGGCACCTACGCCCAGCGAAGTATTACCATTGGCTCCTACACCCGAAGCAAACATCAGCGGAAGCAGACCGAATATCATGGTCAGTGCCGTCATCAGGATAGGCCTCAAACGTACGCCGGCAGCCGAGATGGCAGCCTGCGACAGCGACATGCCTTCCTTACGCCGCTCGGTAGCATATTCGGTCAGCAGGATAGCCGTCTTCGACAAGAGTCCGATCAGCATGATCAGCCCTGTCTGCAAATAGATGTTGTTCTCAATCCCCCACAGGCGGGCGAACAGGAAACTTCCCATCAGTCCGAAAGGTACGGACAGAATAACAGCCATCGGGATAAACAGACTTTCGTACAGAGCACAAAGTATCAGATAGATGAACAGAATGCAGACCCCATAGATAATGACCGTGTCGTGCGAGTTGGCCATCTGCTCTTCCTCGCGTGTCATGCCCGAAAACTCGTAACCGTAACCTGTAGGAAGCGTCTGCGCAGCCACTTCTTTCACCGCATTGATGACATCGCCCGAACTGTATCCGCTGGCAGGCATACCCTGTACATTGATAGACGAAAACATGTTGAAACGCGTCAGCGACTCGGCACCGTATGTCTTGGTCAGCGTCACAAACTGGCTGACCGGTGCCATGCCATCCGATGTCTTCACATAAATATTGTCGAGCGACTGCATCGTCTATCGTCTTACGGCTGTCCGACGGTGCCTGTATGATAACCCTGTACAGCTTCGTGAAACGATTGAAATTGGAAGCATAAATGCTACCGAAATAGCCGGACAAGACGGACAGGACGTGTTCTGTTGTAATACCGGCCCGCTGACATTGTGCCTCATCCACGTCGACACGATACTGCGGGAAGCGTGCACTGAAAGAAGTATAAGCCATCTGGATTTCCGGACGTTTGTTCAGTTCTATCAGGAAATTATCTGTTACCTGGCTCAAAGCATCAATACCCTTACCCGAACGGTCCTGCAAATACAGTTCGAAACTGTTACCCGTTCCGTAACCTGAAATCATTGGCGGCGAGAACACAAAGATATTCGCATTCTTTATGTGAGCCGTACGCCGATAGATTTCAGCCGAAATAGCATCTACACTGTTTTCCTTGCCCGGGCGTTCGTCCCAGTGCTTCAACTTCACAATAAACATACCATGCGAAGCACCGCTACCGGAACCCATTCCAAAACCAGCCACCTTGTTGAAGTTCGCTATCTGCGGAATTTCCTTCAACTCTTTCTCCACCTTTTCCATAATACTTGCCGTCTCGGCCAACGTACTTCCTGCAGGAGCATCCAAGCTGACAAATATAGAGCCGGTATCCTCCGAAGGTACCAGACTGGTCTTGGTCGTTCCCATAAAATAGAACAATAACAGGACCGCAGCCGCAAATGAAGTCCATGCCAGCCATTTTCTTTTAATAAAGAATTTGGCTCCGGATTTATATTTCAACACAATGCGCTTGAAAGCCGAATCGAATGCCAGACGGAAGCGGGTCGAGAATTCCGGTTTCTTACCGTCGACCAGAATTTCGTTCGGACGAAGAATCAAAGCACAAAGGGCAGGCGAAAGCGTCAAGGCATTGATGGCCGAAATACCTACCGCCACAGCCATCGTGATACCGAACTGAGTATAGAACACTCCTGACGTACCACCCATAAACGACACCGGAACAAACACTGCCATAAACACCAGAGTCGAAGTAACGATAGCCGAAGAAATGCCACTCATGGCATCGATAGAGGCTCTGTATGGCGAACGGTACCCCTCGTCAAACCTTACCTGCACAGCTTCGACCACAATAATGGCGTCGTCGACAATCGTACCGATGGCCAACACCAATGCAAACAGTGTAAGCAGATTGATACTGAATCCTGCTATGTAAAGCACCGCAAACGTACCTATCAGCGAGACAAAGATACTGACGGTAGGGATCAGCGTAGAACGCGGATTCTGGAGGAAGACATATACAACCAACACAACCAGTATGATAGCTTCAATCAAAGTCTTGATTACTTCGTTGATAGAAGCATCAAGGAAATTCTTGGTACTCATCAGTTCCACAACTTCCACATCTTCGGGCAACGTTTCTTTCAGTTCTTCCAGAAACTTGTCTATCTCCATGATGATCTCATTGGCATTGGTTCCGGCCGTCTGATTGATCATACACGTACTGCCCGGAGCTCCGTTCACACTACCGGTATACGAATAGCTCTGTGCACCCAGTTCTACGGTAGCAATGTCTTTCAGTTTCAGTACCCGACCGTCGTCCAGTGCCTTAATGACAATCTCTTCAAATTCCTGTTCCTTCTCCAGACGTCCACGATACTTCAATGTATACTGGTAGACATTCTTGGAATCCTCGCCGATAGAACCGGTCGAAGCTTCAATGTTCTGACTGGACAAGGCAGACTCCACATCGCTTGGTTCCAACTCATACTGAGCCATCACTTCAGGTTTCAGCCAGATACGCATGGCATAGTCACCACCCATCACGTTTACTTCGCCTACACCCGAGATACGCTGCAACTGCGGTTTAACGTTTATACTCAGATAATTAGTCAGGAAAGTTTCGTCATACGTCCCGTTCGGGCTATACAAACCAAAGATTTTCAGCATACTGCTCTGACGCTTCATGGTAGTTACGCCTACTTTGGTTACTTCGGCCGGCAACAAAGAAGTGGCAGTAGAGACTTTGTTCTGCACGTTGACAGCCGCCATATCCGGATCGCTTCCCTGCTTGAAGTAGACTGTAATTTCAGCACTACCCGTATTGCTGGCTGTAGAAGTCATATAAGTCATGTTCTCAACGCCGTTGATGGCTTCTTCCAGAGGTACGATCACACTCTTCTGCACAGCTTCGGCATTGGCACCGCTATATGTAGTAGATACACGGATAGTAGGCGGAGCAATATCCGGATATTGTTCAACCGACAAGGCATAGAGTCCGATAAGTCCGGCCACCAGAATTACGACCGAAATCACCATGGAGAGAATCGGCCGGTCTATAAAATGCTGTAGTTTCATTATGTCAGCCCTCCATATTTGTTTCGTTTGCCTGTGGCGTAACCGATGCACTTACTACAGTGCCGTCCTTCAGCAAGCCGGCACCCTCGGACACAATCACATCGCCTTCGCTCAGTCCGCTTTCTACAATATATTCTTTTCCATCGTTTATCTCAAATACTTCAATCGGGGTCGAAACAGCTTTTCCGTCTACTACTTTATAGGCAAAAATTCGATCCTGTATTTCGTACGTTCCTCCTTGCGGGATAACGATGCATTGTTTCCGCTCATAAGGAATAACCACACTGGCTGATCCACCACTCATCAGACGTTTGCCTTTATTATCGAATACCGCCCTCAAACTGACTGTTCCGGTTGTTTTGTCGATACTGCCACTGATGACATCTACTTTTCCTTTCTGCTCGTACACCGAACCGTCATTCAGTTGTAGAGAAACTTCGGGAAATGAGGCCAACGTGCTGTCCAACGAACCGTATTGTGCTGTCAGACTCAAAACCTGTTTTTCACTTAGCGAGAAATAGACGTACATTTCCGAATTGTCCGATACACGAATCAAAGGGTTGCTCATGGAGGCGCTTACCAACGCACCGATACGGTAGGACGTCATACCCGCATAACCGTCAACCGGACTTTTTACCTCTGTATAAGAAAGATTGTTTTCGGCATCTGTCAACTCAGCCTGCGCCTGTTCCAGCAGTGCTTTGGCACTTTGATAATCGTTCTGTGCCGTACGAAGCTCAAAATCTGAAATAACTTTGTCATTAAACAACAACTGCTTTCCTTCCAACGTCTGTTTAGCAGTGGCTTCACTGGCCTGTGCCGTAGCTACAGCCGCTTTTGCCTTTTGTAAAGTTGCTTTGTAAGGTACCTGATCAATAACAAACAATACTTGCCCTTTGTGTACTTGTGCTCCTTCTTTCACCAATACCTGTGTAATGGTTCCTGAAACCTGCGGGCGAATCTCTACATCCTGCTTACCTTCGATCACAGCCGAATAGCTGACAGAGAGTTCTCTGTCCTCGGGTTTCAATGTCATTAACGGATAATCTTGTTTTCCCTGTTGCTGTAAGTTCTGCGGCATCCCGACAAAACGGTCATGCAACATACACCTAATAAAATTACTCTTTTCACCTTCATTTTTACTCAAATTTGTTATTTTTCGAGCAAAATTATAGGCAATATCAACGAGCTTTTTGGCAATTTGGAACAAAGATTTGTCCAAAACACCCCTTATTAGATTTTGTTAGGAATCCATATGTCTATTTGACGTCTAAATTTGTCGTTAACAGACATTTTTCTGTATTTTCGCAACATAACCAACGCTTTTGAAACAGACAATGACACAAAAAGAACTATCTCTGCTATTTTCGCCTGACTGCTATATCAGCGGACAGGTACTTTTAGTTTCTCCTGCCAACTTCTATAAGCTGGAGAATCGTCTCATCGAAAATAGCCGTATATTCCTATTAGTATCAAACGGCAGTGTGAACATATCTTTAGGGAACCAGTCGTGTGAAATGAAAGCACCAGCCTACCTCGACATTTTAGACACCATGACTCTGAAAATGACAAACTTCAGCTCTGACCTACGTGCATGGTGCCTGTTCATTACCTTTGAATTTGCCTGCGAATCGCTAAAAAACTTACGTCCAGGTCCACTAAACCGAATGACCGAACGTCAGACCATTCCCATCCGTATCTTCTCTGCTCAGGATAATGCTCTTCTTGAGAACCAATTATGTCTGCTGAAAGACACACTCAGCACACAGACTCATTACTATCGGCAGGAACTGGCACAACTTTACTTCAAAAGCTTTAGCCTTGAATTAGGAAACATCATGTTCGCACAAGAAAAGAATGTAGAACAGTCTGCTTCCTACATCAGCAAACAGGACCTTATCATACTAAACTTCATGAAATTGGTTTCAACTCATTTCGCAACTGAACATCAGCTCGACTTTTATGCCAATGCTTTATGCATTTCTGTAAAGCATCTGACACGTACCGTACGAAAGATGACCGGAAAGACTCCGCACACCATCATTTGTGACGAAATTCTAGGGCATGCCTTGCACATGCTCGACGACGACAGCATTCCTATCAGCCGGATTGCCGAAGAACTGCACTTTGCCGATCAGGTTTCTTTTTGCAAATTCTTCAAAGCGCAAAAAAAGAAGTCTCCCATGGAATATCGAAGAAGGAACCACACGGACCTCCCCTGATTATTCCTCGACCTGCATGGCAAACATTTCCTGCAATACGTGAACAGCTTCCTCTACCGAAGTGACGTCTTTAACCTGCATACTGCGTTTTCCGTTCTGCTCGCGCAAATCGCAACGACGGGTATACTTCATCATGTAAGAAATAACCTTACCAAAGGCCTGGCTTTGATAATACGGACTATCAGGTATGGAGACGAAGAACAAAGTCATACGCCCTCCTTTTAAAAATACCTTTTCCGCACCAAGTCGGGCAGCCAGACGACGTAAAGGAACAATGCGGAGCAGTTCCTGCGTCTCGGGTGGAACTGGGCCGAAACGGTCTTCCAGACGTGAGCAGAAGGCCTCCACGTCTTTGTCCAATACCAGACCGTCTAATTCGCGATAGAGCAACATACGTTCGCTACTACCTGTCACATAATCGGCAGGTAACAATAATTCCAAATCGCTCTCAACCTGGCATTCATCCACAAACTGTTCACCGGTAATCTGTCCGCTTCCGTCGGCAGCTTGCTGTTCTTCTGCCATCAGATCGGAAAACTCTTCATTCTTCAGCTCGCGAACGGCCTCGGTCAGAATCTTCTGATAAGTTTCATAACCCAAATCAGCAATGAAACCACTCTGTTCAGCTCCCAGCATATTGCCTGCCCCCCGAATGTCGAGATCCTGCATAGCAATGTGTATACCACTTCCCAAATCGGAGAAGTTCTCAATAGCCTGCAACCGGCGTTTAGCCTCAGGAGTCAACGACGACAAAGGAGGAGCGAGCAAATAACAGAAAGCCTTCTTGTTGCTCCGCCCTACCCGGCCACGCATCTGATGCAAGTCACTTAGCCCGAAGTTCTGTGCCTGATTGATAATAATCGTATTGGCATTGGGTATGTCAATACCACTTTCGATAATGGTAGTGGCTATCAGGACATCATAGTCATAATTCACAAAATCCAGTATGATTTTCTCCAGTTCGGCGGGTTCCATCTGTCCGTGGCCGATGCAAATCCGGCAATCCGGAATGTTGCGTTCGATCATGGCCTTCAGTTCCACCAGATTGGAAATACGATTGTTCACGAAAAAGACCTGTCCGTTACGGCTCATCTCAAAATTAATGGCATCCGTTATCACTTCTTCATTGAAAGTATGCACTTCGGTTTGCACCGGATAACGGTTGGGTGGAGGTGTTTGTATAACCGACAAATCTCTTGCTCCCATCAGCGAGAACTGCAAAGTTCGGGGAATAGGAGTAGCCGTCATGGTCAATGTGTCTACATTAACCTTCAACTGACGCAGTTTTTCCTTTACACTAACCCCAAATTTCTGCTCTTCATCAATAATGAGCAATCCCAGATCCTTGAACTTTACATCCTTACCCAAGATACGGTGTGTGCCTATCAGAATATTTACTTCTCCCGCAGCCAAGCCCTTGATAACCGCTCTGGTCTGTGCCGATGTGCGGGCACGGCTCAGATATTCGACTTTACAAGGCAACTCTTTCAAGCGTTCTTTAAAAGTTTGAAAGTGCTGGTATGCCAACACCGTCGTCGGTACCAGTACAGCTACCTGCTTATTATCGGCCACAGCTTTAAAAGCCGCACGTATAGCTACTTCCGTCTTACCAAAGCCAACATCACCACACACCAAACGGTCCATCGGACGGGCACTCTCCATATCGGCTTTCACCTCAGCAGTAGCTTTGCTTTGGTCGGGAGTATCCTCATAAAGGAAAGAAGCTTCGAGTTCGCGTTGCAGAAAACTGTCGGGGCTGAACTGGAATCCTTTCTCCTCGCGACGTTGTGAATAAAGTTTGATCAGGTCACGGGCAATGTCTTTGATTTTAGTCTTGGTGCGGTCTTTCAACTTCTCCCAAGCACCAGTTCCTAGTTTGTTCAGACGAGGCGCCTCTCCTTCCTTTCCCTTGTATTTGGATACTTTATGCAAAGAATGAATAGAAACAAACACAACATCGTCATTCTGATAAACCAGTTTCATTACCTCTTGCGTAGTGTCGCCATTAGGTATACGCACCAACCCAGCAAAACGTCCTACTCCATGATCAGTATGCACTACATAGTCACCCGGAGTAAACTGATTCAGCTCTTTCAGGCTAAGTGCCACTTTTCCACTGCGTGCCTTATCGCTTTTCAGATTGTACTTATGAAAACGGTCAAAGAGCTGATGATCGGTAAAAACGCACAAATGCAAATCATTATCGGCAAAACCTTCATGCAAAGTACGCTCTACTGCCATAAAGGAAATGTTATCGCCACGATCTTCAAAGATAGCCCGAATACGATCAGTCTGCCTTGTACTGTCACTACATATATAAATAGTATAGCCATTAGCGATATATTCTTTAAAGCTTTGTGCTACAAGATCAAAATTCTTGTGGAAGATAGGCTGAGCCGAAGTGCTGAAGTTCAAAACAGCATTGGGAGTCCCTGTCGGTTTATTGCCAAACTCCATCCGTCTGAAATCAAGAGCCCGTACCGTAAACTCACCTCCGTCTATTAATTTTCCATCCAGTCTGATGGCTCCGTTTTCTTCCGCTTCGCGGGCTGCAATTGCCTGAGGTGTCAACGACTCGTCGTGCACATTCTGTATACGTTCGCGTAACCAAAGGAAATCGCGCATGGCCAACACTGTATCAGCTTGCAGAAAATCGAGCAGAGATACCATCCCACCATTTCCTCCATCTTCCAAATTATGACTTAAGTCGGGAACAATGACTATGTTTTCTTTTTTTTCTTTCGACAGCTGTGTCTCTACTTCAAACGTACGGATACTTTCCACTTCGTCACCGAAAAAGTCGATACGGAAAGGATACTCGGATGAGAAGGAAAACACATCTATAATACTTCCGCGCACTGCATATTGCCCAGGTTCGTAAACGTAATCGACATATTCAAAACCATAATTCCGCAATACCTCTCGAACAAAGTCCATATCGACTTTTTCTCCGACATGCAGTTTCAGCGTTTTGTCATCCAATTCCTTGCGTGAAACCACTTTTTCAGCTAAAGCATCAGGATAGGTCACTACACATACATGCTTTCCGTCTTTCTCCAAACGGCTCAACACTTCGGTACGCAATATCTCATTGGCAGCATCCTTCTGACCATATTTAATAGCGCGCCGAAACGATGAAGGGAAAAACAGCACATCATCCGAGCCCAATATTTGCACCAAATCATGATAGAAATAGCCCGCTTCTTCCAAATCGCCCAGGACAAAAACGAACGGGCACTCGGCCTGCTGTACAATTGTCGAAGCAAACAGCGAAGCAGACGAAGCGCATAAACCGTTACAGTACAAATGTCTGACTGAAGAATCTTTTAATAATCGAATCATGCCCTCCACATTAGGATGAGCGGCATAAAGTTGCTGAAGTTCAGTAATAGTCATTGTCATCACACTAATTCGAGCACAAAAATACGAAATAATCCACGCGTTTTATTCGTCAATGACGGAAAAAACAGTATTTTTGTTCTCATTAAAGGTACGACAGACACGAAGATTCGTACAAGGAAACAAGACTTCGTAATGTCTGTCTTTGTATCTGTAACAAAAAGTAAACAATGCTAGAGCTGAATAACGGATAAATTCAGCAACCATATAATAACCGAAACAAACTCAAAGGTGATATGCAGAGATCAGACAGTATAGTTATCATTCCGACCTACAACGAACGGGAAAACATTGAAAACATCATCCGTGCCGTCTTCAGCCTCGAACATGGGTTTCACATCCTCGTGATTGAAGATGGTTCGCCCGATGGCACTGCTTCGATTGTACGTACACTCCAGCAAGAGTTTCCCGAACGCCTTTTCATGGTAGAACGTCGGGGAAAGCTGGGATTAGGTACCGCTTACATTGCCGGATTCA
>OMDZ01000422.1_pt1 | contig 25564 bp, 30 predicted proteins | sample 1673641 | NCBI WGS metagenome assembly OMDZ01 (sample SAMEA103958117, study PRJEB25191) | human gut metagenome | biome: human-associated habitat [ENVO:00009003]; feature: intestine environment [ENVO:2100002]; material: feces | place: Germany | collected 2013/2015
CCCAAAGGCTTTGCAGGACGCAAAGCCCACAAAGCGTTCTTATAGGGATAGAGAATTTGCTCTTTTCTTATAAATACAGACTTTTTCTACAAACTGAGGCAGTGCCGGACGGCGCTGTCTTTTTGCTTTTAAGGTAATATTGACATATAAATCTGAACAATTAAGACCATACACGTTTTAATACCCGCCGATAACGCAAGCCTTGCCAACCTCAGACATTTCCAACGGCGGAATTTGAAGCGGCACATTGCCGCAGACGGAATTTGAAACGGCACATTGCCGCAGGCGGAATTTACAGTGGCTTTCATCCACCCGCCCTGCTTTGACTTTTTATGATTTAAGTGCTATACTCTCTAAATAGTAAGAGAAAACACGGAGATACTATAAATGGATAACAAATACGAAGAACGGCTCGGCACAGCCTCGATGCTGCCTCTTATACTTAAAATGGCACTGCCGGGCTTTGCGGCACAGCTTATAAACCTGCTGTACAGCATAGTTGACAGGGTCTTCATCGGACACATAGAGCTTATCGGCACCGATGCACTGGCAGGTATCGGTGTTACAAGCTCGATAATCATTCTTATCTCGGCATTTTCACAGATAGTCGGCGGTGGCGGCGCACCGCTCGCCTCAATAGCGCTCGGCAAGGGCGACCGTGAAAGAGCGCACAGGATACTCGGCAACGGCTTTTCACTGCTCGTGCTGTTTACTGTAGTAACATCAGGCATAACCTACATCTTTATGGAGCCCCTGCTCCGCCTTATCGGCGCAAGCGACGCTACTATCGGCTATGCCACAGACTACCTCTCGGTATACCTTACAGGCACGCTGTTCGTAATGTTTGCAACCGGACTTAATTCGTTCATAAATGCACAGGGCAGACCCGGAATTTCAATGATAGCCGTAATAATCGGCGCAATCCTCAACATAGGCCTTGATCCGCTTTTTATCTATGTATTCGGTATGGGCGTAACGGGCGCCGCGCTCGCAACGGTAATATCACAGGCGGTAAGCGCCTTTATAATAGTCGGTTTTCTTGTATCCGACAAAGCAACTTTGAAAATAAAGCCGAAATATCTTAAGCCCGATATAAAAATAATCGGCTCGCTGTTTGCACTCGGAATCGCCCCGTTTATAATGGCAAGTACGGAAAGCCTTGTCGGCTTCGTTCTCAACGGCTCGCTTAGCGGCTACGGCGATATATACGTCAGCACCCTTACGGTAATGCAGAGCGCAATGCAGTTTGCCGCCGTGCCTCTGAGCGGCTTTGCACAGGGCTTTGTTCCGATAGTCAGCTACAATTACGGCAAGGGCAACACAGACCGTGTCCGCCTCTGCTTTAAATATTCCGTGATAATTATGTTCTCGTTCTTCGCCCTGACAAACCTGTTTATGATTACCTTTCCCGAATTTGTCGCAGGAATGTTCACAGACGATACCGCACTTATAAAAACAGTCGGCAGAATGATGCCTCTTTTCCTTACGGGCATGACCATATTCGGACTTCAGCGTACCTGCCAGAGTATGTTTGTTGCTCTCGGTCAGGCTAAAATTTCACTGTTCATAGCCCTTTTGCGTAAAGTGATACTGCTTATCCCTCTTGCCCTTATCCTGCCGAATTTTCTCGGTGTAAAGGGTGTATATCTCGCTGAATCCGTAGCGGATGCTACCTCGGCAATCTGCTGTACAGTTATCTTCGCTCTTACCTTCCGCAAGATACTCAAAAAGCGTGAGCAGACATAAATTAAACAATCAAGCGGTCACAGGGACAGATACAGCCCCGTGACCGCTTTTTCTTATGCGATTTTCAAGCACCGCCTGCATATTTCCCGTGCAGGCGGTGCTTTGCATTTATTTCAGAAATTCCGCCAGTATCTGACCGAGTAAACACGATTGCTTATCGGTAAGCTGTTTGCTTGTTATTACGTTATGCTCACGGAATTGCTGAATTAACTGCGTTATTATATTCCTTTGCTTTTCGTTAAGACCTATAGTAGAAATATTCGATTGCCGTTCCATACCCGACAGATAATCCATAGAAACGTTGAATAAAGCCGAAAACGCTCTTACCGTATCAAAAGTAGGGCTTTGCTGATTTTTTTCATATCTGCTGATTATTGAGCTTTCCTTGTTTATTTTATTTGCCAGTTCTTCCTGCGTCCAGCCTTTTTCTTTTCTGAGCCCTTTCAGAATCAAGCCGAAATCAAAAGCATCGTTCATTTATCCACCTTAAATTTGATTGTAATCAAATTATAACAGGTGCAACTTGATAAATTTGCATCATTATGCTATAATATTTGATATAAAAACGAATTTACTCAGAATTAATTGATAAATTTGCTCAAAACGGGTGATTAAGTGCAACAACAAATAAAATCCAGACAACATGTGACCGAACACGGCGAGGTTTTCACCGCCGAGCGTGAGGTAAAGGCAATGTGCGACCTTGTAAAACAGGAAACCGAGCGTATCGACAGCCGTTTTCTTGAAATAATCATACTGAGTTTGATACAAAACCGTGGAATAATTAAAAAGTATCCCGTTGCGGTGTAAAAACTGCTCTTGCGGTGTAAAGTGTGACGGACGGAGAAATCAGATTAATTTTTATTTGCAGAAAAGTTCCCCACTGTCGAGGTTGTGGAGATTTGACAAAGAGATGAGCAAAAGAGCCTGGGGAAACGAAACACCTCATGCACCGAATATTCATCGTGAGCACGGTCGGTACCTGCTGAATGATGACTAATTAAAGGAGAAAAAGAAATGTACATAATAGGTGTATTTAGAAGAACCGCCCTGTGAGCGATGCTGTTAACGATTCTGGGTTCAGTATCTATGAGAGATCCAGAGATACTTTATATGCTGGTGATATTCGGAGCAGCTTATCTGCTTTTTGTTTTGATACATTTACTTGCTTGTAAAATTGGGAAAAGCCGTCTTTCTGCAGGCGAGGCATATATATCAGCATTGGGTTATGATTTGGCAGCCCCTTTTTCGAAGATAGGAACATTTTTTGCGGTCATCACAAAGAAATGGATTATTCGAGACGATTCGAAGTTTCATAATTTTGTCGATGGACTTCAAGTTGTTACGGGCGGCATCTGGGCTATTGCCATATGGGGAATAGCAATATTCTTCATCGTGAATATGATTTAAGACAGGAGTGAGAAATATAGCATACAATTGCAAGGGAGATTTATATAAAATAGAAATCGTCAAAAAATTGCAGAACATGGGTTTTGATGTTAAAAGCGTAAACGCCCTGAATAAGATAATGGAAAAAATGGGCCTGCTAATTCACTATGGCAACGGTTGGGGCACCACTGATGCAGGAGCCAGGTTTTCAATGTGGCATAAAGGAGTGCTAAACTCAGACGCATGGCATCCTGAACTCGTGGATGAGATTGCTAAGTTATTAAAGAAAAAATAACATCGAAAATCAAACAATCAAAAAACCGCCTCACCGCCGGAATCAAATCCAGTGGTGAGGCATTTCTGCGTCTATGGGGTTATGCTTTTATTTCCTGTCCGTTTTTGAAGGTGAACCGCACATCGTCCTTTCTGTGGACGGTCACGACATCCACCAGTCCGCACCAGAGGGCGATATCAAAGGTGCCCACCAATTCAGTATTTGCCAGGGCTTCGAGGAAAGCCTCAATCTTTGCCCTGCGGGACTGCTTGCTATGGATAACATCTTCGACTGCCTCAAGCCTAGTTTTGGTAGCGTCAAACCGTGCTGTCAGACCATCATAGCGTTTTTGGTATTCTTCCTTGTCGAGAACAGTGTGTGCGTTTTCATAGATGCACTTTTCAATGAGGTCGTAAACCACCGCCATTTCACTTTCCAGTTCGACCTGTTCCGCTTTGAGGTTGGTAAGGTCAAAGGCTACATCAAGGGACACTGTAAGAGCCGCTGTTATCGTTTCCTTTTGTCCGATCAACTGATTGACCGCTGAAATAAAGAGTGACTTGATGTCCTCATCCGTCAGATGCGGTGTGGTGCATTTCTCATCGCCATCGAATTTGTGATTGCATTGCCAGACTACACGGCGATACTTGCTGGTGGAGTGCCATGTCTTTGAGCCGTACCGCTCACCGCATTGACCGCAGCGTATCTTGCCGGAGAAAAGGTGAACACTACTGTGTCTGCCGTTGTTTGCCTTTCGGTGTACCAACTCACGCTGCACCTGCTCAAACACGTCCGGGCTGATGATGGCTTCGTGGTTGCCTTCCACATAGTATTGAGGAATTTCACCCTCGTTGACTTTTTTCTTCTTAGTGAGGAAGTCCACAGTGTAGGACTTCTGAAGGAGCGCATCGCCCTTGTATTTTTCGTTGGTAAGGATACTGCGGACGGCTCCGGCATTCCATTTATCTTTACCGCCGGGTGATTTAATGCCGTCAGCAGTCAAGTGCGTGGCTATACCGTATGGTGACATTCCCTGTATGAACATACTGTAGATGCGGCGAACAGTGACCGCTTCATCCGGGTTCAGAACCAGATTGCCATCAGGACCGCGGTCATAGCCGAGAAATCGCTTGAAAGGTACGGTGACCTTGCCGTCTGCGAAACGTTTTCTTTGCCCCCATGTGCAGTTTTCTGAAATGCTTCTGCTTTCCTCCTGCGCAAGGCTGGACATGATAGTAATGAGCAGTCAGCACTTGCTGCCCTGGATGATTTCGCTGAAATCTGGGACAAGAAATATCCTAAGATCTCAAAATCCCGGAGAGAAAACTGGGTAAATCTCAGCACATATTTCAAGTTCCCGGAGGAGCTTCGGCGGCTGATTTATACGACCAATTCCATAGAGGGCTTCAATCGGCAGCTGCGTAAGGTAACTAAATCCAAGGCTGTTTTCCCGACAGATGACAGCCTGTTCAAGATGCTGTATCTCGCCATGCTGGACATCACCAAAAAGTGGGCTGGCCGCCGGCAGGACCGGGCGCAGATATACACTCAACTCGCACTGTACTACAGTGGCCGCATTCCCGAATGACCGCCGCGCCGGAACTCAATTGATTTGTGTTACTATGAATAAGCTCTGGACTCATCAAAATGTTACCTGAGCTTACTGATTTCACTTAATGCACGTTTGTGGTTTACACAGATTTTGGGGTAGATCCAGTGCATTCATTTCTCAATGCTCCGCTCTTCCCCTTTTGCATTGACTATTACAGCTGAATATGCTAAAACGAACACAGCATATCACTTAATTTACGGCAGATATGTCTGATTGAGAAATGGCTATTTATCAATCAAGCGCCAAAGAGTCAGCAAAATAGCATACATAATCATTTTTATTGCAGTAATCCATGACCTTTTTCCTCAGTTTATCGTTTGCGCCATATTCAATAAGCAAAACATCCATACCGTTTTGTTTGCAGACATTAAGATATTCAATAAAATACTCTCTATTCTCCCAATTATTTTCGCCAAAGGATTTATCATCGAAATTTATTGATGTAAATACGGTTTCCTGATTAACCGCTTTTATGCAAGTTGGGATAGAGCGATTATTTATTACTTCACTTATAAACACATCGCCGCCATTCACAATTACCTTTATTCCTTTTTCAGTAAAAGCGTTGAAAATATCTAGTAACGCATTGTATATTTTCTGCTCGTGAAATGCATAGTAAACATCGGTATTATCCACAAATAGTCCTGAAACTCCCTTATCCACCAGTTCATCCGCTGCTTCAACGATGTGTGTCTGCCATTTTTCTGATGATACATCTATCCACTTTTCATTATCCCAATCCTTGTATTCGCCTATGGTAAAAGGCAAAAATTCTTCGTAATAGCTGCGAAAGTCTTCTACTGAACCAATATTAAGATAGGAATATATCTCGTTGTTTCCGTTTTGGTGTATCACATCAATGTCCTCGGCTGTCAATAATTCTGCATCAATAACAAGAACGTCATAGTTGTTTAGCGACAACAGTTTTTCCTTTTCTGCTCCGATAAAAACACCATACGGATGTCTTACATCAGTCAAATTTTCCGTTGTCTTTACCGTACAGGCTGTAAAAAAAATCACCACAGAAATCAGAACAAGTATTTTAGTCATTTCTTTTTTGCTCCTAAAAAAGAATGTGCCATCTCCAAATTTATAAGGCAGATTTACACCCATTTTCCTCATTATATCACATCCCAACTTAAAATTTCAATACCAACATACCAGAGCGTATCCGATGTACGAACAAGCGCCTTTCTGACGGTTCGGCGCATATTAAAATGAACCTCGTCTTCGCGGGTTTCGATGTAACCATCCCACGGAGTATCTCCTGCGAGATAAGCGCCCATTACATAGCCCAATGTCTGCATTTTCGGAAATTTTCCCTCTGCGCCGTCAGCCGAAATCACACTGAGCGACATAGTGTTCTGACCTACCTCCGATGTAAACGGATATGTATAAGTCTTTGTGTGTTGACCCTCGCTGAAATACTCCTCATACCGCATGACCTCGTTTTCGTTCTTTTTCAGAATGAACGCGAGAATTCCTGCGGCTGAAATCACGAATTTCACGGTCGGGTCGCAGATTCCTGCGGTCAGCGAAGTGCCTTGCAGCAAAGCAATAAGGCACTCACCCGGAGCGCCCTCGAAGTCAAATTCAGTCAGCTTGTATTCATCGTTGTTAAGTTCGTAGGACTTATGTTCGCACTCCACAGTGCAAATCGCAATGCATCCGGACAGAGATTTCGACACCTTCACTACATTGAAAAGGTAGTTCAGCGTGTCGCTTTTCAGCTGTACCTCAAGACCTGTGAATATCTCCGAAGCCATCGAGGATATCACGGAAAACTGAAAGGTGCATTCTCCGTTAAGGCTGTCGGTAAGCGATGCGGAAATCACCCTTGTAAACACACCTCGCACATTGCCGTTTTCGGTCACGATTATCTCAACCATCACACAGCCCCCGCATTCCTTACCGTCACCTTGTTCTGATTCCACTGTATTCTTGAAATTACCTTTGTGAGAGGTACACCGTCAATGCTAAGCGGAATCGTAATGTCAAATGCCTGCGTCTGTACTCCGTTGAAACCCGAAACTGTGCCGTTCATGTCGAGGTCAAAATCTGACGGAATTGCATTCTGCATACTTTTTGAAACGTCTTTCATCTCATCGCCGAAACCCTCGCCAAGCCCCTCCGCCATAAAGCCGCCGAGGTTCGCAAACAGCTTTGACGGCGAGTGTATTCCGAAGAAGTCCTTGATTCCGTCCACAATGCCGCCGAAAAATCCGCTTATCTGATTCCAGAGCCACGCGCCCGCGTCGGAAATACCCTGCCACAGACCTTTCAGCAGATTGCCGCCGACCTCCGCCATCTTGCCAAAGTAACTGCCGAATGCGCCAACAATGCCGGTTATGATTTGCGGAATCGCCTTGACTATCTCCACGATGATGGTCGGGAGGTTTTCAATCAGCGCAATAAACAGCTGAACACCAGCCGCAATAAGCTGCGGAATCGCTCCGATAACAGCGTCGATAACGCTTGAAATAATCTGCGGAATAGCCGCAACAATAGTCGTAATAATTGTCGGCAGATTCTGCACAAGCGCAACTAACAGCTTGATTCCGGCTTCGATGATGAGCGGAATTGCGGAAATCACCGCCTTGATTATGCCGTCAATTATCTGCGGAATGACCTCCACGATTGCCGCAATGATGTCCGGCAGAGCCGTCACAAGTGCAGTCAGCAGCTGTATTCCCGCTTCGATTATCTGCGGTATTGCGCCGATGAGAAAGTCCACGATTCCCGTGATTATCTGCGGCAGGGCTTCAATGAGGACAGGCAGAGCGTCAAGAATGCCTTGTGCAAGTCCGGTTATAAGCTGCAAAGCTGCGTCCAAAATAAGCGGCAGGTTGTCCACAAGCGTTTTCACAATCTCAACGACTACCGTCACAATCTGTGGAACAAGCTGCGGAATCGTGTCCGCAATACCCTTGACGAGCGACAGCAGAATATCCGCTCCCGCAGACACGATTTGCGGCAGAAGTCCCACAAGCGCCGAAATTATCTCCGTCACGATTTTCGCAAGTGTAGGAGTAAGTTCCGAGATAGCCGACAGAAGTCCGTCCGCAAGCGCCTTGATGATATCCGGAGCGCTGTCGAGGACTGCTCCCGCAATCGAAGTTATGAGTTCAGCAAACTGCGGAATCAGCGTTCGGATAGTGTCGATAACAGAAGTAACGCTGTTTTTCAGTTCATCTGCAGCTTGCTCGTTGCCTGCGAGTAGGTCGGCAAGTCCGTCCGTGATTTGCGTAATTCCCGGGAGTAGTTCGCCGACCATGCGATTTTTCAGACCGCCTGCGGTGTGTGACAGCTTGGTAAGGCTGTCCTCAAAAGCAGCGGAAGCCGCCACCGCTTCGTTGCTCATAACCATGCCGTAATCCTCGGCTTCCTGCTTCAGACGTTCGGTTTCCTCTACGCTTGTATTGAGGACAGCCGCCATATCAACTGCGGATTTTCCGAGGAGGTCGTTTGCGGCAGCGGTGCGCTCTGCGCCTGCCTCCATGCCTTGCAGAGCCGTGATTACCATGCTCAGCTGCTCGTCCTGCGACTTTCCGTTCAGTTTCTCGATGGAAAGCCCCACAGCGGACAGCTTTTCGGCTGCGGAATCCGAACCGCCCGCCGCGTCCGTGATGACGGTGGACAGCTTTTTCATGCCCGTCTGGAGATTGTTCACGTCCGCGCCGCAGCGCTCAAACACATAGCCCCACTTCTGGTAGCTTTCGGCGCTTATGCCGATTTTCTGCGAGGTTTTGTCGATCTGGTCGCCCGCCAAGCCGACATCGTTTGCCATGTCCCACAGCTTTTTTCCTGCGGCAACGCAGGCTGTCCCGACAGCCGCCGCAGCAGCCCCGAGAGCTGCGCCGATTTTCTTTGCGGTATCTCCGAGTTTGCTCAGTTTCCCGTCAGCGTCCTCGCTGGTATCGGCGGCTTTCCTGACGGAATCGGAGAAGTCCTTGGCTTCATCTCCGGCTTCGTCAAAGCCCATGTCGGCCTTTTCAAGGGCGGTGTTATTGGAACTAAGCTCACGCTCCATGCCGTTCAGCGCCGCCTGTGCATTGTTCAGCTGTATCTGCCAGCTTTGGGTGCGGCGGTCGTTCTCGCCAAATGACTCGGCGGCATTTGCGAGGGCGGAACGGAGCGTTTCGATTTTCTGCTTCTGTTGGTCGATTTCCTTGTTCAGAACCTCGCTGCGGGCGGTTAGGGCTTCGGTGGATTTGTCGTTCTTATCAAACTGGGAATCTACCAGTTTCATTTCTGAACCAAGTACCTTGAAAGAATTATTGATTTCGGCGAGGGATTTCTTGAATTCACGCTCGCCCTCAAGACCTATTTTTAAGCCGAAATTCTCGGACATTCTGCGTCACCTCCTTGGAAATGGGCATAAAAAAAGAGCCTTGCGGCTCGGGGGATATAGGAAAAGGAGCAACCGTGGCGGGTGCTCCAAAATCAATATGTAGCAAGTAACTAATCTGTAAGTATCTGAATAGAGCCATACACATTCACATTGCTGGCATCTTCCTCGGGGATTTGTTTAAGCATAACAGCATATCCAGAATCGAAATATGCAGCGGGAAATAAACTACTCAACGTTAGAAATTCATTATTGCCAAGCCACTTCATGCCAATCCTTGTTGGTATTTTAGCGACGCCAACTATTAAATTACTATAATCGGCGGGATAAGGTTCGCTCTTTCTTAACATATATGCGTGTTGTGCATGTGGTCTTAAGAAAAATGACGGCAAAGACTTTCTCAAATCAACCAATTTAGTTTCCTCGCCAACATAAACACCTGAATGGTCAGTTTCTTGAAGAGCATCAGATGCAAGCAGATAAATGTAGGAAAATTCATTTTTATTATCAAAATAATAAACATATTCACGAGAGTTAATTGTGAGCGTCTTTGCTTGATGAAGTGCAAACCATAAGGCAACCCAAACATTATCAACGACATCAATCCACGGGGTTTTTATTCCGTAATGTTGAATCAAAGGCTCAAAAACAAGTTTGTCATACTTATTGAAATGTTTAACTGTATTTATAATGTTTTTTATACGTATATCATATTTTGATGTTATGCTATCTAAACTGGTTTTTCCACGATATAATGAAGGTATTATTGAACCATCATAAAGCGAGGTTTGTCCTCTCAAAAAGACATTACCAACCTTATTGTTCTTATATTTTCCAAATCCTATGAACTGGGTTAAGTCATGAACCGTTTCAATTTGATATACATTTATTGTTTCACCACAATTGAAAGTAACTTTTTCAAATGATATATTTGATGGAGTCTTTTTTTCGAAATTTTCTATACGGTATATCATGATTACATCCTCTTTTCATAGATTTCTATAATATTAATTATACCACGCATTCCCACTTTTTTCAACCACTTTATCAATCAAATCCCCATCGGCACAACCTCATCAATATCCGCCTCCCGCTTAGGCTTGGAGATCCCCATAAACTGCTTATGGCACTCCCACAGATCCAACAGAAACCCGAACGGCATAAGCCACACCTCTTCCGAAGAAAGGTGCAGCTGCGCCGTTCCGTAATAGAACAGCCGGGTGAACAGTTCTGCATCGTTCACTCGGCTGTTACCGCGTTTTTTGAGGTATCTTCACTTTCGATATTCCTCTTCGTGCCTTTCAGCATAGCTTCGGTGATTGCGTCCTTGTACTCGGCAAGCTCGCCGGGGGAGGTCAGAAGTTCCACGGTTTCCTCGGTGAGAAGCGGCTTTTTCTCGCTGTTTTTGAGATTATGTATCTCTATGCTCTGATTGCAAAGCAGGGTAATCAGCCAGATTATCTCGTCCAGAGCCATCTCCATATTCTCGGATTTCATCAGCTTGTCACCGAGGTTATCCAGTCCGCCGTAGCGGTTAGAAATTGCCTTTGTCGCTCTTGTGGTGAGAATCATCTCATGCTGCTCGCCACCAATCACAATTAAAGAACTGCGTTCATTCGTCATTGTTCATACCTCCGTTACTTGCCTGTTTCAGCAGGCTTTACCGTGAATGTTGGTTCATATACGGACTTGTACCAACCCGTGATTACGCTGTCCGGAACGTTCTTCTCGCCCTCGGTGGCTTCCGCTTTCCACGGGTGTTTTCCGCTGCCGTCCGGCTTGTTTCTGCGCAGAACCGTTCCCTCAATGGTCGGTGTGGAAAACGTGATACTGTCGCCCTTTGTGGCAAGCGAGGTCGACGGAATTCCGAACTTCACACGGTAAAGCCAGAAGTAGCGGTACTTTCCGTTGGATTTCTTCGCCCTGAACCCGATAGCCACGGGCTTGCCGCCGTCCTCGCTGGTGGAAATGACCACGTTGTTGCTGTCGATGGTAGCGCCCGTCAGAACCGAAGCCGCGTCATTGCCTATATCGTCAACGCCAAGGGAAAGCGTACCGCTCTTGAACTCCTTGACGATTTCGGAAGCGCCGTCATCGGCATATAACGTTGCTTCCGCAAGCTCCACGGAGAGGTCAGCCGAAATCGCCTTTGCAAGCGAAGCGGGAACTCCGTAGGTTTCGCTGCCGTCGCTGTCCTCGGTAATTTCTGCGTAGAACAGCTTGTCAAGACCTATTGTTGCCATTTATATCTCCTCCATTTCATAGTTTTTCGCCGTATCAACGGCGTAGTGATGATAGCCCGTGTCGTCCTCATGACCGACATACTTTCGGGCGGTTATGGTAATATCTGCGCCGAACAACGTTTTAACAAGCCTGCTTACAGTGCGGGTGTAGTTTCCTTTTGTGAAAAGTGAAATCCGCACTTCCTGCACATCGGCAGTCGGCGTATTGTCGGCATGAAGTTCAAAACTGTCGTACAGCGGAGTGAACACCAAGTATTCATCGGGAACCTTTCCCGAATACACAGAGGTCTGCGCCGGGAGTTTCAGCTTTTTGGCTATCGCAGAGAGTTCTGAAAGCAGGCTCACAGCCCCTCGACCTCCTTTTCAAATACGGATTTCATTGCTTCCACGCACTGCTTTTTCACAGCGGATTTTGCGGGTTTCAGAAACGGTTTCGCCGAATGACTGCTTGTGCCGTATTCGAGGATATTCGCTATCTTAGCATTGCTTGACCCGTCAGAGCGAGGCTCGGAGAATCCAACCTTGATGTCATGATTTCCGTTCTTATCGACTATAACGGGAGATAAACCGAGCGAACGTTCAAGTTCACCTGTGGAACGGGATTTGCTTTTCGTTCCCGAACCTACAACGGATTTCAGATTGCTCCGAACCTTTGCGAGAGCGACCTCGCCGCCCGCCTGCAACATCTTTTCGGCAATGCTATCGGTCTGCGCTCCAAGCCGAGAAATCCTCGAAAGGAATTCATCGGGCATTTTAACATCAGCCTTAGCCACTTGGCTTCACCTCCTTGCACAGAACCTCGATATACATACCTCTGCCTTTCACATCTTCGACAGAGGTTATCTCAAATACAGAGCCATCGCAGAACAAGCGCATATCCGTGGATATTTTCACCCCCGGAATGGTGCGAAAACGGAACAGGTCGGTAGCTTCGGAAAAAGCAGCTCGGTTTGCCCATTTCTCACTGCCGTGCTGCCCCTCCCGATAGGCTCTGGCTGTTGCTAAAACAACATCGCATTCAGTCTGAAAGCCCTCGTCATCAAGCGTGACCTGTTTCTGCGTTATCTGTATCTGCGTGTTCATCTTTCCGAAACTCATACTTTCCACCGCCTGTCCAGTCGCAGGAGCATATTTACGGTATCCCACACCTGTTTTCCGGCTTGAACATTGTCCCCGAAAAAGCCGCCGGTACTGCCGTCCCTCGATTCGTAAAAATGCGAGGACAGCATTATTACCGCCTGTTCTGTAGTCGGTGGCATGGGATTATCCGTGTAATATCCCTGCCCGATATGCTGATAGCTTTCGGCATAGGAAACAGCGGCGGTGATGAACCCGCTTATGAGTTCATCGTCCGCCGAGTGTTCCAGTATGAGATTCTGCTTGACTTTGGTTAGCAGTTCATTCATTACGAACCGGAACCTTTCATTTTGAGAATCTGCACGGCTTCGGGAAGAATCAGCTTACCGTCAACGCGCTCCTTTGCGACAAAACCGACCATGCCGTTGCCTGCGTACAGCTCCTTGAGTTCCGCAAAAGAACGAGTGCCACGGTCACCGATATTGTAGTAGCTGAAATCGCCAAACGCGATTACAGGCTTTCCTGCGGCGATAGCAGGAACATACGGAGAGGTGTAGACCTCATAGCCGAACAGCCTGTCAACCTCGCCCGCCTGGAGGGACGGCTGCCAGAGATATGCACCGTTGTTGTCTTTCAGCTTGCGGAGCGCCGCAATAGTCTGGTCGTTCATTATGAACTTTGCATTCTTGCGGTACGGGCGCTTGAGGGAGTACACAAGGTTGATTATCTCGTCAGCGGTTATAGCAGTAGCGCTTGCCGCAGTAACAGCAACCTCGCCGCCGCCCTTATCGGAGAAAAGTCCGAGAGGCTTGCCGACTCCATCGCCGTTGAGGAAAGCGTCCTCCTCCGCATTGGAAAGCGCCTTGCCGAACTGCTCGATAATGTAGCTTTCAAGCCCGAAAGCGTTGTCGTAGAGAAGCTCCTCGGTCACTTTAACCGCAACGTGCAGCTTGTGCGCGTCAAGGTTAATCTGCGCAAAAGTAGCTTCCCCGAAAGACAGCGCACCGCCCTCGTCAATCCACGCTGCGGCAGGTTTTGTCGCGGCAATGTTGATTTTATGTTCGCCGCTGGTAGTGATGGTGTGACCCAGCTTTCGCATTATATTTTCCTCGGTCAGCGTGTCGATAAGGCGGCTGTCGTACTCCTCGGGAACGAGGTAACCGCCGTTTGCGTCAATGCCCTCGGAAAGCACATCGGACACCTGTCTGAAATTCGTGCGGAGAGCGTTCAGCATTGCCGTCTTGTACTCATCGCTTGCTCTGCCGGACTTGGGTTTGCCGCCGTTCAGCGGCTTGGCGGTGAGGGGTGCTGATGTAGGCTTGGAAAGCTGTGCGTCCATAGCCGCCATCTGCTCCATACGCTCGATTTCAGCGCCGTAGTCCTTAATCTTCTGCTCCATTTCGGCATAAGAAGCGGCGTCCTCTGCGGACAGAAGCCCGTCCTTGTCGCGCTTGGTTTCAACGAAAGCCTTTGCGGCTTCCCATGCCTTATTGCGCTTTTCGCGCAGTTCAAGAATTGTCATTTTCGTTACCTCCAATTTCTGATTAAATCAAGCCGGGAAAATAAATCCTCGGCTTTTGTTTTGTGTTCGGTTTTCGGGGCAATTCTGCACTTTTCTGCAATCCTGCCCATAAGCGAATTGACCACCTGCGTTTCGGAATACATCAGAGAATCAGCGGCAGGCGCTTCACTCGGCTCTTCACGGGTAAGTATTCCGTCCGCAAAGCCGAGCTCTACCGCCTTATTTGCGTTCATCCATGTTTCTGCGTCCATGAGGTGCGAGATTTTCGCACGGCTCATTCCCGTCTTGATTTCATAAGCGTTCATAATGCTTTCCTTGACCTCGGACAGCATTTCGATCGCTTTCTGCATTTCCGCTGTATCTCCCATTGCCACCGTCATGGGATTGTGTATCATCAGCATCGAAACCGGGGACATAAGCACCTTGTTTCCCGCCATTGCAATAACCGAAGCGGCGCTTGCGGCTATGCCGTCTATTTTCACCGTGACGTTTCCCTTGTAGTCCATCAGCATATTGTAGATCTGCGCTGCCGCAACGCAGTCCCCGCCGGGCGAGTTTATCCAGACGGTAATATCTCCGCTGCCGGACAGCAGTTCTTCCTTGAAAAGCTGCGGCGTGACGTCATCGTCAAACCAGCTTTCATCTGCGATAGTGCCGTTGAGGAACAGCGTTCTCTCCGGGTTCTGCTCCTGCGTTTCTTCGTTCTGTATCATCTTGTTCGTCCACTTCCAGAATTTCTTCATCGGAATCCTCCTTTCCGCTGCCTGCCGCAAAGATACCTGCGTCAGCCAGCTTAGTCATATTGCCGTTTATGAGATAAAGGTCGCCGCCGTCCTCGGCAGGAATACGGTCGAGGTTCTCAAGCTCCCGAATGTCGTTTGCGGACATCCAGCCGTTCTGCCTTGCGGTAGCGTACCCACTCATGCGGCTTGCGTAATCGCCGCGAAGCAGTCCGTCAACATTGAATTTGATGAAATATTCCTGCTTCTCGCTTGGAGTGAGGAGCGAACGAATCATGCTTTGCTCCCAGCGCACAAGCCACGGTTCGAGGGTGTATTTCACGAATTCAAGCGACTGCTGCTCAATATTAGAAAAGCTCGATTTTTCAAGGTCACCGACCATATGCGGCGGCACTCTGAAAATTCGAGCTATCTCGTTTATTTGAAATTTTCTTGTTTCAAGGAACTGAGCCTGTTCAGGCGAAATACTGATGGGAGTGTATTTCATGCCCTCTTCAAGCACTGCGACCTTTCCGCTGTTGGAACTCCCGCCGAACTGCGACTGCCACGCTTCACGAACCTTTGACGGATCCTTTATAGTACCGGGGTGTTCAAGGACGCCGCTTGGCGCTGCGCCGTTCGCAAAGAACTTAGCTCCGAACTCCTCGGTTGCAATTGCAAGCCCGATAGCGTTCTTCGCCATTGCAATCGGCGAGTAGCCAACAAGTCCGTCAAACCCAAGTCCGGGAATATGCAGGACATCGCCCGGCGAAAGAATGACTTCGTATTCCTTGCTGCGAATGGCTTCATCTGAGCCGCGGTAGTATTTGTAGTACAGCTTTCCGTTGGAATCACGGTCAACGGTCATTTTGTTCGGCATAAGTGGGTAGAGTGCCACAACCTCGCCCTTTCCATTGCGGATAATCTGCGCGTATGCGTTGCCCCAGAGGAGCAGGTGCGTCATAAGAGTTTCACGGAAAACAAACGAGGTCATTTCGTGGTTCGGTTCATCGTGGAGCAGGCGGTACAAGGAGTGGGCGATTGCTTTCTCCTTACCGCCTGTTTGCCTTTGTTGCGCGGCGTCCATGCCGCGCTTGGGGCAAACGGCAGCAACGTCCATGTTGTCGCCGTCCGAACGGTATTCGTAGACGTGCAGCGGTAATCCCGCCACTGCTTCCGACAGCACTCTAACGCAGGAATACACGGCGGTCATCTGCATTGCGGAACGCTCAGTGACGTTCTTTCCGGCAGTCGAACCGCCCATGTAGAAGCGGTAGGCGCTGCCGGCAGTGCTGTTTTTAGGCTTGTCCCTTGAATGGAATAGACTTGAAAAAAGTTTCATAAGAATTTATCCTCCTGGATTTTAGGCATAAGAAAAGCACCCGCCATTGCTGACAGATGCTTTTAGTGAATAACTCTATATGTATTATTTTTCTAAAAAATCTCATAAACAAGTGCATTATTTCTAGAAAGCACCTGCTTGCCTTTGTCGAGGCATTTCTTTACGTTCTGGAAGGGTGTGGTTCCGATCTTACTCGAAAAGCTTCGACCTATAGAAGCGCGAATGGTGCTAGGTTTTTTCCCGCATGTCATTTCGATATTTCTATAAGTTGCCGAAGCAGAATAGAGGTCAAATCTCCCTCCGGCTTTATTGTTCTGTACGTATCCTTCTACCTCTTTCAGTACTATTGCTGTTAACTGTGTGATTGAAATACTTTTTTTAGCCGAGATACCGTAGTATTTTTCGAGCAGATCTGTAACAAACTGACTAACGCTTACTCCATTGCTGGACGCATCTGATTTAAGAAGGTTTGCTAATGCAGGGCTAGGATAAAACTGAACACGATCCATAAGTTTTTCCTCTCTTTCTCATAGTAAATGAGTTATTCACTATGCACATGATATCAAATAATAGCGAATAAGTCAACCACTAATACCCTCAATCCACCCATTATCCATCATTTTCGTATACAACACCAAATCTAGCCTTGCAAGTTGTGAGTTTTTTTATTGCATTTATACAAATAGCAGCCCTCTTTCATCATAAACACTCGCCCTGTGGTCATTTCCACAGCGGATAGCCCTGTCAAGCGCCATAATTGTTGCCACAGCTCCGTCAATCTTTTCTGTGGACTTTTCCTTGTCAGCCTTGATGTTTCCGGCAGGGTCGGTGCGAATGTAGATATTGTCCATATTCCACCGCAGAACCGGGTGACCGCCGTGGGCTATCTTCTGTTCAAGCACCAGTTTCATCAGTTCTTTGGTCGGCGGGGACATATCTTTAAACCCCTGTCCGAAAGGCACGACTGTAAAGCCCATGCCCTCGAGGTTCTGAACCATCTGCACCGCACCCCAGCGGTCAAAAGCTATCTCTCGGATATTGAAACGCTCGCCGAGCCGTTCAATGAACTGCTCGATAAAACCATAGTGAACCACGTTGCCCTCGGTGGTCTGGAGGTAACCCTGACGCTCCCACACATCATAAGGAACATGGTCGCGGTTTACACGCAAGGTCAGATTATCCTCGGGAATCCAGAAGTATGGCAGGATGATGTATTTATCTTCCTCATCAATCGGAGGGAACACGAGAACAAAAGCTGTAATATCTGTTGTAGAAGAAAGGTCAAGCCCACCGTAGCAGACGCGCCCCTCCAGTTCGTCCTCGTCAACGGAGAATGCGCACTTGTCCCATTTCTCCATCGGCATCCAACGAACCGCCTGCTTTACCCATTGGTTCAGGCGGAGTTGCCGAAAAGCGTTCTCCTCGCCGGGGTTTTGCTTTGCGGAATCGCAAGCGGCTTTGACCTTGTCGATACCGACCGTAATGTCAAGGCTCGGATTTGCCTTTTTCCACACCTTCGGGTCAGTCCAGTCATCGGATTCATCAGCGCCGTAAATCACGGGATAAAAAGTAGGGTCGATTTTTCGACCCTCAATTATATCCTTGGCTTTCTGATGCGTTTCGTAGCAAATGCTGTGAGTGTCAGTTCCTGCGGTAGTTATAAGGAAATACAGCGGCTGCATTCTCGCGTCACCAGAGCCTTTGGTCATTACATCAAACAGCTTTCGGTTTGGCTGTGTGTGCAACTCATCAAAAACGACTCCGTGAATATTGAAACCGTGCTTGCTGTACGCTTCAGCAGACAACACTTGATAAAAAGAATTTGTCGGTGTGTATATCAGCCGCTTCTGTGATGCTAAAATCTTCACTCGCTTTGACAGCGCAGGACACATACGCACCATATCCGCCGCCACATCGAACACGATAGCCGCCTGCTGTCTGTCAGCAGCGCAGCCGTACACCTCGGCTCGTTCCTCACCGTCACCGCAGGTGAGGAGCAGCGCAACAGCGGCGGCAAGCTCGGATTTGCCCTGCTTCTTCGGTATCTCAATGTATGCCGTATTGAACTGTCGGTAACCGTTCGGCTTCAGCGTTCCGAACAAATCCCGGATTATCTGCTCCTGCCAGTCGATTAGTTCGAACGGCTTTCCAGCCCATGTGCCTTTGGTATGACAGAGGTTTTCAATGAAAGCCACGGCATAATCCGCAGCGGATTTATCGTAAGCCGAGGATTTCAGCTTGAACTTTGTCGGCTTGTACTTTTTCAGCTTTCTTATATCATCACCCCCAGAACGAGGAAAACCGCCCGCAGGCGGCTTTCGCAAGTGTTTAGTTGTATTCGTGTATCAGTATTGCAAGCGCCTTTTCGGCTTCGGGGGTCTGGGGTTCAACATCATCGCCCCGGTCGTAATTGTAAACGACCCTGCCGTCCTGCTTTAACATCAGCTTGGAAATTCTACCGCCGCTGATTCCGTATTCCTCGCTTGGCTCTTCGTAATGCTTTATCCAGTAGCTTACCGAAACCATTCTGCCGTTCTCGTCCTTAACTCCAATCGCACCCTGTTTCCACATAATCTTTTCCGCCATGTGTTTTTTGTTGTACACATATTAACTCTAAAGCCGCATTATAGCAAGCGGTTTTCGGATAATATACTACACAAATATCAGCGGTCAGAATTGTGCGTATTCTGATGGATAATGCCGAGAATTTTCTCCTGTTCGTCTGTGGAAACCCCAATGCTATCTAAGGCCTCCCGTGTGCCGCAATCCGGGCAGATATATGTGTTGGGGTACTTTCTCGAAAGAGCGGGAACACCGCCGTACTGCGCCCCACAGAGTGCAACACGATGTTGCAAAGTGTTTGCCCTAGCGGCGCACGGACGCGCCGCATTAAAGGCAAACACATGGACAGGGGCGAAGTCCTATTTCGTTATCCGATTTCATTTGCGACCCTCCTGCTGTTGTTCAGCGCTGCGAGAAGAATGCTCTCGTCAAAACCGAAGTTGCTATAGCCCTCAAGGCAAGTCCGAACATACGAACCGCTCGGCAAGCCCAGCGGCCGTTCCTCATGCATGATGTACACGAAAGCCTTTCTGAGTACGGTCTTGCCTGAGAAGTACCTCACGGGCAGTTCAAGTTCGGTCTTGTAGTAAAAGGTCGGAAACCCCTCGTACACATCAAGCCGTTCTTCATCGGCAAGTTCGACCGACCAGACTGCAACAGGAACTTCCGCTCCCGATTTTGGTTCGATGGTGAGGTAGGAGCCTGTCTTACTGCCTTTGAAAAGCAGTTCGTAATCCTCGATAACCGCAGTCCCCACGGGCTTTGCCGTAGGACAACGCAGCGCCATTTGCCGAATGTTCAAGTTGCTGCCGTAGGCTAGGTAATACTTTTTCATTTGAAATCCGTCCTTTCTGAAAGGTGCGGTTTATAAGAATCACCTTTCTACCACCAAAAGCCCCACGCTGTGGGGGAGTTGGGGGCAGGAAGCTGATTCCTGCTTTACTGCGGCCTGCCGTTGCGGAAAGCCGTATCGCCATCGAGCCGCTTGGTGTAAAGTTCCCTTGCGGTCTTGAATTCATCGCCGATGAACCCGAGCCTTAAAAGCCATGTTCTCATTGCGTACTTGGGGTTTTCAGTCTGCTGAGGATTTGCGCTTGCGGTCTTGACTTGCTTTGCAAGCTGGCTGAGCGCAAGGCAAAGCTGAATGTAGCTTTTCAACTGACCTGCGTGAAGTCCGTTTTTCTTGTCGCCCGAGGGCGCGTCAAACTGGAAGAGCCGAAACTCGATTGTGCCCTTTGTAAAGGTTGCGTGGAGGTTCAGCATATGGTAGCGGCTCTCGTTGTAGTGCGCCGACCTGCCGTAATCTGCGTTCTGACTGCCGTACCAGGTGTCCGCAAGCGCCGCCATGGTTTTCGGCTTTTTGCGGTTGAGTTCCACCAGGAAATCCTTGCTGACCGTGCGGCAGTAGCGGCTCATGCGGCTTCTGTCGAGGTTCAGCGCGCTTGCAAGCAGGCTTTCGTGGCTTGCCATTATATTTGCGAGGTTTCTCAGGCTCTGCGGCGTGTGACCCTTGGCTCCGATGTGAATGTGAACTCCGCAGCCCCTTGTTGCGTCGCTCTTTGCGCCTGCTCTCCTCAGTCTGCGGATAAGCTCCTGTAGGGTTTCCATGTCTGTGTAGGTGAGTATCGGGGTTACCAGTTCGCACTTTTCGCTGTCCGGTCCGTGAATGCTGACGTCCTTCTGAAACTTCCACTCGCGACCCTCGCCGTCCCATGCGGAGTAGGTATCGTAACCGTTGCGGCCTGCGGTGTGCTCGTGTCTGCCTGTTCCGAAGAACTCGGCGGCAAGCTGCGCGGCTTTTGTTCTTGTAATGTTATTCATTTCAACCTCGACCCCTATGGTCTGGTTCATCATTTCTTCAATCTGCTTGGTGGTTTTCTTGTTCATTTTTGTATCCTCCGTTTGCTTTGTTTCCCTTGCGGTACACACATATTAACTCTAAAAGCAGTATATAGCAAGCGGTTTTGCCACAATATATTGAACGAAATACACACGCAGAAATTGTGTATATCAGCCATGGATTTTGCGAACTACATCAACACCGAGAACAGCATTCAGCCCGGAGCCGTTATCCCAGCGGACAAGCAGATTTCCGATATCGTCAACCCCTCGTACAGTACCTCTTGTGCCTTTCGGAGGAGCCTGCGGGTCGTCCATTGAAACCAGTTCCACACGGCAGCCGACAGGGTATTCTCCGCGGTACTGTTCGATTGTTGCTTTACTCGGAAACTTCATTTGCAGCACCTCCATTCCTGAAAGCCGATGAGCCTGTGAGATTTCTCAGCAGAATCTTCCGCTCTTCTTTGTACTCCGAACCGATGAACCCCAGCCGCAGGAGAAAGCAGCGGAATGCGTACTTGTCATTGTTGGTTTCTTTTTCCTTTACTGTGACCCGCTTTGCGTTGGCGGCAAGTTCGCAGAGCGCTGAAATGAAATGCGTGTAAGCCTTGCATTCGTCAGCGCCGCAGTCTGCGAACCAGGGAAACCTCACCGTGCTGTCCGTGACCTCAATCGGCAGGCTCTCCACCGCTAAGGCTCTGCGGATAAGTCTGCCTTTGGCTTCGAGCAGCTTGGTGAGGTTTTCGACTGCCGAGCCGTCAAGCGGAACTTCCACCGTAAGCCCCACAGATTCGCCGTGTTCGGCGCTGTCGGTGTCTGCGGATACTTCCTCGCTTGCCGTTTCCGGCTGCTCTGTGGCGCTTGTGTCGGCAACTTCGGCAATGAATCCACGCTCTGCAAGGAATTCAATTAGTCCCTCGATTTCCTCACTGTCGGCTCTGTCATCGAATTCAAGGTTGCCCTCGCGGGTCACCGTGAAATAATCGATTTGGTATGCGTAGGTCGGTGTCCTCATGTAAACTGCGTCCGCTCCCGTGAACTCGCTGATGGCTTTCACAAGCGGTTTTCTGTCCTGCGCGTTGTAGTAAATTGTCATGGCATTTGCCCTCCTTTGCGTACATATTAACTCTGAAAGGCACATGTATCAAGCCGTATTACTACACAATATTTTCGGGAGTTAGCTGTGTACAGTACACAATCCCCGAAAGCACAAAGTAAACACACGGCAGAACAACACCATTTCCCCACAGCTTGTACTCGGCAGAGTCGCTGTGGGGATTTTTCAGCCATGTACGGATCTGCTTTTCGGACTTCGGTTTGACTGCGCTGCCGATGATTTTTCTGTGTGTTTCAAAGACCTCTTTCCAGAACCGTAGTTCTTCATCTGTCGGCTCGTCCGTTCCGAGGTCTGCGCACCACCAGTCGGGAAATCCCTGCAAACGGGCGCACTCGGTTGGAGTAAGCCTGCGGACTATGTACTCGGGAGAATTCACTGTCGGCGGGTCTTTGTAATCGCTTGCCACAAGCGTGTTTGCAAGGTTTTCCTCGGCTTCGGTATGATAGGAATTCTTGCTTGTGCTGTAAACCAACGTTTCCGAGCCACCTCCGTACATTCCGCCTGTGGCTCGGAGCGCTCCGCATTTATCGTTTTCGCTGTACTTTGTGTAGCTGTCCTGCGAAAATGCGACAGCATGGCGGTCGGTAGCATTTAACGTGAATGAAACGTCCTCGTTAATGCCGCTGCCTTGAGGACCGTTTTTATCGGCTCTGCCTATCATTGAACCCTGGACGGCTACGACTGCCACGCCGCCTTGGTTTGAGTCGGGAGAATTACCACCCGTATCTATCGTCCGTGATGTATCTGTTTCATAGCAGTTATGGCGCGCGTTTTTCGTACCGTCAGATGTGAAACGAACATCAAAACAGCGAGTATCTTCCACGACAAACGGCTGATTATTCCCGCCAGTTCCGTAGGTTGACGAAACCGTTGGAGCAATACCGTGCAACTCCGTATAGCGTGTATCCTGCGAGTGATTTTCATAAACAGCTGCAGGAACTGTTCCGGCACGGAGGGTGGGCGAAGTTTCATCTTCATAGCCGATACCTCTCGCTTTTGCCGAGTGTTCCGTGCAGAACCCTGCTGCGGACTCCATCACGCACGGTGGGTGATGAGCTTCGGCTCGGAGTGTGCAAGTTACTTCCTCCGTCACGTCCATTCTGTTGCCACCTTGGTCGTTCAAGCAGACTGCGCCTGTCGTTCCAGAGCCGCTTTCAGCAGCGGCGGCAGTTCTTTGCCACGCTTTGAAGCCCTCTGCAGAATACCCCGACAAGCCTTCGGACTCAAACAGTATTTTTCCGGCGCATTCGCTATCAAAATCTGCGACAAGGTAGATGCGTTTTCTTCTTTGGGGAACTCCCCAGTATTGCGCGTCAAGGACTCTCCATGCGAGGGAGAAACCGTCTGCCAGTATCTCTCCTGCGTTTGTCCATTTCTCACTTCTAGGAACAGAAACGGTTTCGTCCTTGATCCTGCACAGGCTTTCAAGGACTGCTCTGAAGTCCTCGCCCTTGTTAGACGAGAATGCTCCGGGGACATTTTCCCAGACCGCAAATCTCGGATATCTTCCATCAGTCGCACACCTCATTTCTTTTATAATTCTGACCGCCTCATAGAACAGGCTCGACCGCGAACCGTCAAGACCGCTGCGTTTTCCGGCAATGCTCATGTCCTGGCACGGACTGCCAAACGTGATTATATTCACTGGCGGGAGTTCCGCACCGTTCAGCGAGGACACATCTCCGTAGTGTTTCATCTGCGGCAGCCTTTTCGTTGTTATCCGAACAGCGAACGGCTCGATTTCCGAAGCCCACAGCGGAGTAATGCCCGCAAGTATTCCTCCGAGCGGGAAACCGCCGCTGCCGTCAAAAAGGCTGGCGAGCGTGAGTTCATTCTTCATCGGTGACCTCCAGTTCGGAATAAGCAATCGTCTTTCCTTCACGAACCACAGACACATTCTCCGCAGAACCGACCTGCTCAATATACCGCTTCACGATAACATCGCAGAACTTTTCATCAAGCTCAATGGTGTGGCAAATACGGTTCGTCTGCTCACAGGCAATGAGCGTACTGCCCGAGCCGCCGAACGGGTCGAGAACTATACAGTTGCTCATGCTTGAATTCTTTATCGGATAGGCTATAAGCGGAATCGGCTTCATTGTCGGGTGGTCGCCGTTCTTCTTCGGTTTGTCGAACTCCCATATTGTCGTCTGCTTGCGGTCGGAGTACCACTGGTGCTTGCCGTTCTTCTTCCAACCGAAAAGGCACGGCTCATGCTGCCACTGATACGGCGAGCGACCGAGAACAAGCGACTGCTTCTTCCAAATACACGTTCCGGAAAGGTAAAATCCCGCGTCAGCAAACGCCCTGCGGAAGTTAAGTCCCTCTGTATCTGCGTGGAAAACATAGATGCTTGCGTCATTTGCCATAGCTTTCTCCATGCAGGTGAAAGCGTCAAACAGGAACTGATAGAACTTCTCACTTTCGAGATTGTCGTTCTTGATTTTCCCCGCTGAACCCTCATAATTCACATTGTACGGCGGGTCGGTAACCACAAGATTTGCCTGTTTACCATTCATGAGAACTTCGTAGGTTTCCAGCTTGGTGCTATCGCCGCAGACAAGTCTGTGATTTCCGAGCAGCCAGAGGTCGCCCGTTTTTGTTGTGCAAGGTTTTTCCAATTCACCATCAACATCGAAATCATCGTCTTTGGTGTCGGAGTCATCATCAAAGAACGCAGCAAGTTCCTTTTCATCAAAACCCGTCAGACCGAGGTCGAAGTCATCCGCCTGCAAGGCTTCGATTTCAACTTTCAGCATTTCCTCGTCCCAGCCTGCATCAAGAGCCATTCGGTTGTCTGCGATTATGTACGCTTTCTTCTGAGCAGGTGTGAGGTAATCAACAAATACGCAAGGCACTTCGGAGATGTTCTCGGCTTTCGCAGCAAGTATTCTTTCGTGGCCTGCGATGACGTTGAAATCCCTGTCGATGATAACGGGATTGATAAAGCCGAACTCACGCAGCGAGGAACGCAGCTTGTTCAACTGTTCCGGCGAGTGCGTCCGGGCATTGTTGACATACGGTATCAGCTTGTCTATCGGGACAAGCTGCATTTCACTGGTCGTGTTCATCTGACGTTCCTCCTTTTCAGAACCTTGTGCAGACCTTTTCGGGCGTCCGCAATATTGCCTTTAACAGCCTGTCCTTTTATGGTTTTGTATTGCTGAACTGTAAGATTCGGACGGTTGCCTTTGAGTTCTCTGAAAAATTCGATGGTGTCCTTTGACATAGCGTTATCCTTTCCTTGAACGAAGCAGACGTTCCATAGCGTCGTTCAGATCATCACCGACAGGCTCGGTGCAGTTCTCCTTGACTATTCCGTAAATTTCATACCAGATGAGATTTGCATTCTTCTGAAACTGCTGCGACATCTGCACGAACGGCGAAGCAATAACGCCGCCCGTGGTCGGGTGCTTTCCCAGCAGTCCATAGGTACTGAGGGCTTCTTCACACTGTACAAATCGGGCGAATGCCTGCGAGTAGCTTTCCAGCAGCCGTTTGTTGACGTGCTTTTCACAGCCACGCTGTTTCAGCCAGAGCCATGTTTCTTTGTACACAATGTCTGCCCCCAGCGGTTTTCCATTCTTCTGTTGGGCAGACAAGTATGCACTGGGACTTGGCATATCCGCACCGGTCAAATCAGCGGCATCGTCCAGATTATCTGCGTCCAATTCCGGAGCATGAAACTCCATAATATCTGCGTCCTTGCCCTCTGCGATTTTGTCGGAGAGGGCTTTTGGCTTATCGCCTGCACGAACTCGTCTGCCGCCTCTT
>OMDZ01000431.1_pt1 | contig 25256 bp, 17 predicted proteins | sample 1673641 | NCBI WGS metagenome assembly OMDZ01 (sample SAMEA103958117, study PRJEB25191) | human gut metagenome | biome: human-associated habitat [ENVO:00009003]; feature: intestine environment [ENVO:2100002]; material: feces | place: Germany | collected 2013/2015
TGCCGCCCTTGATCATGATTGCAACAACTTTGGTGTTGACTTCATCCTGCATTGCGGCGTTTACCTCCTATTACAATGTATTTACGGTCTAAGGCACGGCAGCCAGCCGTGTCTTTTTCCGCATCGTTGCCAAAGCTGTTAGAATGAGAGAGTCTTGGCCTGATGTTCACCTCCAAGGACCAAAGCGTCCGTACGAAAGTCAGTCAGCCAGCCTCTCATTCGCAGCGTTCGATTTATGCAGGTTGAGCCACCTCCTTGGTGCGCCCGTGTCATCAAATAGATTGGATCGGCAATGGTGGAATGGCTGGTCGCCAAAACAAATCCATGATGAGGAGCGATCAATATGAATAATGTTGTAGGGATCGATGTTTCCAAAGGAAAGAGCATGGTGTCTGTCCTCCGTCCTTTTGGAGAAGTGGTAGCAAAACCATTTTCTGTTGGTCACACCGGCAGCGAACTCAAGGAGCTGGCAGACTACTTGAAAAGTCTGGACGGTGAGACACGGGTAGTCATGGAGCACACCGGACGGTACTATGAGCCGGTAGCCCGCTTTCTTCATGATGAGGGCGTCTTCGTCAGTGCAGTTAATCCGAAGCTCATCAAGGACTACGGAAACAACACCCTGCGTAAAGTGAAAACAGACAAGGCGGATTCCCGCAAGATTGCCCGGTACGGTATTGACAACTGGGCAGAATTGCGCCAACATACACCCATGGATACGATTCGAATGCAACTGAAAACGCTGAACCGGCAGCAGAGTCTGTACTCCAAGACTAAGACGATGATGAAAAATAACCTCATCGCCCTTCTTGACCAGACCTATCCCGGCGTCAACGCCCTATTTGACAGTCCCGTCCGTGAGGATGGGTCGCAGAAGTGGGTGGACTTTGCCACGACCTTTTGGCATGTGGACTGCGTGCGGAACATGAGCCTCACTGCCTTTGCCGAGCGTTACCGCAAGTGGTGCAAACGCCATGGCTACAACTTCAGCCAGAGCAAAGCCGTTGAGGTCCACGCCGGAGCACAGGACCTGATCGCCATGCTCCCCAGGGACGCCCTGACCAAAACCATGGTCCGGCAGGCCATTGATGCGCTGAACGCTATCTCTGCCTCTCTGGAACGGCTCAAGGCTGAAATGCAAGCCTTGGCAGCCCAGCTCCCGGAATATCCTGTCGTCATGACCATGCACGGCGTAGGCGATTCTCTCGGCCCTCAGCTTATGGCGGAGCTTGGGGATGTGACCCGGTTTACCCACCGAAACGCCATTACCGCTTTCGCGGGCGTTGACCCTGGCGCTGACCAGTCCGGCACTCACGAGGCCAAAAGTACGAGGGTTTCCAAAAGCGGGCCGCCGGAGCTGCGCCGCGCCTTATTCCTGGTTATGGACTGCCTTTTGAAAACACAGCCCCAGGATGATCCAGTGTACCGTTTCATGGACAAGAAACGAGCCGAGGGCAAACCCTATCTGGTTTACATGACAGCCGGCGCCAACAAGTTCCTGCGCATCTACTACGGGCGGGTGAAAGAATACCTCGCTCAGCTGGAAAATTCATGAAGTATCCTTCCTTGTAGCAGAACCATATTGCTCATACGCTAAAAGCATCTTATGACAGAAAGAGAGCGATTAAGATGTTTTTAGACAATTTATCCACCTCCGTCCTCAAATTATGTGATACTCGCAAGCTCAGCTATGAAGCCGCCTCGGAACGATGTGATCTCAGCTCCAGGTACTTCGCTGACATTGCCAGAGGCAAAACCGCTCCAACAATTCTAACCTTGGAAAAACTCTGCGTTGGTTTTGCTCTGACGCCAAATGGCCTGTTGATCCCCTCAGAACTCTGGCGAGAGATGGCCTTCCGCGAACCGATGCCGGTTACACACATCCGCTGCTTCCGATACCTCTCTGGCGTGACAGGTTTTCCCGTTTGTCCGCAATGTGGAAGGACCATGGAACGGGAATACCAGCCCTACTGTGACCGCTGCGGACAGTGCCTTGACTGGGACAACTTCTCTAAAGCAACGATTATTCTTCCTCAGAAGTAATGCGCATTGTTACATACCTGACTATCCGGCCAGCGGCCTTTACCTGCTGGCCGCTTTTGGTATGCCCTTTTTCTCTCCTCAATTTTTCTTTATTTCCCTATTGACTTTTTATTTGCAGACTTTCGTTGGAATGATTATGGGGACTGCTGCCGAAGCTAAGGCGGCACAATCCGGCGATAGATGATTTTCATTTACACTGTCCTCCTTTCCGAGCATTGCTCACGATGGTATTCATTAAAGAGTGTCTTCACAAAGGCTATAATCGTAGGACTTCGGCTTCTTTGACCCTGCCGATCTGTCCTGCCCGTAGAAATCATGGTTGACGAGGGCGGAGTAGTAATTGTCTATCGTCAGAGAGGCGTTATACAGAGCGGTCAACAGGTACGCCCGGATATTACGGATGTCTGACGGGTTCTTGTTCATTGCTTCCAGAACGTACTCTATGTGGCTGCTATTCAGCTTGAGAAAGCGGGACTTAACCACTTGCTGCGGCATATCCTCGCCATTGATACGGATGGTCGGAGCGTTAGAGCAGACGGCATCCAGCATGATGTCCATGATCTCCCGGAAGCGGTCTTTATCGAACTTCGGATCCTGACAGAGAATGTCGTAATCAAGATTCTCTTTGATAATCTCTTCATACTCGCTTCGCTCATCCATCCTGTCCATCCCATCAAGATTGATGGATTGATAGTTCTTTGAGAGAGTATTTCTTTCTTGGGTAATTACTTGATCAGTATTTATTTGTGCGGACTTATCCCCGCGTGGATTATCCACATCTGGCTTCTCCACACATGGATTTTCCGTGTGTGGCATTTCCCGTTCTGGCGTTGACTCCTGCGGCTCTTCGTATATCTCAAAGATTGTGCTGCTCATCCTGCCTTTACCGTCTCTCTGCCGGTGCCGGACAAGGTAGCCGTGCTTTTCAAGCTCACGGAGCGCGGAGAGAATGGCATCCGGACCTTCCTTGCAGATTGCAGAAAGTCCCTTGGTTGAGAACTTCCAGCCATCATTGAACGAGAGCATCTTTGAGAGAAGACCGACCGCCTTGAGTGACAGGCTCTTGTCTCGGAGGTGGAAGTTCGCCATGACGGTATAGCCACGATTTTTATTTACGCGATAGACTGCCACGAAAATCACCTTGCTATCTTGGGAGGCAGCTCTTCGCCGCACTTTTTCTGGAACTTCATTCGGATGACCTCCTTGCCCTTCGGCGTGAAGTAGGTCTGAGAACCGGTGTAGCAGTACGTCACAAAATCGCGGACGATGAACAGTCCGGCATTGCTGTCCTTGTTGTAGGGAAGAAGCTGCCCGGAAGGAGAGCGGAACAGGTACTTTTCTTTGAGAAGGAACTGGACGAACTTGCGCTCCGGGATTTTCAGTTCCTTCGCCGTCGTTCGGATATTGGTGCAGTCATCCGGATTGATGAAGGCGTCGTAGTAATCGGCTTTGGGCTTTGCCGTGTTCAGCTCACACTCAAGAGCCTTCACGCGATTCTTTTCCAGAATCAACGCTTGAGCGAACTCTACAATGACCGCTGGTTCCTTCTGAATACGTTCCAGAAGGGAGTCCGTCATGTAGCCGCCGGTCTTGCGAATGGTAGGAATGACCTCATCAAATACCCACAGTTCAAACTTTTCAGCCGCAGGAAGTTTGCTGCGAATAATTAGCCGATAAACGTCTCCTTCCGGGATGAAGTTGATACTCTGAACTTTCCCGCTGATAGGGGTAGAACGTTTCGTTATAGCCCTGCAATGGTCGTTGACCGCCTTGTTCGGGTTGGTGTAACCGAGTGCCTTTGCAACATCTGCCGCACAGAACAGAACTTTTTCTCCTTCGAGGATCGTTCTTACCTCACCAAACTGTTCATTCTTGAAGATTTCGATTTTGTTATCCATGACTGGCTTCCTTTCCGGCATCAGATGTGCCACTTTGATTTTTGAGGGTTGAAACGGGATTGCAGCAGTAGGGACACTCTGCAAACACGCAGGACTGATATTTCCAGAAGGGGCGATGAAAGCGGCAGCTTCGGCACTCAGGGAGAATGCCATCCGCGCCGCTGTCAAAATGCTCAAAGCCGGGTGTGGTCTGCATCAGCAATTCCAGTGCTTGCAGATCACCGGCTGTCATGCGTTTCATGCTTAAAAACTCCTTTCTTTCGCCGCATCGCCAGCAAATACTCCGGCTTTTGGGCAACAAAAAAAGAGGGTTTGCTTCTTACTCCAAATTGGAGAAGAAACAAACCCTCTTCGTTTACGATGTAGTTCAGATGATTTCTCGGATGGTATGAATGATACCGAGCAGCAGCCCGATGAAGAAGGCGAGTCCTCCGATGAGACCGCCTATGATTAAGTTCAATGCGAAAATGCCGACTGAGCCGGAGATGCCGTAACCGCTTGGAACGAGCCAGAGGCACATCCTCCGGATGCCGAATGGCAAGCCGACGCAGATCCACATTAGGAAGTAGTCGCATACGCCGTCAGGCATATAGATCGGCTTGAGAAATGACGCGAGGCAGAACGCAAGCGCGATTGGAAGCACAACTTCCTTCAAGAAGACTTTGATAGCACCCACTATATCCTCCTTCTGCCGGAAGTGTGCAGCGGCACCCTCCGGCTTGCTTGATTATTGTGAAAGTCCTTTGTTTTCGGTCAAAAAAAGAAGGGACTAAGCCAGAATGCCTTGGTTTTCAAGGTCTTTCTGATTTAGTCCTATTATCGCACAATAATCCTTTACCATGATGACTTTTATATCGCCCTGCTTCAAATCCACGATCATTTTCTGAAAAGCCGGACGATTAAAATTTGTTCCAGTATAGCCATCATCTACATATTCTACAATCTCGCCAAACAAATCTTCCTGCTTCCCAATGTAATCGTGGAGCAGCATCCGTTGGTTCTCAATGCTGTTACTTTCATCCTTGCTGCCCTTTTTCAAATCTCCGTCTGCCAATGATAAGCGGAGATAGATTGCAATTTTATCATTCATTCTGAACCTCCGACATGATTGCAAGCACTTCCTGATAGGGGTCGCTACACTTAAATTCGACCTCCACAGAATTGTCCATTCCTACATAGATTCTCTTGATAAGTTCATGCACCAGTTCTTCATCAAATTCATTTTGATTCAGAATCCCGCGCATCCGCTCCATCTGCGCATCGCAGATTTTGATTCTCTTTTCCAGCTCCAATGCGCGCTGACGCTGCTTTTGCAGTTCATGTTCCAACCGCTGCTTTTCTGCTATGTAGTGTTCCTTTAGCTGACTGTATTCATCTTCGTCCAGAATTTCAGCTTTATAGTCCTCATATAAGCGCAACCGCCGTTCTTCAGCTTCCTGAATCCGAAACAGGATAGAGTTTTCTTTCATCTTGATGGAACGGGCTGAATCCAGATTGCTGCCGCGCATCATGTCTTTTACCAGCTTTTCTTCTTCACACATGGTAGACACCAGATGATGAATCTGATCCATCGCCACCATCATCAGCATTTTCTCCGGCACCGCATGATAGGCACAGGGAGTCGTGTTCTTCTTTCTTTTGCAAATGAACACTCCATAGTGCGTTTCCTTCACCGTACCATGCACACGCCGTTCAAACGTCATGTTGCGTCTGCAGCAGCCACAGTAAACCATTCCCGATAGATGGTTATAACACTTCTCTCTGGTTGCTTTGGAACGAGCCATCGCCCTTTCCCGTTTTTCCTTATTCTGCTCCCGCCGTGCCTGCACTTTTTCAAAATCCGATTTCAGAATGATTGCTTCATGCGCGTTTTCAACAATATGCCATTCCTTCTTTTCCACAGGATGGAGGCCAATCCCTTTGTATGATGCAGTTTGCGTTTTCCCAGATACCAGTTCTCCAATATAGGCACTGCTGTTTAAAATACGAAGAACCGTACTGGGGTGCCATTTATTATAGGTAGGGTCATCTCCCTCATGCAATTTGCGATTCAGCCGTTCGTTCGGCCTTGCCACTCCTAAAAATTCCAACCTGCGGGCAATTTCGTTTGTGCTCACTCCTGCAAGATACCATTGATAGATCAGTTTGACCCACTTTGCATCCTCAGTCGCTTCAAACTTATTTCCCTGCTGGTTCAACTGATAGCCATACGGTGTACACCACGATGTAGGGATTCCCTTCTCGCGGCGCATCTGGTAACTAAGGCTGATTTTCTTTGAAATGTCCTTCGCGTACAAGCTGTTTACCATGTTCTTGATGGGAACCGCAAGACTATCCACATCCGACTGCCGGATGTTGTCAAAATCATCGTTGATGGCGATAAAACGAACATGGAGCATCGGGAAAATAGTTTCCAGATAGCTTCCCGTTTCGATATAGTCACGACCAAATCGAGATAAGTCCTTCACTACGATGCACTGAATTTTGCCTGTCCGTACATCCTGCATCATACGCTCAAATTCTGGTCGGTCAAAACGTGTTCCCGAAAAACCGTTGTCTGCATAGGTATCGGTCAGCGTCAGATCCGGGTTTTCCCTGATATAATTATGAATTTGCAAAATCTGTGTGTGCAGGGAATCTTCTGTTTCATGCCCGCCGTTCTCAACCGACAGCCGCGCATACGCTGCCGTGCGCAGAAGTTCTTTTTCATTTTGCTGTACGGCCTCCTGCACAGCGGCCTGCGGCATCATATTCTTTCTACTCTTTCTTGCCATTACAATCTTCCTCTCCGTTGTTCAGCCATTCTTCCGGGAAGAATCTCTTCCACTCACTTTCTTGTAGGATCACTTCTACCTGTTCAAAATCTACGATCCATACATGGTCAAGCCATTCTTTAAGATGTGCGCGCTCCAGCGTTTCAGGAATTGAAATCGCTCGGAACTTCATCAACCAGGGATTCCCATGGCTAAATGCTTTTTCTATGTCATTAACAGCCAGCATTACTTTTTTAAAGGCCGTTTCCTGCTTCTGGACTGCCACCTGATACTGATGTTCATACTCCTCTACCTGTTCTAGCGAAATTAATCCCTGCTCGTATTTCCGATAAACTGCTGTTCGTTCATCGTCCTTGGCCATCAAGTGCGCAACGATCTCATTTGCTCTTTTTCTGTACTGCAACAGTCCAGCATCCATGCACTGCTTGACTTTCTCAGGATTCAAGTCCAGCACCCTATCAATACGCGCAGCTTGCATTTTTTCTTTTTCCAAAGCTGAAAGAATCTCTCGAAAGATTTTCTCGCTTTCGATGAAAGGGGCTTTTCCAGAGAAGCATCTATACCCCTTGTCAAACGAATAGATTTGCTGGCTTTCATCTTCTGATGTTCTGCACAGCAGTCCTTTTCCGCTTTCTTTGTCATAGATTTTTTTGAAGAGCAGATTTGGTTTTTTTCGGGCCTTTTTTCTCGAAGGCAACCTCGTAGATTCCAACTTTTTCTGGGCTTTCTGAAATTCCGTCTTTGAAACAATCGCCGGAACCTCCAATTCTCGCTTTGCCTTTGCCAGTGTCAGCGTACACTTTCCGATATAGAGTGGATTTTTCAAAATCGAGCGAATTGTTGAATCCGGCCACTTGATTTTTGTTCTTGATCTTTTTTTCTTCGCCATCTGGATTTGTGGAGATGGAACGCCCTGTGCCTCCAATGCTCTTGCGATTTCCGGGATTTTCATATCTTCCAGATACATCTGAAAAATCAGCTTTACAACCTGTGCGCTCTCAGGATTAAGAACAAGGTTTCTGCGATCTTCTGACAGCGCATAACCATATTTAGCCTGTCGATGGGTCAATGTACCTTCTTCAAAGTGATTCTGGCGATTGGTAATAAATTCCGAACGAATCTTATCAATGGTCTTTCCATTGAAATACTCTGCAACTTCTTCGGCAGTTTTGTCTGCACTGCAAAAGTCATCTTCCACAACTGCAAATTGGATACCAAGCGGATAGAACGTCCTCTGCAGTGCTTCAATGGCAAACGGAAGGGTTCTTCCGCAGCGGAAGATAGAATCCACAACAACTGCATCAAATTTCCGAGCCATCCCATCCTGTACCAATCTGTCAAATCCTTCTGCGGCTTCTGCTGTTCTCTTGCGGTCACTATACTTTTCGGATATGCTGCACCCACGCTTTTTTAGATACTGTGCAATGCGCTCATTCTGTTCTGCAATCGTATTGGATGGATTTTCTTCTCCGATCCTGCTGGAAATCGACCTTGTATAACTGACCCATTTCATTCCTCTGCCACCTCATTTCCATGATGTGCTTGATATTCCATAAATTTTTCTGTGATACTGTGCAGTTCATCCTCGAAGCAGAAATGAATTTCAATCTCTGTTTTGCTATGAACATCTATGTGGTCAATCAGTTCCACCACGACCCTGCGTTCGAGCGTTTTGATATGTTCGTACTGCTTAAATTCTTCCAGCCAAGTGGGAAGCAGCGTATCGTGCTTTAACGCTTCCTGCTTCTTTTCGCGGATTTCCTGAATCTTATCCTGCGCCTCTTTTATCTTCTGCGCAAAGCGAGTATTCATTTCTCCGTACTCTTCCCGGCTGACGACATCATCGCATAAGTCCTGATACAGACGGATTTTCAAATTACTGTACCGTTCCAGTTCAGCTTCCAGTGCAGTGATCTGGCTGTCCAGAATCTTTATGCCAATCTGTTCGCCGCTTGCCAACTCTGCATTGGAGAGTACCTTTTCCGCTTCTACAAGAAGTGACACTTGATGCCGAATCGCAGTCAGAACGCTTTCCGTTAATTTCTCACTGTTTATCATGTGCGGTGTGCAGCCGCCGCCATTCTTATAGGTAGAGCAGTGATAGTATTGATACTTCTTTCCGTTTTTCGTCACCGTGCGGCGAATCATATTCTGCCCGCAGTCTGCACAGCGCAGAAAACCTGATAATGGATAAACTGTTGTCTGCGATGGTGCGGTACGAGTGTCCAGTTCCAACAACTGCTGTACTTGCTGGAACTCGCCTTTGCTGATAATGGCATCATGCGCATCTTCCACCCGAATCCAGTTTTCACTTCCAACATCATGGCTCTTTTTTACTTTGTAATTGATTTTCCTGCGTTTGCCCTGAATCAATGTTCCCGTATAGGATTCATTTTTCAAAATACGATTGACGGAAACCACTGTCCACTTCTGATTCAGCCCAGCCTGAAAACCGCAAGTATAGTTGAATCCATTGGCTCTCTTATACTCGTTCGGCGGCAGGACACCAAGTTCATTCAAGTGACTGGCAATGCGCTGTGAACTCATTCCGTTCAATTTCTGTTTGAATATTTCCTGCACAATGCCCGCAGCGTATTCATCTATAATCAGATGATTCTTGTCTTTCGGGTCTTTGCGATACCCATACCCTGCAAAACTGCCAATGAACTGACCTTTTTTTCGTTTCACATCCAAGTGACTGCGAACGCGCAGCGAAATATCCCGGCAGTAGGTGTCATTGATAAGATTGTTGAACGGAATCAGAATACGACCCTTATCATCGTTTTCCTCTGCACTGTCATAATGATCGTTGATGGCGATGAAGCGCACACCCATGAATGGAAAGATTCTTTCCAGATAACGACCCGTTTCAATGTAGTTTCTGCCGAAACGAGATAAATCTTTGACGATGATGCAGTTGACGTTCCTTTTCTCAATGTCCTGCATCATCCGCTTAAAATCCGGGCGTTCAAAATTTGTGCCGCTGTAACCATCGTCCACATACTCATCGAACTTGTGCAATTCCGGGTGCTTACCCATGTAATCGTTCAGCAACGCTCTTTGATTTTTAATGCTGTTACTCTCCTGCTGGTCGCCATCCGAACGCGACAATCGAAGATATGTGGCACAGTTGTATTTTTCATTTCCCTGAAAAAACATAAAAAGCCGATAACCTCCTAATCTATTTGTCGTTCAGACAATAAACCAAGAAATTATCGGCTTTATCAGCATATTCTGTTTTGACCCAAAGCCATTATCTCATATTTCGTGGTTCATGTCAACGCTTTAATGTGCTAAAGTGCAAATTTTCTTCTGCTTTCTTCTTTTTTATTTCCGATGCGTCCTTGCGCATTTTTTCAGCGTGTCCTCCAATCGGTTCTCTCCGGCAAAACTGATCTTTACGACCATTCCCCGGTCAAGATAGCAGTAGGGGTTCTTGATCTGTGAAACAAAATCAACCATCCGTTCTCGCTGCGACAGGTCTTTCTTGATTTCCACATCGTTGATGTCCACCAGTTCTTCACGGTTCACATCCCGAAGTTCCATCGCTGCCAATTTCTTCAAATCCTCAAGTGTATGCGTCATTTTCTGGTACATCAAATACCTCCCTTCACCTATAGCATTCTAAAAGGGGTGTTTGGCAACCAAATTTTGAAATTTCACAAAAATATTTTTTCAAGTGGTTGCCAAAAGGTGCTTCCAGAATGTTATAGGTATAAGGACAATTCTCGATTTTCCAGATCGTGTGGCTTTTTCTCTCTTAGCGCAAGATTCGCCCATAGCCGCTCAAAACTCACTTTCGTGGTTTTTCCCGGCTGGCAATCTTGATGGGGATTCCGTTCCCCATTCCCACGGTACGCACAAAATCTTGGATTTTGGCTATCCGGCTCCACATAAATGTGTTCGCAGCCGAACGCCTACGGCTTATCGGGAGTTGTTCTGCAACTATAAAATGCAGGAGGATTATGCTATGGCTCGACCAAAGAAAGAGAAATCGCTTCATAGGGGGAAACGAGTTTACATCCGTTTCACAGAATTGGAATATGAGCTAGTGGCCGGATACGCTAGTGATGCCGGATACCCGATTGGTACTTTTGTACGCAAACAGGCTCTCCGCGAAAAGCTGGAAGTTAACTATAATATCGTTGCCGATCTGGGCGAGATTCAGAATTTGACGGTGCAGGCCGCAGGCATCGGGAACAATCTCAACCAAATTGCCCGCTATTTTCACGGCGGCGGTCTGGCATCACGCGGAATGTTGGAAGAACTAAAAAGGTGTATTGCGGAAATCCGTGAACTGCGGCAGGAAATCGTTCAGCTTGGAGGTGTATATCGTGGCAATTCTAAAACACATCGCAAGTAAAAATGCCAATTACGGGAGTGCCATCGACTATCTGAAATACCAGCACGATGAATTTCATCTGGTTCCCGTTCTGGATGAAAGCGGGAATATGCTACTTCGGGAAGAATTTTACCTTGACGGGCTGAACTGCAATCCCGAAACCTTCGACCTTGAATGTGAACTGTTAAACCAGCAGCACCATAAGAACAACGCCTATGATGAAATCAAAAGCCACCACTACATTATCAGCCATGACCCCAGAGATAACGCCGACCATGATTTAACAGGAGAACGTGCACAGGCCATCGGGCTGGAATACGCAAAGGCTAATTTTCCGGGGCATCAGGCTTTGGTCTGCACCCATACAGATGGCAATAACGGCACAGGCAACATCCATACCCACATCATAATCAACAGCCTGCGCAAATTCGATATAGAGCCTCAGACCTACACCGAACGGCCAATCGACTGCAAGGCTGGATACAAGCACCACCTTACCAAAGACTATTTGAAGCACCTGCAAAAATCTTTGATGGATATTTGCCAGCGCGAAGGGCTGCATCAGGTCGATCTGCTCTCCCCTGCTGCGGATAAAATCACACAGCAGGAGTACCATGCGCAGCGGCGCGGCCAGCTGAATCTGGATATTGCAAATATGGAACTTCTGGGCGATGGCATCACTCCCATGCACACTACCTTTGAAACAAACAAAGAAAAAATCCGCAATGCCATTTCTGACATTGCGGAACGTGCTACGTCTTTTGAGGAATTTCAGCGGTTATTAAAAGCGGAATACGGAATTTTGGTAAAAGACCATCGCGGACGATTCAGCTATCTTCCTGCTGACCGACAGAGATTCATTTCTGCCCGCGCCCTCGGTTCTAATTATGACCGTGATAGGCTTCTCCGCATTTTTGCAGAAAATGCACGGAGCGCAGAACGGAACAATCCTCATTGGGCAGCAGATGATCCTATGGCCATTCTGTTCATTAAGTCCGATCTGCGCCTTGTGATTGACTTGCAGACCTGTGTAAAAGCACAGCAGAGCCGCGCTTATGCGCAAAAAGTCAAGATTTCCAATTTGCAGCAGATGGCACGGACAGTCGCTTATGTGCAGGAGCATGGATACGATTCTTATGAAAAACTTTCTGATGCCACCGATACTATTCAATCTAAAATGGCAAAGGCTCGAAGTGATGCCAAATTCACCGAAGCTAAACTGAAAAAGGTCAACGAACAGATTCGTTATTTAGGTCAGTATCTTTCTACCAAATCAGTCTATGGTGATTTCTTGAAATCCGGCAACAAGAAATCTTTCCGTCAGGCCCATGCAGAAGATATTGCCAAATATGAAGAAGCCCTTCGCATCCTAAAGCAGCACTCCCCAGATGGAAAGTTCCCGACTATGAAAGACCTCCGGGCCGAAAAGGAGCAGCTTACCGTTCAGAAAGATGCCCAGTATGGTACTTACCACTATTTCAGAGATTACTACAAGGAACTCCAGACTGTATGCGCCAATGTAGATAATATTCTAGGAACAGAACGAGAAGCACAGCGCGAACAGCAGCAATCCCGAAAGAACGAACACTCTCTATAAAACAAAAAGCCAGCCCTGGTCTTTCCTGCGAAAGACTAGGGCTGACCCTTTTCTACCATATTACTCTTACTTTGTTTTATCAATCCAACGAATAGGATACCCTTGTGCTTGAAGCTGCTCAACATAGGTGCTTCTGTATGTAGAATCCTCAATTTCCTCCATTACCCACTTTGGTATCAGAATCAAATCGTATACGCTGAGGATTCCATCAGATGGATAGCTTCTCTGGCTCAACTCGTGCATAAAAGATGGCCTCCTTTTTGGGGAAGCCATCTCAACGATATTACGGTATTTTAACTTTTTCGGCTTCTTTCCTGTTCCTGCTGCGGCGTATTGTCTTTTTGTCGCCGCTCAGCCTGCTTAATATGCAGCCGATCAAGAACCGACCACCTGCCGCCAATGCGCCGGGGCTTTTTTGGTACATTGTTGACGCAGCCATCTATCATATTGTAGTTTTGCTCTGTGCCGGATTCTTTGGCGCGTTCCGCTGTACCGTTTTCAAAGAACTTCTGATGGTGCAGCAGTTCAGGCTTTGGGCCTTGTAAAAAAGCACTCATCTTTCTGGTAGCTTCTCCATCGAAACCTAAAGCTGTCTGCGTCACAAAGGCTCCACTCTCGTGAAGAATAATGCTCGGCGGTGGATTCTTCATTTGTTCACTTCTCATCTGAACAAACCGCTGACCATCGACCTCTACTTCATCCGATACCAGCCATGTTCCTTTTTGCCCTGCCACCTGATAGCCGCCCTCATCAAGAATCAGGTATGTGCCGCTCTGGGGCTTTGGAAAAAAGCCGTTGAATCTCACCAGCCTATCCTTATCAACATAGAAAAAAGAGGTTTTGCCTGCCGCAGTCAATCCGATGACATCACTGACCCCAAATTTTCTAATTTTGAATTTGTCCGGGTTAATGCTTTCCATTTTTTTACGAATCGCTTCCGCGCCCATTCCCCGTGAAGCCGTACCAGAGTAGCCCGTGCCATAATTGTCTGCGGTTATCATAAAGCCATGCTGAATCTGGTATTCATAGCTGCGGCAGCGATACTCACGGTTTTTCTCAGAATTATCGATCTGATAGATTGCAAACACATCTGAACTCATTTTTCTGCATCATCCTCCGGCCTATGCCATTCCAGCTCCAGCCCCTTGAACTGTGGCTCAGTCAACTGCTGCATCTTCGGGATCGTCTGCTGGACAAGCGCAGCCATCTCTGCATCCTCTGCCACAAGCGGCTGGATCTCCGTCAACACCTGAATCGTATCCCTGAGCGTCGGCTGCTCAAACATCGCCATCAGCATCAATTCCAGTTCATCAAAGCGTACATTGCTCATAACTCCATTCCTTTCGTTTTTGCTTTCTTCGGCTTGTCCTGTTCCTGTGCAGACTGCTCCTGTTTCTTGGCTTTCAGATTGCGCAGAGCATCCAGAACAGACTTTTTCGTACTACTGCGTTCCTGCTCCTTACTCTGCTGCCGTTCCGCCATCAGCTTTTCCATGTCGGAAATAGCCTGCTGCACCAACTTATCATCCCTGAAATAGTTGATGGAGTTGATGTTCTCACGCTGCACTTTGTCGTTCACAACCAGCTCATACATTCCAACAAAGCCGCCATCTTCCTCGATGCAGAATCCAATGCACTTGTCAGCATTCATCCGTTCGGACGGAATCTTGTCATAGGCTTCCAAGGCTTCTTCCATTGTCAGATGGTCGTGGAACTCTCCAGCAAACGTGAACTCCAAACACTCCGCAACATAAAAGCTAAGCGTTTCTTTCGGCGTAGGTCTTTCTGCTGCGAGTTTTTCTTTCAAAACCTCTGCCTGCTGTTCAGCCACCGTATCGGCCTGTTCCCGCAGCTCTGCCGCGTCCATGACATTGCCCTGTGCAGCATCGCAGCCAAACTCTGCTAACAACTCCGTCATAGCCGACTGCACAGATTTATCTCCGTCCGTTTCAAGGATGCCGCCATCCCGCTCCGTGAAGTCCTTATTATATAAGGTATAGTCGAAACCATCGTCACAGGTCTGAATGTGGAAATAGGCATCCGGCAATTCGTAAGCCAGTTCCACGTCCTGCACAGCCAAAGCCCCCTGCAACGGCTGTACCACATGATTCTGGATATACGGGTTATCCCAGCCCGGAACCGTTTTATAGTCCTCCACGATGGTGTCAATGCCGTTCCTGCACTGCAAAACATCCAGTGAACCCGGCAGAGGATCAGGATTTTTCTCCACACCTAGGGCTTTCATGTAATGGTTCGGAAGTGCCTGATACTGCGACATTGCATTGTCCAAATTGCCGAACCGCTCAATTTTCAAAGGCGCGGCCTGCAAATTTTCGACCACATAGAACTGTTTTACAAAAGGCTGTTCCTGTTCTTTCTGCGCTTCCAGTTCTTTTCTGAACATCGTTACAAAGCCATCCAGCACAGCCGGGTGACTGTCAACCACCCAATCCGTGCGGAAGGTCATGCGGTCTGCATCGTGTTCCGGGGTGCTGACCTGCTCTGCCCATTCCTTATTGCTGTGAGAAAAGCGGCCATCATAGCTTTTATGGTGCAGAGTGTTCGCCAAGATGTAGCCCACACGCTCCATGCCGTACTGCCGCACCACCTGATCGACTACACCATCGCCAAGGTACATTCCGTCATAATTGTCCGCAATCGCTTCATGGATTGCCTGCTTGCACTCGCTGTTCAGCCGATAGGATGTACGGTATAAATCCACCTCGTCATTTTCTTTGGCATAGCTGAACGGCTCATAGTAGACAGGCACATCCGAATAGTCCTGTGCGCTGTTGTCCGGCACAGGCGCAGCCTTTTCAATGATCTCCGATACCACATCTTCTTTTTTCGGCATATTCCATTTTCCAGAGAAGTATTTCTGCACGGCCTCCTGAAAATCTTCATCGAAGCCGTTCCACAAATCCTCTGCCACCAGCTTGCCCCGCTCATTGACTGCAACGCAGGCCGCCATGTCGCCGTGTTCCTCATGCTCCAGCAGGAAGAATTTCTCGCCGCCGATCTCCGTTTCATCAACAACATACCATGTGCCGATATGCCCCTCGACTGCGATATGGTCGGAATCGCCGTGGATCAGACCACTTCTTTTCTGCTGCTGTTCCTCCATGAACTCTCGCACGGTCAACTCCGCGCCTGTGAAGTTCAGCCCTTCCTCGCCAAGCTCCAGCCGCCCCTCTGCACCAAGGTCAAGTTCTTCGGCCATCAGGACAGACGCCGCATGGTTCACCACCACAGTTTTCTCCACTGTAATGGGCTGGCCTGGGTCATAGTCTGAGCCACGCAGATCATAGCGATATAAGCCCTCCGGCACATCTTCATCCCGCAGTCGGCCATTGCTGAAAAGACCAGGCTTATCAAAGATTTCGATTTCCTGCAATTTTTCGTTCAAAAGGTTCTCTTTCTGCAAATCCATATTCCTTTCCTTGAAAAAATCCGGCAGCTCTGCAAAGCCGATGCTGTCCACATAGTAGGCTTTGAGAGACTTGCCATCATTGAGTACCACCACGTCGCTGACCGACAGCGAATGACCCGTAAAGTCTGCCGGACGCTGGATATTGAACCGTTCATAAATACTATCCAGCGTGTCCTTTTCCGTAAGCGGCGCGGTATAAATCAGGTCATAATCTGCACGGGCAACCGTCATACCTTTCTTCTGCACAAAATCCAGACCCATAAAGCGGTAGTCGTGTTCCGGGTCACGGGCCGTGATCTGGTAAATACCGAGCTGCTTTTCGCTGCCATACAGCAGCACATTTTCCTGTTCTGTCATGTTTCGCTCCTGTTCCAAGTCAGCTATTGCAATCTGGAAGGTATCACTTCCGCGCTCGATTTCCTCTCGTGCCGTGACAAGAATCGGCCACGGACTGATGCGGACAAGATATATCTGCTTTCCCTCGTCATACAGACGCAGAGCCTGTTCACGGTTTATTACTGTCAACTGAAAGTCTGGACGCGCGTACTCGTCCTCAGCATAATCTTCCCGTTGTTCTAACAAAATCGCATCCCATGCGTCAGCCTTTATGCCGAAAATGCCATCGTGCAGCTCGATTTCCTCTTGGCTTACATAATCACCTGCCGTACCATCACGGAACAACGGATAGATTCTCTCACCAAGCCGATGCCATTCCCGTGCGCCTTCTTTCGTCAGCGGCAGTACATCATCGTGCAGATAGCCATAGTCGTGCATTTCCGAAAGACCAATCATCCCATCCGGGAGATTTTCGATTTTCTCCTGCGCATCGTACATCAGGCGGTTGACTTCTTCTTTGTCATCCTCGGCCAGTGCCGCCGCCAGACCGTTCACCAATTCTTCCGTTGCAGCCCGGTCATCCAGCTTGAAAGCAAAATTCACGATGAGATTTCGCTGCTCATCATCGAAAATCGTTTTCTCTTGCTCCCTGTCTGCAATCAGCTTTTCCGCGTACTGCATCGCGGTCATGCGCTCTGCACTCCTTTCTGCCACCGCCGTTTCCAGCTTTTCCAAAAAGTCGGCAGCGGTCAATCGAATCGTATCCATCGAATCTTTCAGTTCCTTCATCTCCTTGCCGCTGGCCCAGCTTGCCACATACGGGAAAGAGTAATCGGACGTATCAATGCCCAGAGCCGAGCAGACCGTAAATGCAATGCTTTCCGCTTCGGTTTCTTTCGTAAGTCGGTCTTTTTCCTCGCCGTTCTTCTTCATGAAATCGCTGTTATGCAGCATCGCATGAGCAACCTCGTGGATCATCGTCTTGACTGTCTGGCTCTCGCCCATGCCGACCTGAATGCAGATTTCTTTGTCTGCATCACTGTAATAGCCTTTGGCATCCCCTTTGATTTCATCAAACCGCATCGGCACGGGCGATACCTGCTCGATTGCCGCCGTAAGCAGCGCATAGTCTTTAACGCTGGCGGTCAGTTCGTTCACTTCCAGCGACGGAATCGGTTCCCCATCGGTCTGTGAAACATCAAAAACCGTCGTCACTCGGAAACGCGGAACCACATACTCCACACGTTCCATTTCCGGCTCGCCATTTTCGTTCAACACGGCCAGGCCTGTATCCTTGTCGATTTTCTCGCGTTCTTCCACTTCCTTGATGGGAGCCGGAGCGATAATCTGAATGCCCTTTTCGCCTTTTTTGACGTAGCGGTTAAACTTATTTTTCCATGCTTGGAATCCTGCCACCAGTGTGGCATCAGGCCGCTGCATTGCGATCAGCAGCGTATTGTTGAAACTGTAATTGTGAAATTTTGCCATTGTGTGCAGATACGTCGTGTACATTTCCGAAGTGAAAATGTCCTTTACGCCCTGCTCCAACCGTTCCGTGATTTCTTTCATCTGCTGTTTGCGGTCAACTGCCATGCAAGCCCTCCTTTTTCTTGACCCAACGTGTTTTCATCTGGCGCGGATATTGGTCGGCCTGTTTCGGTGCTTTTGCACCGTTCCATTCCAATCCTCCGGCTCTGCCCTCACAGGTGTACCCGGCAGCTTTCAGAGATGCTCCATTTTCCGTATCCAGAATGTAGGTGATCACTTTGTTGTAACCCATTGCCCGTGCTGCACGGTACGCCGCTACATACAGGATGCTGCAAGCGTTCGGTGTTCCATCTGTACACAGACGGTTAACTTCCAGCGTATAGCCATCGTCCAGCCGCCGCGCCACAGGTCTGCCGCAGATAGCAACGCCCACCAGCGCACCATTATCCGATACGCCGATGGAGAACTTATGCCCCCGCGTCGGTTTATGGTGGCGGTGATACTGCTGCACAAATGCGTTTGCCGTTTTCAGATTGATCGGTGTTAATGTCAGCAAATGCCCTCCTTGTTCAAAAACACCCCGTTAGATTCCTTGCAGAGATCTAACGGGGTTATCCTATTTACCGTTCCATATTATGACTTTTCCGCTTCTGGAATTTCTGCGGTTCTGCAGTACGCTCTGCCTGCTTTGCATGAAGCTGTACCAGCACAGAAGGTTTCCGCATATTATCCGCAGTGCGCTCGGCAACGCGGCCTGCATAGTTCACAGGCTGGCGCGGCCTGTCTGCGACCTCGGTTTCGGCGGCATCTTCGTCCACGCCTAGGGCATCCTCGCTGCCTTTTTCATCCATGTTGAGCAAAGCGTTCAGCTCCGCAAGGCGCGCAGATTTTTCGGCCAGTTCTGCTTCCTGCGCAAAAGGACGTTTGGCTTCTTCCTTTGCCTGCGTCAACTGATGTTCCAAGGTTTCCAGTCTGCGTTCCACCTGCGGCAATGCTCTTTCGATGCCTGCCAGTGCATTGGTAACGCGCAGAATATTACCCTGCGGGTCTTTGCCGACTTCCAACGAATAGTTCCACGCGCCCTTGATGGACAAGCGGAACACCTTATCGAAATTATCAAACCGGGAATGCAGTTCAAACGCACCGTAGCTGCCGATCCTGCCCTCGGTGCCAGCCGCTTTCAAAGCCTCGCAAGCCTCAATGATGGCTGCACCCGCTTCCTTGCGTTCTGTGTACACCTTGCCGCTGATCTCCATAGAGAAGTGGTCTTTGTCCTGCGCCAGAAGCGGTTTTGCCGCTTCCATATCGGTTTTCAGTGCTTCGATCTGACCCTGTGCCACAGCGATTTCTCGCGGATAGCGGCGCGCAATATCCGATTCCAAACTATAAATCTGACTGGTGTGATTGGCTTTCAGCAGTTTCAGCTTACTGACCTGAATATCCAGATCCATCTTTTCCTTGATGTAGGGATTGCCTGTTGCCAGTGCCTTGATTTCGGCATAGGACAGCGCGGTATCGTCCACATCATCACAGGCGCGGACAGGAGATTTGGAAGTCATGATCTGGGAAATGAACTTCTGCTTATTTTCCAAAATCTGCCACATGTACGAGTCAAACGTATTTTCCGTGACATAACGATAGATTTTTACCTGCTTATTCCGGTTTCCCTGCCGGAGAATACGTCCTTCCTGCTGTTCCAGGTCAGAGGGTTTCCACGGGCAGTCCAGATGATGCAGGGCAATCAATCGATCCTGAATATTGGTTCCTGCGCCAAGTTTCGGCGTAGACCCCATCAGGATACGCACCTGTCCGGCGCGCACCTTTGCAAAAAGCTCTGCCTTTTTGGTTTCCGTGTTGTACTCGTGAATGAACGCCACTTCTTCACGGGAAACACCTCTCGCCACCAGCTTTTCCCGCACATCATCATAAACATTGAATGTGCCATCGGCTTTTGGTGTCGATAAATCGCAGAAGATCAACTGTGTTCCCTTGTCCGGCGCAGATTCTTCCCAGACTTTGAATGTATTTTCCACGCAGCGATTGACCTTGCTTTCCGGCTCATCCGGCAGCATATCATTGATAAGCCGCTGGTCGAGTGCCAGTTTTCTGCCATCGTTGGTGATCTTCAGCATGTTATCGAACTTCGGATTCACGCTGCCGTTGCGTACAGCCTCGGCACGGTCTGCAAAGGAACTCACCATTTCTTCCTGCGTTTCGCTCGGTTTCAGCACTTCGTTGATGTACTCTGCTTGCGGCACAGGCAGGTTCAGCATATCTGCTGTCTGTACATCTGCGGATTCCTTGAACAGAGAAATCAGCTCCGGCAGATTGAAGAACCGGGCAAAACGTGTTTTCGCACGGTAGCCGGTTCCTTCCGGGGAAAGCTCGATTGCCGTGACGGTTTCGCCAAAGGATGCCGCCCAATCATCGAAGTGGCTCAGTCCCATCTTCTGCAGGGTGTCATACTGGAGATACCGCATAATGGTGTACAGCTCCACCATCGAGTTGCTGACCGGGGTTCCGGTTGCAAAGGTCACGCCCTTGCCGCCTGTCAGCTCGTCCAGATACTGACACTTTGCAAACATATCGCTGGACTTCTGCGCATCGGTCTGGGCAATACCTGCGATATTCCGCATTTTTGTGTAGAGGAACATATTTTTATAGAAATGTGACTCGTCCACAAACAGACGGTCAACACCCAGTTCCTCAAATGTAACTACATCATCCTTTCTCGTCTGGTCGTTCAGCTTTTGCAGCTTTGCTTCCAGCGTTTTCTTTGTTTTTTCCATCTGCTTGACCGTAAAACTGCGGCTATCATCACTCCGGGCATCGGCCAAAGCCAGTGTAATATCGTCGATCTGACGCTCCACAATGGCTTTCTGCCGTTCCGGGGAAAGCGGCACTCGTTCAAACTGCGAATGACCGATCACGATGGCATCGTAATCGCCGGTTGCGATCCGGGAGCAGAACTGCTTTCGATTGCTGGGTTCAAAATCCTTTTTCGTTGCCACCAGCACATTGGCATTGGGATAGAGCCGCAGGAAATCTGCGCCCCACTGCTCCGTGAGGTGATTCGGTACCACATAGAGATTCTTCTGCGACAGGCCCAGCTTGCGGCTCTCCATGCCGGCAGCAATCATCTGGAAGGTCTTGCCTGCGCCCACGCAATGCGCCAGCAGCGTATTGTTACCGTACAGAATGTGCGCAACGGCATTTTTCTGATGCGGCATCAGAGAGATTTCCGGGGTCATGCCCTCAAAACGAATATGACTGCCATCGTACTCACGGGGACGAATCGCATTGAAAATCCGGTTATAGGTCGCACACAAATCCTCGCGGCGGTCTAAATCCTTGAAAATCCACTGCTTAAATGCTTCCCGAATGGATTCCTGCGCCTGCTGTGCAAGCATGGTTTCCTGTTTGTTCAGCACACGGTGGTCGCCGTCCGCATCGTGAATCGTATCGTAGATTTTGGTATCCCGGAGATTCAGCGCATCTTCCAGTAGCTTATAGGCATTGACCCGCATTGTTCCGTAGGTATTGGTAACAAGCGGATTGCCGCGATCCAGCGACTTGCCCGAAATGTTCCATGCACCTGAAATTTCGGAATAGGTTGCTTTAATGTCAATACCAGCATAGTAGTTCGGTGTTTTGAACACTTCCTTCATAAACTGCGTGATGTACTCCGGCTTCACCCAGTTCGCACCCAGCCGTACTTCAATTTCTGAAGCATCCAAATCCTTGGGCTGTACCCGTTTCAGGTAGTCCACATTGATCTGATACTCTGCATGGTTTGCAGCAAAGGTTTCTGCTGTGGCCAGTTTTTCACGAACATTGCCTGACAGGTATTCATCCGAGGTTTCCCACTGCTGTGTCACAGGGTTTCGGAAAATCGCACCTGCCAGTTCATCCGTGATCTCCTGTTCCGGTTTACCGCAGAGCTGCACCATAAACGGCACATCCACCTTTGCTTTTTCTCCAATGGAAAGTGCCAGGGCTTCGCTGGGCGTGTCCACTGAGGTAACAGGTTCCGGCTTACGGATGGTGCGCTTTGTAAAAATATCGGCCAGCCGTTTGAGATTCTTCTCCTCATCCAGAATTTCCAGCGATGCCAGCAGACAATAACTGCTGTCCTGTCGGAAAGCCCTCTTGTTGGCGGTGCTGTTGATCAGGCCATACTGCGCCTTAAATGCGGTGTACTGCTGTTTCAGTTCATTCTGCAAAAGCTGCACTTCCGCATCCGAACCATCATGCAGCTGACAATCCAACAGCTTCCGGGTGGTTTCCCGCAGAGCAATCATGCCCAGCACTCGCTCTGCAGTTACGGCAGGCAGTTCCACCTTATTCATAAAGGAATTTTCGCGGTAGTAAATCTGCCCGTCCACATTGGTATAGCTAAAATTCTTCACACTGGGGTCTGCCGGAATGGGTTCTTCCTGCACATCCAGATCATCATCGGAAATTTCCGGCTCCGTGATGGTGGCATGGATGTTGCTGACTGCCTCTTTCAACTGCTGGGCAAGGTCTGCGCCCTCGATGGGCTTAACCGTAGTTTCCTGCTTTCCATACTGGGTGCTTTCGGTTGTGATTTCGCCCAGCACCATTTCGGGATGCTGCGCAAAATACTGGTTGATGGGGTATCCCTCCGGCGTTGTGCCAAGGTCTACCCACTCTGCCCGCTCCACTGCCGCCCGGTCACGCTTTTGCAAAAACAGGATGTCCGCTACTACGCTTGTATTGGCATTGCGCTGGAACGCATTGTTCGGCAGACGAATCGCACCGACCAGATCAGCGCGGTTGGCAAGGTACTCACGGACAGAGGAATCCTTCTTATCCATCGTACCGCTGGACGTTACCACCGCCACCACACCACCCGGACGCACAAGGTCAAGGCTCTTGGCGATAAAATAATCGTGGATGAGAAAATTGTGGCGGTCATACCGCTTATCCGGTACTTTGTAATTGCCGAAAGGTACGTTACCCACAACACAGTCAAAGAAACTGTCCGGGAACTGCATGGTTTCAAAACCCTGCACCGCAATCTTGTTTTTCTGGTACAACTGCTGTGCAATGCGGCCTGAAATGCTGTCCAGCTCCACACCGTACATCCGAATCTTTTCCATGCTGTCCGGCACCAGACCCATGAAATTGCCGACACCACAGGACGGTTCCAGCACATTGCCTTTGGACAATCCCATATTGCCCAGGGCTTCATACATTGCCTTGATGACCGTAGGAGAAGTGTAAAACGCATTCAGGGTACTAGCACGGGCTTCCTTATACTCATCTGCCGTGAGCAGAGACTGCAGTTCGGCATACTCCTTCGACCATTCTGCATTACTTTCATCGAACGCCTGCGGAATGCCGCCCCATCCCACATACCGGGAAAGAATCTCCTGCTCCTCTGCGGTAGCCTGCCGCTGCTCTGCATCCAGCGTTTTCAGCAGTCGAATCGCTTCCACATTGGCTTTATACTTTGTTTTCGGCCCTCCTACGCCGAGATCATCGTCCGTAATGCGGAAGTTCATAGGCTCCTGTTTGGGCTGTGCTGGCAGTTCTATCGCACCGCTGTCCAGCGGAAGATTGTGCTGCCGCCGTGCATGGTTGACCTCTGCCGGGGTCATAGGCTGCTGCGTCAGCGGTTCAAGGGCTTCCTCTGCCGCTGCGCGGCTGATGGCATCCGTTCGATTCTGCACATCTGCGATCAACTGCATCTGTTCTGGTGGAAAGTCGGGATTCAGCAGTTCTTCCAACTCGCCACCCGATTCTGCCACCGAATAGATCACATCCATCTGCTCCGGGGAGAAATCCTCGTAGGCCACACCTGCATTGTGCAGAGCAGTAAAGACTGTGGTTTCCACCGCTTCTTTCATCGACACATCTGCCTGTTCGTACAGATGCCGAATGTACTCCAGCGGTTCCGTTCGGAAGATCGGATACCGGGCTTCTTTTGCAAGGGTCATGTCCTGCAAGCTGACCGCTCCCTGTTCAAAGTTGACCGAATCCACACGGAACTCTCTATCATCCAGTTCAACGATGGTATTGACTGGCAGATATTCCTCTCTGCGGAAATACTTTGTCTGCGCATGGGTTCCATCTTCCTGCTGGCCGGACAGATAGACACTCTCCCCCTGCTTCCAGAGCTTCATTGCCTGTGAAGCCCACTGTTCACGCGGAAAACCAGATACCTCAACCTTGCCGAGTGCGGTTTCCTTTTCCAACAGCTTGTTGCCAAGAAGTTCCGAAACGCGCTTTGCATCCTCGCTGTAGAACTCAAAGTTACCGTGCTGCTCGTAGCCGACCAGCGCATCCGGGTAACGCTCTTTCAGCGCGTTATACTCGTTGGCGGCATCCAGCGGCAGGGGCTGCAGCGTCTGCTCCGAAGGCTTTTCATCTGCAATGGGCACATCTTTTCGGGGTTCCTCAACCGTTGTGACGGTTGACTGCTCTTTCGATTGCGACTCCTGCTCCATGAAGTCAAACATGGAAATCTGCCCCTGTTCAGGAACCGCAATCTCAACAGCCTGCTTCTTTTCCGGGAAAATCGTGTATGTTCCCTCGACATACTGGTGCAGGACAGAAAGGGATTCTGCCTTGCGCTCATATTCTTCGGAATCCATTGGCACAGACAGCAGTGCAGTGTCCATCTGCTCCAGAAGTTCCGTTGCTTGTTCAGGGTCTGCCAGCTTTTCGACGAGAGCCTTTCGTCCCTCTTCGTGGTAAAGATCCTGCGGGAAAGGACGTTCCACCTCGTTCGGCAGATGGTGATAGAAGCCCATCACCCGCATTGCCATCTGCTCCTGCTCATAGACAGGCATCCGGGAATAGTCCGCTGGTTTCAGATATTCACTGTCACGGATAAGCTGGTCGATCCGGCCTACGGCCTGATTCCAATTCAGATGAACACTGGCATACGGATTCCCGTATGGGCCACGCTCCAAAGCAATACCCCTGCCATCGTGATCTTCGTGAGAATCGTCTGCCCCACAGAGTGCATGGCTGCTGCCGCCGATCCCGTAATGGTCTTTCAGGAAATCAGCCCGCACTTTTTTGTCCTCATGATTCAGGAAAAACGAATAGATTGCTAGCCGACTGTCTGAATAATTGCTGCCCCGTGTGAAGTAAGCGTTTATTTCATCTTCCGTGATGAATCGTTTGTACTCATTCCAGTGAAAGCCATCCCGCGCCGAGTAGTTCTGATAAGGCTTTGCAAACTGCTGGAACAGAGCTGCCACTTTATCCGGCTTATAAAAGTGCATCCGCATCAGGTCTTTATCTTCGGTATAGGCTTCCCCCAGCGCGGACAATCTCTCATTGAGATCGGTCAGAAAATCCGTATCATCCAGCAA
>OMDZ01000438.1_pt1 | contig 25002 bp, 28 predicted proteins | sample 1673641 | NCBI WGS metagenome assembly OMDZ01 (sample SAMEA103958117, study PRJEB25191) | human gut metagenome | biome: human-associated habitat [ENVO:00009003]; feature: intestine environment [ENVO:2100002]; material: feces | place: Germany | collected 2013/2015
AGCTTTCTTAATTAGGATAACAACACATTTTATTTTATTGATTATGGCAACGCATCAAACAGTTATTGCAGAGAAACAGCTTGCCCTTGCGGATCGGACCGGCCTGCCGACGGTGCCGCAGCTGGCGGCCATCCATACCGGCGCCGGGGTCCATGTGGCTACGGCGGAGTTCATCATGCCCGCGTCCCTGGCGGCCGATGACCTGATCGCCATTTGCAATGTTCCCTGTGGAGCCCGCGTGCTGCCGCAGCTTTCCCATGTCGTTTCCGAAGGCGTGGGGACGCTGCAGCTGACCGTGGGAACGAAGGAGGCGGCGGATGCTTTTTCCGCCTCCCTGACCGTGACCGCCGCCGGGACTTATCAGTTGACGAAGGGTTCCCAGGCGGTTTCCACGGGGCCGGTGGATGCTGTGACGATGGTTTACGCGAAGGTGGGCGGAACACCGGCGGTGACCGCCGGCAAGAAGCTTGTTTTTGCTATTGCTTACGGTATTCAGTAGTTTTTTTCCCGTCGGTTTGTCCATAGGGCCGTCTCTGCATGGAGGCGGCCCTTTTTGCTGTTCCGGAGAAGAAACGTTGATTTTCGCCAACTTGCCCCGGTTGAACGCCCTGGGTTATGTTCAGGGGAAATGAAGAGGATTTCCTTTAATGGAGGCGAGCTTTCGCCCGGGATTGCCGCGCGTCCGGATCTGGATGTTTATCATCGCGGGGCGTCCGTGCTGGAGAATGTGGATGTTTCCCAAACGGGGGGAGTTTCCCGGCGGCACGGGATGAGGAGGGTGGCCGCCGCTTTGGAGGGTTCCCTTCTTCTTCCCTATGTTTATTCCACCAATGACCGTTTTCTTGTGGAGGTGGCTCCTTCTCTGCTGCGCGTGTTGTCCGTTGAGGGGGATGTGGTTGCCTCCCTGCCTTCCGTGTGGACGGCGGCTGACGTTGCCGCCCTGCGCCACAAGCAGGTGAACAGCATGTTGTTTCTGGCCTGCCCTACGCATGAGCTGATGGTGCTGAGACGGGATGACGAGGGCATGTTTTCCCTGGCGCCCTATGAGTTTAAGGCCCGCCCCTGGCGGTATGAGGAGTTCCGGGATTTTCCGGTGCGCCTGACGCTGGATGAGGGGTGTTACAGGGTGTCTTTCGGGGAGCATGCGTCCGATGCGGACGCGGCGGTTAACGAGGGGGATGTAATGCGCGTCCAGGTGACGGTGCCCCAGCAGACCGGGTTCAGCACGGGGGTCGTGATTCGCCAGGGCTGGGTGGTTGCCGGGGCGTTTACGGCGGCCAGCGCTTTCACGGCTGGGAAAAAGCTCTGCCTCAATGAGGGGAGTTATTGGTCCTGGTGGACGTGCGACAGGGATTTTAACGGGGCGGCGGATTTTGTGGACGGCCTGACGTCTCCGGCGGATTATCCGGAGCATTTTCATAAGGGCGTGATTTGCCATTCCAATACGATTACCTGCAAGGGGACATGGAAGTTTTGGTGCAGTAAGGAGTGGTACGGCACGTATGCCGTGGAGCGGCGTTTTCCCGATGAGGATTGGCAGCTGCTGGGGACGTCCACTTCCATGGTTGACTCGGCTTCCAATTTGCAGATTACCGGGGACGAGAGCGAAGAGGAGTGCTACCTGCGCCTGATGTTGTATGAGTCCCGGCTTTCCAGCGGTTCCGATCCCAGCCAGGGGTTTCCTCCGGACAGCTGCGGGAATAAGCTGGTGGTGGATGCTTATAAGAAGGATGTGGTGCTGCGGCTGCGTTCCGGCTCCCGGCCTGCTTCCATACAGCGGTTTTCGGTTCCCGCCACGCCGGCGTTGCGGCATTTCCTGACCTGTACGGCGTCTTCCATCCGGGCAAGCCGCGTGTGGGTGGATGAGGTGGAGGTTCCGGGGGCGTCCGCCGTGCTGACGCTGGGGCCCGACGGTGTTGACGTGACGCCCAGGGGGCTGCCCGCGGATGCGCTGGAGGACGGGCGGACGGTCCGGTTTGCCTGGACGGAGCCGCGCAAATCCGGGGCCGTGACGCTGGACGCCCGCGGGATGAGGACGGATTTTTGGCCAGCCGGGGCGAGGTTTGACGTGAATGTGACGGGGAACGCCCTGACCGGAATGGGTGAGGGCGCGGTGGTTCGGTTGACGGCCTGGTCCGCCGGGGATGCGCAGTTTACGACGGTTTGGAAGAGCAGTGCGGATGTGTATACCGCGCCGGCCAGCGGGTTTTATACGGTTAAGGTTGTTCATGATAAGGGCAGTACGCTGGAGGCTGCCGAGTGTCAGGCGGAGTTTTCCGGGGTGGCTTCCGGGGTGGTGAAGCCGGAAGTCCGGGAGGAGATGTCCGCGGCGGGGTTGTCCACCAGCGACGTGTTGAAGTTGACGCTGCCTTTGGAGGGCGATGCGTATGATTATTGCGTGTATGCCGGGTTGCCCGCAGTGAATGCCCTGGTGGTTGACGGGGAGCGTTTTTCCGGGGAGTGTCCGTTGTCCAGAGAGGGGCGGACGCTGACGGTGAGGCCCAGGGGGCTGACGACGGATGATGTGGGCGCCGGGAGCATGGTGCGCCTGGAGTGGACGCAGGCGGCGGAGTCCGTCAATAAGAGCGGGAACGGGAATGCGGCCAGCATTTTCATGAGCCGTTTTTTAACGGCGGGTACGGTGGTGACGCTGCAGGGATGGAGGTCTGTCCAGTCGGGGATGGAGATTGTGCTGCCTTCCACGATCAAGGGGATGTCCGGCGGCAGGTATGCGGAGGTGTTCAGCGCGATGGAGGAGGCGTCTTACACGGTGCCGGAGGATGGTTTGTTTTTGATTAGCGTACAGGCATGGACGGAGAGTAATGTGAAGTTGCGTTCCCGTGTGCGGGTGGAGGTGCCGGCCTGCACGGCGTGGATGGAGGCGGAGGCGGCCGAGGTGACGGCTTCCGCGGAGTATTCTCTTTGGGATAATGTTTCCGCGGTTCCGGAGGGGGTTCCTCCGTCCGGGGAGTCGTTGATGTGGAGTTTCGCGGCGTTCCGGGGGGTGTACGGGTTTCCTTCCCTGGTGGATGTGTTTCAGCAGCGCCTGGTGTTGGCCGCTACGCAGGCCCAGCCGCAGACGGTGTGGTTGAGCAAGACGGATGACCTCAATAGTTTCGAGGTGGGGAAGCAGGATGATTCCGCGCTGGCTTTGACGTTGAGCACCACAACGCAGAACAGGATTTGCTGGCTGATGGCGCAGAGTTCCCGGCTGCTGCTGGGGACGGCGGACGCGGAGTGGGCGGTGTCCGGCGGCCAGGGGGTGATGACTTACGCCAACGCGCGGGCGGACAGCCACGGGTTTGTGGGGTCTTCCGATGTGCCGGCCCTGATGGCGACCGATAAGGTGCTGTATGTGGAGAGGGGCGGCGGACGGGTGTATCAGTACGGGTATGATTATGAGAGCGACGGGTTTGTGTCCCGCGATTTGACGGTGTTCGCCGATCATGTGCTGGCCGGCGGCGGCGGGGTTACTTCCGGGGATTTTATGAGGAAGCCCCACCCGCGGGCGGTGATGACCCTGGCGGACGGCACGCTGGCGCTGATGACTTATAATAGCATGCACCAGGTGCATGCCTGGCACCGTCACAGGACGGAGGGGCGGATGTCCAACGCCGTGGTGCTGCCCAATGGGACCGGGGAGGATTTGCTGTTTGTGTCCGTGGAGCGTGAGGATGGGAGGTTTGTGGAGGTGTTTGATCCGGACGGCCCGTTTGTGGATGCCGGCGCGTGGGATTTTACGTCCACGGTGGTGACGAATGCGCTGGATGTGGCGGAGTCCCTGGGCAGGGATAGACAGGCCGCGGCCGTGCGCGTGTTTTTTGCTTCCGATACGGCCCCGGCCGGTATTGAGGTGTCCAATGACGGGAGCGCCTGGGACCGGTTGAGCAAGACCAGGACGATGGAACGGGGATGGCATGAGGTGCTTCCCTCCGCCATGTGGAGGCGGGATGTGCGGTTTGGCATCCGGGTTTCCGGGGACCGCCCCCTTGAGTTTTTAGCTGTTGATACGCAATGACGGAGCCTGCGAAGACGAGACCGGATTGGAAGGAGCTGCTGGCCGACAGGTGGTGGCGCCTTAATCATTTGTATTGGATTGAGGATAAGGAGGGCCGGATGGTGCGCTTCCGCCCGAATTGGGCCCAGGAGGAGCTTTTTCACGGGCTTTGGTTCCGCAATACGATTTTGAAGGTGCGCCAGCTGGGGATTTCTACGTTTTGCGCCATTTATATGCTGGATCTTTGCCTGTTTGGGAGGAATCAGCATTGCGGGATTATTGATAAGACGCTGGAGGACGGGGAGGCCAAGCTGCGCAAGATTGCTTTTGCTTATGAGCATTTGGATTTTTTGCCGGAGAATCCGACGACGGAGGACCGGGCGCTGGCTGCTTTGGGGAGGATGGTTAAGGAGGGGTGCGCTGTGGTGGAGGGCCACCCGCATGGCCTGGTCCACGAACGGGTCTGTTGATGTAGGGGTTAATTTGCGCGGGTCCACTCTCCAGTTTTTGCATATTTCCGAGTTTTCCTATACGGCGCTGCATGATCCGGCCAGGGCCAGGAAGATCCGCACGGGCGCGTTGAATACCGTCGGCAAGAGCTGCGTGGTGGTGATGGAGTCCACCCACGAGGGAGGGAAGGCCGGGCTGGCTTACCAGTTGATGGAGCAGGCTATGGAGATGGTGGGCAAGCCTCTTTCCAGCCTGGATTTCAGGTTTTTCTTTTTTTCCTGGATTCAGCATCGGGAGTATTGCCTGGAGGGGGTGGAGCCGAGGCTGGATGATTTTTTGCGGGATTATTTTTCCGATTTGAAGAGGCGTTACGGGATTGAGTTGTCCGAGGGGCAGAAGGCGTGGTACGCTACCCAGTACAGGATTAACGGGGCGGAGGTGAAGCAGGAGTTTCCCACCGTGCCGGAGGAGGCTTTGCAGACGTCCGTGGAGGGGGCTATTTACGGGAGGTGGATTTCTGCCCTGCGGGCCGAGGGGAGGATCGCCGCCGAGTTTGAAGTGGATGACGTGGCTCCGATTTATGCTTCCTGGGATTTGGGGTTGAGCGATTTTATGGCGATTTGGCTTTGGCAGGTGGTGGGCGGCAGGTATTACGCGCTGGATTATATTGCCGGTAATAATCAGGCGGTTGATTATTACGTGGGGCAGATACGGATGAGGGAGAGGGAGTTCGGGCCTGTCGCCCTGCACCTGCTGCCGCACGATGCGGCCAGGAGGGATTTTTCCAAGACTTCTTTTGAGTCCGTGCTGCAGCGGGCCGGGTTCCGCACGGCGATTGTGCCGCGCACGTCCGATGTCTGGACCGGGATTAACGCGCTGCGGAATATGCTGCGTTTTTGCGTGTTTCATGAGCGCTGCAACCGGCGCCCGGAGATTGACGGGCAGAAGTATGTTTCCGGGGTGGGTTCCCTGGAGTATTACCGAAGTTTGCCGCCGGGGTCCAACGGGTGCGTGCGGGAGATGCCGCTTCATGACGCCTGTTCCCATGGCGCGGATGCCGCCCGGACGTTTGCCGAGGCGGTGAGCCGCGGCCTGGTGTCCGGTCATGCCGGCGTGCCGGAGAAGGTGAAGAGGCCTCACAGACGCCCCGACGCTCTGGAGGGGATGCTTTATTGAGATGCGGCAGGGATAAAAACATTGATTCTCGCCAACTTGAAGGAAGTCCGCCCTCATGCGATTGTTGGGGAATGGATAAGCTGACGTTTTTTTCACAGTGCCTTTCCCTGCTGGGGGATCAGGAGTTTGTGATGGATTCCCCGGCGGCCAGGGCTTGCGAGTTGTGGTTTCCTGCCGTGATGCTGGAGGCCGTTTCCTATGGCCCGTGGTCGTTTGCCACGAAGGAGGCCGTGCTGGCGTGCCCGGAGGGGAACGGCCGGTTTCCGCTGCCGGAGGATTGCCTGAAGTTGTTGAAGGTGGAGGCCAGGCGCTGGCGCATGGCCGGCCGCGTGGTGGTTTGCGAGGAAGCTCCTTCCCTGCTGCAGGTGCGGTTTTTGTCCAATGAGGCGGCTTTGGCAGAGATGCTGCCGGATCATGAGCCTTTGTTTGTGGAGGCCGTGAAGTGTTTGCTGGCTTCCAAGGTGGCGGCCACGGTGACGGGCAAGCCGCAGAATGTGGGCGTGTTTTTGGAGTTGTACAGGGGGTATGTTGCCGACGCCCTGTATCACGATGTGAGCCAGCGCGGGAGCAATGACCAGCATCCGCTGAAGGATATTTTGGAGCGTTCCATTTTGTAGGGTTATGGGCAGTATCGGTTCTTATGTGACGAACAGGGCCAACGCGAAGAGCGCGCTGGCACAGGGACGGGCGGCGCGGGATGCCGCGTATGTGAATGCGGCCAATACCGAGGCGGAGTCCGCTTCCGCTTTGCGTCTTGCCGCCGAGAATATGGCGACAGCCAGGCGCAATCAGACGGCCGCCACGGCTTCCGTGCGGGCTGGGAGGGGCGCTTCCGGGTTTACTTCCGAGGGGTCCGGCAGCCAGGCGGAGCTTGCCGCGGCCGAAGTGCTGGAGAAGCAGATTTCCGATTTGTCCCTGGGCGCGGCGATCAGCGACCAGAGCAAGCGCCATGAGGCGGCGATGCAGCGCTGGGAGGGGGATGCCGCGCTGGTGAGCGCGCAGAATCAGGCGGCGGCTTATAAGTCCGCCGCTTCCGGGGCCCTGGTGTCCACGGGGCTTCAGCTTGGCGGAGCCTTGATAGGCGGCATTGGCGCCGGAATGGGGGCTTTCGGTTCGACGACGGCCGACCAGGGGGCTTTTGCCGGTTATGATCTGGGCGGTTTGGCCGGGAGCGTGTTTCCCGGGTCTACGGCGGATCCCCGCCAGGGGATGATGACGCTGGGGTCCTGGGCGGCGAGTCCGGAGAAGAGCGGGTTTTCTTTTTACGATTACCTGGGCGGCCAGAAGTGGAATCCTTACAGGAACGTGTGGCGATGAATGCGTTTGATGCGACCGTGAGCGCTTATGCGGAGGTGGGCCGGGATTTGTGGACGGATGTGAAGGATTGCGCGTCCCTGGGGCTGGCGTTCGTTTCCCCGGAGGAGGTGTGCCTGGCTCTGCCCTCCGAGAGGCTGGGTGAGTTGTGTTTTCCTCCTGTGGGCATGCCGGATCTTCCGGAGAGGTGCTTGTTTGTGTGGTGGGCGGCCGGGGAGCCGCGCGAGCTGGCCCGGCTGGCCCGGCAGTTTTCCCGCAGAGGTTTTACGCATGTGGCCTGGCAACGGTTTTTGCGCGGGCCGAAGGTGCATGTTTTTTCCATTGATCAACTTACCGGTTTTATATCACGATGAGCGAGTTTTCTTTATACGGCGGGCCGTCCCTGCAGACGGCCAAGGCTGATCCCGGCGTCGCGGCGCGGGCCGCCAATGGCGATCAGGGCCAGGTGCTGGGCGCGTCCGTCCAGAAGGCCGAAGAGGCGGTTCAGGGGAGCGCGGAGGCGTTTGCCAGGATTTCCGATTTCGGGGAGATGCAGCGGCAGGAGGTGGAGCTGCGACGCATCCGGGACGAGTCCGACGCGAAGTTTTCCAGGATGCTGGCTTTCGCGCCGGGCACGAAGGAGAGCGTTTTTGAGAAGGACGGTTCCATCCGGCAGGGGAAGCTGAAAGATTTGGCTTACGAGTTCGGCCAGAAGATTGACGCGCTGGGAGGCAGTTTTTTCCACCCGGAGAGCGCCATGAAGGCGGAGGCTGTCAGGGCTTCCGTGAGGTCAAGCCTGCCGGAACGTTATTGGGGGCTGGCTGCCAAACATCAGCTGGGCATTGCCAGACAGGCTTTCGATACGAGTTTGAAGCTGGCCGAGGAGAAGCAGGATTGGGGCGGTTACGAGAGGTCTGTTGATGACGCCGTAGCTTCCGGCACGATTTCCCGTGACGAAGGTGAGCTGCGTTTATTGAGAGGGAGGAAGATCAGATATGACAAGCAGCAGGAGAATTTGAAGACAGCCTTGTTTTCCAGCGTTGCCGCCAATCCCATACGTGCGGCTGCGGCTATCAACAAGGGACTGTACAATGACCTGAATCCCATTGACCTGGACCGGGCCAAACGCGAGGTGCGCCGACGTCTGGCTGATGAGGCCACGCCTGCCCCTCTTTCAGCAGAGGACCGCCGCAAGATTCAGGAAAAGAATATTGAAGCCCTGAAAAAACAGTTGCCCAACGGAGCTACTGAACAGATGTGGAGATGGGCCCGCAATGCCCAAAAAAACGGCGGACGGTTCACGGAACGGGACAAGGTGGAAATAAGGGGAGCGTTCAATATGGAACTGGACAAGCTTCCTGTTCCTCAATCTCGCGAGGAGGCTAATCAAATTGCCGAGCGCACCGCCAAGAAGTGGGCACTCCTGGGGGCTTATGAGGGGAACCAGGAGTATATCCGCGCCGTGGTGATGGATAAGATGACTTCCCGGCTGGATGCCGCCAAGGGCGCACGCAGAAATGACATCGGTCTGGTGCTGCGCCATATTCCGGATGATGCGTATATTCCGAACAGGTCCGCTTCCGTACGGGATGCGTACAAGAAAGGTGACCAAAAGAAGATTCAGGAGAAGGAGGCTGCCAGAAATTTGGTAGAGAGCCAGATTGACGAGTATGTGCGCGTCCAGATGGCGTATTGGCGTGAACGGAATCCGGAGGCGAGCATTCACGACGACCGGATGCAGATTTTCAGATTTGCCGCAAAGAAAGCCAAAGAGTTGAACGAGTACGAGCATCCGGAAAAGCTGGATGTTGAGAAGAAGTCCAAGGAGATTTCCCGCGCTTTTGACAGTGAGGCCCAGGTAGGAGACACCAGGGAACGCACGCCGGATTCCGGGAAGGATTTCATCGACCGGAAGAATAAGGAGTGGAAGGAGTATCAGGAGAAGCAGGTTCCCTACACGCCGCAAGTGGAGGTCGTGAAAGACAGCGCCCCCCTGGCCGTCCCCATGTCCTTTGTGGCTGGCAGGCGCGCCGGGGCCTACGTACCCAAGGAAATGTACCAGCAGCTTGTTCAGAAGTACGGAAGCCGCCCCTGTCTGAAAGCCACCATGGACCAGTCCAAGGCTTACAACGAAGTTCCTGTAGTGGGTTTTTATGAAGGCCCGAAGAGGGGGATTGAGCTTTCTGGCGACGAGTACGGCAACCGCCTGATCATGCTCGCGGGGGACAAGGGGAAAGCAACCGTCCGTTTTGCCCCCGAAGAGGTGCCCGGCATGATTGAGCCCGGCAATATTGATTTGAGTACACGGCCCGTCGTCCGCAATGCAGACGGCTCCATCAGTACGGTGCGTTCCATTTCCGTGGAGATGGACGGGAAGGAATACCTGATTCCTACCGTTTCCGAGGACGGCAAGGTTCTTTCCGAGGACGATGCCGTGAATCAGTTCAAGCAAACCGGTAAACACCTGGGCGTGTTCAATTCTCCGGAGGACGCGACGGCGTATGCCAGACAGCTCCACGAAGACCAGGAGAATTTTTATGCCCCGCAGCGACAAGGAACAATCAGCGTACTGAACCAGCCTGTTTCTTCCCCGCAGAAGGCCGCCCAAGTACTTTCTCCCGCTCTTCAACAGTACGAATCTGCCTTCCGGCGGGCCGGGGAGAAGTACGGTGTGGACCCTGATTTGCTGATGGCCATTGCCATCCACGAAACAGGCAACGGCACCAGTTCTGCTTTCCGGAACAAGAAGAATGCCATGGGAGTGAGTCCGTATGGCAGAGGTCCCCGGTCTTTTGAAACGGTCGAGGCCGGTATTGAGTACATGGCCGGACAGCTCGCCCGGAATTACCTGGGCAAAGGACTGACAACAATTGCCGCCATTGGCAAGAAGTACGCTCCACCCGGAGCATCCAACGATCCCAAGGGATTGAATTCCCATTGGGTGAAGGGGGTTTCCGAATATTATTTTCAACTTAAAGCTTAATTGATTACCATGTTTGAAACAGACTTTTTCCCCTTGGCGCAGGAGGCGAAACATTCCGACCTTCTTCCCGAGTCCTTTGACCATTTGCAGGAGAATGACGCCCCTACTTCCTTGCAAGAATGGGGACAGGTGCCGGGTTCCCGGAAGCTTTCGGAGTTCAAGCCCGACGAAAGTCGCCTGAAGTTGTTTTCCGCGCTGGCCTTGGGGGATGACGCTGACGAAGAAGCAAAAGGGTTGGTGAAGGCGGAAGGCTACCAGACCCCAGTCACACCGGACGAGGAATATGATTTAGGATTAGGCATCTTCACTGCTTTATTTGGAGTAGAGAACATTAAATATCCATACCTTTATTGGAAGGTCCAAGGGAAGGAAACTCCTATATTCAATAACTCTAAAGAAATTTTTCGTACTGTTTGGAATGATTTTTCGCACAAAGTGCGAAATGCTCACAAAAGACGTATTAATGATGTATGGAGGCGTATTGAGCAAGAAAAGTACAACACGAAATCTCCTTCTGAAGCTCTTGTGCTGCATTTCCAAAGCGTCGTGAAGAATAACCCTGGACAGGCATGGCTGGATATTCAGTCTGGTGCATATCGCCAATTTGGAAACACTTTTAAGGAGAAGGCAATTCGTGAAATAGTCACAGAAATAAAATATCATATTAAAACTGATGAAAAGAAGAAAGCCATGCTTGACGCAGTAGCTTTAGATGCTCTAAAGCCATGCAATCTATGGAAAGATGAAACAAGATTCTTTGAGAAGTATCGAGATGTTGCAGGTGTTTTTGTAGTTAAAGTTATTCTTGGAGATAAATTTTTAGACTATCCTTATTGCTATTGGATTATGCAGGCGAAACCTATTCCTGAATATAAAACAACATATCATGCACTGGCTGATATATGGGAAGATTATAAGAGGCAAGTACAACTATTAGATTTGAAGAAAGCGCAATAATGCTATTTAACAAAAAAGCCCCTGACCCGGAGGCCAAGGGCTGAACAGGAGCACTTTTCTGGGAGGATGCTACTGTACACGGCTGTAATGGCAATAAAAAACCGCCCGCGTTTCCCAACGTGGACGGCTAACGGAAAATAAAAAAGATGATTTACCTATAGCACATTTACCCGGTGCGTCAAGCTTTCTCCCACCTGTCCAGGGTTTCCACATAGATGCCGGAGATTTTACCGCCGTCCATGGGTTCGATGTCTCCGAAGTCGGGATTGAGTGGATGTAATACGTATTCCATTTTTCCGGTTTCCGGATTTTTTTTGCGGCCGAGCTTTTTCAGAGTAACCCCTCGTTCGTCGTTGTATTCTACGATAGTTCCAACCTTGGGGATGGGAGGGATGGTGTGCTTGCGCATGACCACCAGAGAGCCGTCAGGAATGACAGGCTCCATAGATTTTCCCTCCACTTGTAAGACGTATTCCCACTTGCCAACAGGGCGTTCTGTTTTAATATGATAGGGTATGTTGTCACCCGGCGTCAATGCGCCAGCAGCGATATTGCCAATGACCGGGACAGGCTGATCCAAGAAAGATGCAGCTGGTAATGGTTCTACCGGGTTAATCTTCTGGATGTCGGAAATTTTCTCATCTTCGTACCTATTTTGTTTCAACTTGGTTGCTTTTAAAACATCTCTTACAAAATCCTCTAAAATATTTAGCACATAGTCATTTATATCTTTTTTCGCTGCCTCCGCTTTTTCTCGAAGCATAGCCTCAAATTGATCTGGGAGATTAAGGCTAATATCCTCATTCCCTTCCATAAGTTTTTCAATAAGAGCAAGTTTTGCTGCTGGAATTCCTCTATCTGTGGAGAGCCAAGAATTTACGGCAGATCTCTTGACGAAACATTTTTCAGCAAGCCAATCGCGAGTAAGCCCCGCCTTTTTCATCCATTTCTTCACATCTTCTTTTGTTGGCGTCATGCGTTGATTTTGTGATATTTCTCACATTTGTCAATTCTATTTGCAGACAGGTTTTGTGATTTTTTTCACATTTAATCCTTGACTGAATGTGAAAAAAATCATACTTAAAAATCATCACCCAGCGAAATGGTATGAAACTAGATACAAAAAAGGCCCCAGAAGAAGTGAAGAGCTGGTTCCGGAGAACTGAAGAGATTACTGGAATGAGCAAATCAGCCATCGTTACAGGAATTGTTATGGACATCCTTACGAAGTCCAAACAGAACCTTCCCCGCCCGAAGAACCCCAAGAAGCCGGCAGCATGAACATGAATCCCCCCCAGGAAAGAACCATGAATACAAATACTGAATTACCGAAGAATGCAAAGCTGCTTACCGTGGAGGAAGCGAAGGAGCTAGTGAATAATAATTACCGCTATTATGTTAATGGTGATGGTCTGGTAAAAATACAATATTCCATCTCTCCGCAACCTCTACATGGAACGGAGTTTCTTGTAGTTGGAAGTGAAGATGGCAAATGCCTGATTACCCAAAGAAAGGAATTCGAAGATGCGATAAAATTGCGGACAACTTGCGATCAATAGTTTCGGCCTGAGATTTACTTGCTGTTTTTTTCTTTAATTCATCAACATCTTTTTTCAGTTGAATGATTTTTCCATTTATATCTATAAGGGCCTCTTTGACAAATTGCTGAAATTGATATTCTTCCATATTCATAGCGGACTAATAATAATAAAATAAGACTATTTCACAATCATAAATGCTGCCAGGGGAATACGAAATCCATATTCATAGCACTCTATCCCTCAAAGCGAAAGCAGGTAGCACCAATTTCCAACAAATAACCAATGATGAACTGGACTGAATTTATTGTTGTGACGCTGCTTAACCTGGCAGGCTACCTGTCCGCGTTGATGCTTGGTATCAGCCTGGGAGAGAAACACATCATACGCCAGGTGAACAGAACCCTGGAACAGATGAGAAAGGAGCGGGCATGATTATCGAATACGACGACGAAGACCGGTGCATCCGGGTGAATGGCGAATACGTCGCCATCCGGGAAGCGGAGGGCCTCAAGGACGAGCTGGAATTAGCGATTGACCAGTGGGAGGTGGATCACGCCGAGCAGTGCGATAACCCCGACGGCCACTACGACGACTGAATTATGGAAGAAGCCCTTATCGAAGAATTGAAGCTGCTCGGCTGGCACGAGCTTTAACAATGAAAATATTATGACCTACCCTGAATCAGAGTTTTACGACTGCAAGACTTTGGCCCTGATGTACGATTCCGACCGGGATGTGATCAAGAGGACCGTCCATGAGTTGAAGGACAAGGGGCATGTGATCGAGATCCTGTATTGGGGCAAGCAGGGGAAGATGAAGGTGCACGGCAAGCAGTTCCGCCGGGCGCTGCTCCGAGAATACGGAGAAGGAGGAGCGAGCAAATGAATACCTTGTTCCAATTCTTGGCAGGTGGAGCCTTTGGCCTCTTCGCCGTCGGTTTGTTCTGGCTGGCGGTGGAGCTGGATAACGCCGAGCTGCAGGCCGGCAAGAACCCGCATTCCGGGTTTTGTCCGGAGTCTCCCACTCCCATGAAAGCTTTTGACGGCTTGGAAAAACCGTCCCGCGCCACGCGGATCGTGGAACGCAATAACCAATAGAATACCAATACAATGGACATTAAAAAATGCAAAGTAGGAACCAGAGTACAATTCAAAGGAACAATCATTGACGGATTGAATGATATAACATCCGTGTGCGTTCGCACCGACGACGGAAGCACGAAATACATCAGCCCGGAAAATCTCGAACCAGCTACGTCGCATTACGACCCGAAGCGGAAATTCCGCAAAGGGGATATTGCAAAGGTCGATTACAAAGGACGCGTGAGGAATACTGTAATCCCCGAAGGGGCAGAAGTTGAAGTCTTAAAAGATGAATGCGACCCTTGTAGAATCAAAGTCAAGGTTGATAAGCATATTGATTCTGACGGATGGATATATGTCAATGTTGACCATCTCGTGTTGATCAAGCCCATCGAGGAGATGGAGAAGGAAGAGCCCTATCTGGTGGATACTGGCGCGGTAGAAAGAAGAGACGGCGGCATTATTATGTGTTTTTCCTACGGAGAATACGGAAGGGACAATGCCGATCGCATGGCACGGAAAGTCTGTGACGAGCTGAACCGCGAATACAAAAAAATCAAGAATAGTTAAATATTCAAACCCTAGATAAATAATAAGTTATGAGTGAAGTAACTAAACGACAAGTACCCGGAGATGTCTTTTTCGAAGGACTTTCCGAGATTAACGAAGGGGCCCTTTTAGAAGCCCTGGACACCAAGATGACCAGCCTTGTTTCCGCCGTGCTGGCAACCGGGAATAATGGTTCTCTGACTCTTAAGCTGAATGTGAAGCGCAAAGGCGGCGTGAATCAAGTAGTCATTGAACCCAAGGTTACGGCCAGCATCCCGGATCCGACGATTGCCCCGCGCATCATGTTTGCCGATACCTCCGGCGCCCTGCATACGGACGACCCCGCCCAGGGGAAACTGGACCTGGATGCTCCTGTGAAGGTGACATTCCCGGCTGCTGCCGATGTTGATGCCGGAGTCCCCGCCAAGGTAGCTAAGCGCGCCTAAGTTCCCAACAACCACATAACAACATAAACATTATAGAATTAAATTATATGGATAACTTGAACGAAGAAACTCTGGCAGCCGTACGCGTGCAGGAAGTGGCGCATGGCCGTGCCGCCGTCGTGCCGAATGGATATACCCTGTATCATCTGGATTGCCTGGGCAATACGCCCCCTCGCAAGGCCGGCAGTGTTCAGCTGCTGGACCTGGAAACGCTGGCAGATTTCGTGAAGGCGGAAGATGCCGAAAATGGCGTCAGGAGCGTGATTTACGTGAGCGACAGAGAAGTAAACGCCGTGCTCAATTATTATTCCCCCGATGGTAATGGATGGGGGGACCACCAAGCCACCATGCAGCTCAACAAGACGGTGGAATGGGAGAATTGGGCCAAATACGACGGACAAGCTATGTCTCAAAAGGATTTTGTAGAATTCCTCGAAGAGAACAGCAAGGACGTGATGGAGCCCACCCCGTCTGCAATGCTGACGTTGGCGAGCAAGTTCGACATGCACCGCAAAGTGGAGTTTAAGTCCGCCTACCGGGCATCCGACGGCGAAACGAAGCTGACTTATAACGAAACGGTGGATTCCAAGAGCGGCGAGCTGAATGTTCCCACGGAGTTCACGATTGCGATTCCAGTCATCCGAGGCGCTGAAGGAGATACCACGTATCAAATCAAGGTGCGCCTGCGTGTGCGCTTGGCTGATGGGAAGCTGTATTTTGTGTACCAGCTTGTCCGCGCGGACATCCCGGAACGCAATGCGATTAAGGATATTGCCGACAAGCTGGCAAAGGATCTGCCGGAGAACCGGATTCACCGCGGCGCCGTGTGCCTGTGTACAAAATCCTCCTTCACCGGAGAAATCGACCGATAAAGTGAGTTGGCCGGGGCCAGCGCCAACTGGTCCCCGGCCTGTTATCAATAGCTAACCAATAGAATACTAATAACGTGAATACCCCTACAACAGAATCCCTGACTTTACAAGAGCAAGGACAGCAACTGTCCGTTCTGGGAGCGTTTGCCAACAGTGAACAGTTCCAGATGGCGACACAGGCCGCCGAGATGCTTGCCTCCTCCAGCATGGTGCCGGATGCCTACAAAAGGAATCCCGGTTCCTGCTTCATCGCCATCAATACCGCGTTGCGGCTGCGGATGGATCCGCTGATGGTGATGCAGAATTTATACGTCGTGCACGGAACTCCTTCCTGGTCGGGCAAGTTTGCCATCGCTCTTATTCAGACTTGCGGAAAGTTTAACGGCATCAAGTTCGAGGAACGCCGCGATGGAGAAAGGCTGGTTGGCATGCGCCTGGTGGCCACGAAGAAGGAAACCGGCGAAGAGGTCCGCGGCGTATGGGTGACGGAGGAAGTGGCGGATAAGGAAGGATGGCTGAAGAAGAATGGCAGCAAGTGGGTATCTATACCGGAATTGATGTACAGGTACAGGGCCGCGGCGTTTTTTGCCCGGACGGAGTGCCCGGAAGTCCTGAACGGGTTGAGCGTGGAGGGGGAAGCGGAGGATATCGCCGGCAAGAGCCAGCCGGATATTAAGCCGCCCCTGTTCAAGTCCAGGGAGATTTCCGGGGGCGACGTTGTGGATGCCGAGAAGGTTGCTGACTCCCCGCGGCAGCTGGGAGACGCGGAGGTTCCCGGCAAAGGCGACGTAGAAGTTCCCCCGCCCCACATCCGGCTGATGGAAGCCCTTTCCTGTACGGAAGATCAACTGAACAAGGCTATTGCGAAGGCCAGCGGCGACAAGGTGAAGGGATGGCACGAACTGAATGACAAGCAGAAGGAAAAGCTGGCGGCCAATCCTGACAAGCTGCAACCCTTTATCGGATAGGAAGGAGACGACAACATGACCGATACTGTTGAAGATGTACGTAAAGGGCTGCCCTCCGCGTCTGCGTTTGGACGTCTGGCTTTATGCCCAGGCTCGTTTACGATGGAGAAGTCCTGTCCCGACGAGAGTTCCGAGGCTGCCGCAGAAGGCACGCTGTTGCACCGCTATATGGAGTATCTTCTTTTGAAGGATGATGCAGCCGAAGAAGGAATGGAGTTTTCCTGGCATGATTTTCTGAATAGCCGGGAGTATGAGTCTGCCGAGCTGAATCATGAGCAGGTGGAGCTTTGCGGACGTGCTCTGCGTCTGCTGGATGATGTGAAAGAGAAGATCATGGGGAGGAATTATTCCGATTCCTTTTTCTCTCTCGTGTCCACCGAGGAACGCCGTTTTTTGTCCGACTGGATTGAAGGGGGCGAGTATTCCGGACAGTGGGACGCACTGTTCAGAGTTGGAGTGGATCTTCTGGTACTGGATTGGAAGTTTGGCCGTGTGGCTGTGGATTCCGCCGAGGCCAACCGTCAGCTTGAAGCCCTGGTTCCGCTGGCGGCTCAAAAAGCCAATGAAGAGGGGATTATTTACAATGGCATTTACGCGGCTATCATCCAGCCACGGGTGGCTGGTCCGGCATCTGTTACGTTTTACGATGACGAGGCGATTAGCCAGGCCGAACAGGATTCTCTTGCCGTCGCCAGGGCAGCTATGGACCCGGACGCCCCGCGCTATTGCAGTGAGGCAGCCTGCCGGTATTGCCGGGCCAAGGCGGTGTGCCATGAGGCCGCGTCCATGGTGGAACAGGCTTCCCTGATCGCTACGGACCGGGATAAGTGGGAGCTGTTTTCCCCTGCCGAGAAGGTTCAGGCTTACCGCCTGGCGAAGACGGCAAAGAAATGGGCGGCTGCTGTGGATTACCGGTTTGAACAGGATGTGGCCGCCGGCCTGATTCCCGGTTTTGAGATGGCGCCCGGACGCACCAGTTTCACGGTGACGGATCCTTCCGGGGCGTTTTCCGCGCTGAATGCCGAGTTCCCGGACGAGGTGACGGCGGAAGCGTTTGCCGGGTGCTGCAAGGTCGGCATCACGGAATTGGACAGACTGGTTCACGCGGCCCGTAAAGCGGCGGATCCGAAGGCGACCACGAAGGCCAGCCGCGAATGGCTGCGGCAGTTGCTGGCGGAGTATGGCGAATCGAAAACCACGAAGGGATCCGTGAAGGAAGTGGAAGGAGGTGCGGCATGATGACCACGCTGACCATTACCTTGCCCCACACGCCGCGCTGCCTGTCTCCTAATGCCAAGGCCCCTCTCACGCAGAGGGGGGCCATTGTAGCCGGGTACAAAAAGACGGCTGCCAAGAGCCGCGCCCGGAATATAGCCTGGGGCAGGACTTGTGAAGCCCTGAATGGCCGGAGGATGCAACCGACGCATTACCGGGTGGTCTGGTTTTTCAAGGGACCGAAGCCGGACGCGGATAATTGCCTGGCGCGCTGCAAGGCGTATCTGGATGGAGCTTGCAAGGCCCTGGGGATTGACGACCGGACGCTGGATTGCGCCGGGATTGAGCGGATTCACGACCTGGGACGCGCCGGACAAGTGGAAATCGTGTTTGAAAGGAGGGACGATGAAAACGCCTAAATGCCCGCTGTGCGGCACACCTTTGAAAGCCATACGAGGATATGATGTCCGAGGAATAACAACCGATTGGGTTGCTGGTTGCTACAACTGCTTCTTCCAGAGTTCCCATTTTTGGAAAACCAAGAAGGCATGTATTGAAGATATGGATAGGCTTGTTTCTTTGTTTCCTCCCATCATGAGGGTTTGGCCGGGGGACAAGTTGCAAGTAGAGGATGGAAGCATTTGTGAAGTGATAAACGTTAATAAAAATCTAGCAATGATGGACGTGAGGAGAGGTGAAGGAAGACCAGTATTCACGATTGCAGATACTCATGTCCTTAGATGGCCCTGGGAGATTGAGCGGAAAGGAGGACAATGAATGAGCTACATCTTTTCGCGGGCGCTGGTGGAGGCATACTTGGCAGCGAACTGCTCGGAATGCGAACCGTCTGCGCCGTCGAGCTCGAACCCTATCCCTCAAGCGTACTGCTCGCCCGACAAAATGACGGCTTACTCTCGCCTTTCCCGGTTTGGGATGACGTACGCACCTTTGACGGACGACCGTGGCGCGGCCTTGTTGACGTGGTATCGGGAGGCTTCCCGTGCCAGGACATTTCAGCCGCAGGAAAAGGCGCCGGCATTGACGGCTCCCGCTCCGGCCTCTGGCGGGAAATGCACCGAATTATCAATGAGGTACGACCGGAATTCGCATTCCTGGAAAACTCACCTTTGCTTGTGGGACGAGGACTTGCCAGAGTCCTCGGTGATCTTGCCGAAATCGGGTACGATGCGGAATGGCTTGTGCTGGGAGCGGACGATGTGGGAGCCCCGCACGTCAGAAAGCGCATCTGGATACTTGCACATGATCCCCACGCCAACGGCTTGCAACGCCCCCAACAAGGGGAGCCATTCACGGGGACCCAAGAGCCTGATGGATGTAGCGACAACAGGCTGGATGCCGGGGATGATGTGGCCAACAGCGACAACGAAAGGTCTCGACGGAGGGTCGAATTCCCGGCATGCCGCCCGGAGCCGTGGAATGTGGCCAACGCACCGTGCGGGGAAGTCCAGCGGGGAAAACCCGGAGTCATGGCTGGCCCGATATGCAGCCGGAAAAGTCTCAACTCCGCCGCTGGGGCTGGCCGTGAAATTCCCAAGCCCCCTTGCCTCGAATTACAAGAGACGTGGCCCGAAAAGCAGTCAGCAGGGATTACCCGAATTTGTCCGGATGTTTCCGACTCCAACGAGCAGTTGCGGCGGCAAGGAAAGCAACCGGAAAACAGGGAAGAAATTGATAACTGTGGTTTCACAGTTTCCAACGCCCCGCACCAAGGGGATGTGCGGGGGGACGGGGAGTTATCGGAAAATGAAAGACCTGGAAGCCAAGGGAATTATCACGCCGGACGAGCGGAAACAAATGACTGCGGGGAGTGGTGGTCAGCTGAACCCGACGTGGGTCGAGTGGCTCATGGGGTGGCCGCTAGAGTGGACCGACTTAAAGCCATTGGCAACGGGCAAGTTCCTGCAGTGGCGGCAACTGCATTCCGGGTTTTACTCGAACGATTCACGAACTACAACCCCCAACTGACACTTTTTTGATATGGAATACATGAACATCCCAACAGCCTTGTTTTCCAGCCCTGAATTCATCGGAGCTGAACCAATCCAGCGCGCTACATGGATTGCCCTGCTGGCGTGGTGCTGCACCCAAGAGAACGGCGGCATCATTGAGGGCTGCCGCTCCTGGGGCATGCGCCGCTGGATGCAGACCTGCGGGGTGATGGACAAGGAAGTCATGAACGGCGGGGAACTTTACCACTTCGACGGAGACAACCTTGTTGTTTTTGGCTACCCCGGAGGCGTACAAGAGCTTCTTGAGCGAAAGCGAGTTATTGCCCGCGAAAATGGCAAGCTCGGAGGGCGCCCCAAGAAAACCCATGTTGAAACCGACATGGAAACCGAAGAAAAACCTACGTTGGTTTCTGAATTAACCGACGTAGGAACCGAAATAGGAACCAATGTAGGGGCCAACATCCAAAACCGGAAGAAAGAAAGAAAGGAAGAAAGGAATATAGGGGGAGAAACTACTACAGTGGACAGTACACCGGGGGAAGAAGCGCCCGCTGCTCCTGTGCTGCCTGCCCGGTCGCTCCCGGTTCGGGAAAGACTGAACGACGTCCGGGGGATGCGCTGCGCCGACAATCACGCGGATCTGGGGGCTTCTCCCGGCGCCTCCAGGTTCATGGCTGCCACCCTTGCAATCAACCCGTCCTGGTCCCGGACTTTGCCAACTGCCATTGAGCAGGCAGCCGCGCTTGAAGCTTACCGTTCCGCACAGGGCCGGGTGACGCCGAGGGATATGGAGATGCTCAAGGCCTACTACTCCAGCGGCTTGACGCATGACCGGAACAATAAGGCTTTTTGGCGGCCGGACAGCCGCAAGAAGTTTTGGGAGTGTTTCGGGGATGTGCTCACTCACGCGGACCGCTGGGCCAAAGAGACGCGATGGAAGCCGACATCCGCTCGGAAGAAGCCAAAACCCGAAGAACCACGGCAGCCGGAAGGGCCCGTTGTGGATGTCGTGGACGCCGCAGCAGAAATTGCATCTCTAAGGGAGGAAATGGGAATAGGAGGTGACGAATGAAGCAGGAATATAAGAATCTATTGAGGAACATTATACACCGGAAGGTGAGTCCGTCGCAGCTGCTTATTCTGATGGAAATCCGAGACCATCCGGGCAGGATGTCGCGGGAGATTGCCACCCGTTGCCATTTGGATCCCAGCAATGTGTCTCACCGGCTGGATTATCTGGTGCAGGCCGGCGACGTGATCAGAACCGGCACACGGCCTTGCGTGTTTTATATCAGCAGGCAGGGGCGTGATTTTTTAGAGAGCCTTGAGTACTCAAAGCCAACAGGTTGATTATCCCGGGCAAGAAGTATTGATTCTCACCAAATTGACGCGCTGAAAATCAGGAGGGTAAAATATTGGTATGGGCAGAAAGGAAAGCACAAGCAAGGTCACAGAGAAGAAGAAGGAGTTTGCGCGGCTCCTGGTGGAGGTTAAAATGTCCAAAGCCGACGCTTATCGCAAAGCGTACAAACGCAAGGATATGAGTAATGACGCAGCCAGCAAGGCAGCATCCCGTTTGTCCAAAGATGGCGAAGTTTTGCGAATGATTGACGAATTGAATAAGCAACTGGATAAGTCTGCTGTGCTGACCAGGCAGCAGCGCATGGAATGGTTGTCCCGCGTAGTGACAACTCCCATCGGCAATGTTGATAGCGCATCCGATCTCTGTCAGGAGGTTTCCATGGACGAAACCGGAGCGAAATTTAAGATGCCCTCAAAAATCGCCGCTATTGCCGAGCTTAACAAGATGGATGGCGCATACACTCCGCAGAAGATGGAAGTGGATGCAGGAGAGAATTTTATAACCCTGCTGTCCTCCCTGCCTTTTGAGCCTCCCGTGAAGCAGGGATAAAAACGTTGATTCTCGCCAACTTGCATTTCCCGTGTTTTGTGGCTCATGATTGAGCCATGTTAAATTTTCTGGGAATGACGCGCCATTTGTCCACGACGGCAGGCTATGCCAAGCGCATAGGCTGGCTTTTGTTCGAGGATGTGACGCAATCTCCGTTCCCGGTAACAGGAGTTTCTTTCACCGGTGTGGTGAAGACGGAACAGGGAGACTTGCCCGTTGTTATTGAACACGGCGAGCAAGAACATTGTTTGGAGCTTACTTTTCCTGCCCTGCCTGTTGGCCGCTGGCCGTATGCCATTCATGCACAGGATGAGTCCGGAGAGGATTTGAGGCTGTTTTCCGGTTATATTGGGGCCGTGGATTCTGTGGCTCCTGTTGAGTCGTCCACGGTGTACGATATTCCTGCAATGGGTGTTACGATACCTGTTGAGGCAAGTAAGACGATCAAGGCACAGTGGCTTTCCAACACGGCCTCCATTATCGCGGCCCAACAGGCGCAACAGAATGCCAACACATCCTCCACCAATGCGGAAACGGCGAGCCAGGCAGCCAAGACGGCAACGGACGCGGCAGCCACCGCTGCAGGACGGGCCGAAGAGGCGGAAGGCTATGCAGGGGCTGCCTGGGCCTCCAAAAGGGCTGCCGCCGATTCTGCGTCCGCCGCCGGCACGTCCGCAACTAACGCAGCCCGTGACGCCAAGAGCGCCAATGACGCTAAAACGGATGTGGAGTCGCTGGCCGCCACCTGGCCGGAAACGGTCAGCAACGGGGAGAAGAAGATTGTTGAGGCCGGGAATAAGGCTGTTAATGCTATTCAGGACAAGCAAGCCAATTCTGTTCTTGCCGTGGGACGTGCCTCACAGACCGCGCAGCAGAATATAGCCGGCGCACGAACGGATGCCGTTGCCGCCGTGCAAACGGCGCAGGAGAACGCGGTGGGGAAGATTGATCCCATTGTCCTGCGTGCCGAAACTGCCAAGGAAAACATTGACCAGGCGGAGAGGCGCATCAATACGGCGGAGTCTAATGCCGCAACCTCTGCCACCAGCGCGGCCAACTCCGCGACGGCGGCGGCTAACGCCCTGGCGGCCATGCCTCAAGTGGACGCCTCCGGCAACATGACGCTGGCCGGAGGTCTGACGGCGGCGGGGGCTATTAACGCCAACGGCGGCGTCAACATCCCGCTGGCCGTGGGGGCACCGACCGATACGTCAGCGGTCAACTGTCTTTATGCTATGGGTCTGGCAGGAGCCGTGCAGGCGTTGATTCAGCCTATATACCTTAATTCCAGTTCGATCACAGTCGCGGGTTCCATTTCTAAAGCTTCCAACGGTACTCTTGCCGGGTTGACGCAGCGTTTTTCGGTGGGCGCGGCTTCTGCCGGGTCCAATGCGTACGGGTCAGCGGTTATTCCCCTGATAGGGCCTAACGGTCAATTTAATTACAGTTCCGTGTGCGGATTTTCCCTTGCGGTCAGCGCGACAGCCTTCGCTAAATTTACTTTTGGCATAGGCCGCGGCTCAAAAACCAACAGAACCGGGTTGACGATGGATTCTTATTCTATGATTCCGGGGAACGAGCTGGCCGTCAACCATGGGGAAATCATCGATGTTACCATCAATACTCCTTACGATACTGTCCGCAAGGGGTATGAAATCAGAGTAAGGGAAATTTTTTATGTAAAGTCCGTTGGACACTGGCAGGTGAAGACGACAACCGTATTTCTTCCGGTAGGCCATAATGAGCTGATGCCAAACGGGCTGAACAGGCTTATTTACATGCAGAGCGGGCCGCCGAGTACAGCAGTGCGGGAGGAAAAGGCGGCTCTTTATATGGAGCTGGGAGGCGGCAGTACCAATACCCTGTTCAAGATAGCTTCTCTCCGCGGCTTCATCGCTTTCGAGGCAGGAACAGGCGTAAGCACCCTGATTATCGACGCGCGCAATGAGAAAACATATGCCCTTTCAGCCGACGCGGGCACAGGCACCAGGCACCTTTATGCCAATGGATTGACCAATCCAACCTATCACGCATTGGAAGCAATGGCCGTCAATGCCATTGAATCCGAGGAAACAGCGGCTTTTGAAGATATTAACGTACCCATTGAAGAATCATGAATATTTCGGAGATACAAATACTGTTCCCTCGGCCCGGCAACTGGCAGGAATTCACGTTGACGGCCATTTATCAGGACGCGGACGGTTACACCCGGACAGACCGCTACACAGCGGACGAGATACCAGCGGAACAGACCCCGGCCATGGCCGCCGTCGTTGCCGCTCTGGTGGAACTGGGCGAGGACTGGCAAGCCGTCCAGGTATGGGCAAGGCTGGGAAAAGATGTCCTGACCCTTGCGGAGGATGGTGCCTATACAATGATTGATGCGGTGTCTTTGACCGTTGAGGCCGTCCATGCGGAGACCAAAGGCCGCAGGATATTTACGGTTTATGACTACCCGGAGTTCATCATTACCGACCCTGGAGCCGTGGCATTTTTTAAATACTTCACAAAGCAAAACCATGAGTAAATTAAGTGACGAGCAAAAGCAGGCCGCCCTTGAGGCGGGGAAGCAGGGCATGAAAGATGCCTACGAAAAAAGCAAAACTAAAACCGGCCTGAAGTGGTGGGAACGCCTTTTGTGGGTAGTCCTGGCAGGTGCTGCCTATGCGGCTTCCGCTCTGCTGGGTGGCTGCGGCCATTCCGTTGACGTGACGCCGGGCCGCACCGAGGTATGCAAAGACGGCTCCTGCCTCGTCATTGAGCAGGGGCATATTTCCTATTCCCAGGCCCAGCCTGTTACGGACGTTCCGCCCGTTGTGCAAACTCTCAAGAAATAAGATCATGTGCAAACCCCTTAAAGAATATTTGGCCGTTGTGCGGGAATATAAGGATACGATTGTGATGTTTATCGGCATCGCGGCGTGCGTGTTCGTGTATTGCGATTTCCGCGCCCTTGCCGCTACACAGGCGGAGACGGCCGCCAAAACAGCGGAAATCCTGCGGACCATGGACGGGAGGCTTTCCGCCCTGGAACATCAGAGAGGAGGCCGTAGCGGTGAATAAGCTGCTGAATCCTTCCGTTCTTTTGCCGCTGATGGGGTGCGTGATGGCCGGCGTTTTTGCCGCGTTAGGTGAAACGGAGGCAAGCATTGTCGCGTTCTGCTTCCCCATTGCTAGCCTTGTGTTCCTCCGATGTGCGGAACGCTGCCCAACTGTAAAGTTTTTCTTACAAGTTCCCTTTAGTTAATAATCAATAGTTTCCGCATGCCTACCCTGTACATACTCATTGTGGACGAACCCGGAAAGGAGCAGTGGATGAAAATTTTTCTTACCGAAAGAGACGCCGCTTTTTTCCTGGCTCAATTCAATGAGTGGCATTTGCATGCCAAGTGTCATTGCTACACCGTGGAAGGCAAGCGGCTTGCGCAACTTATCGACAATCTGAACGAATGAATACTACAGAAAGAAAGATGGCTGCGGCCATCCTCCGGTTTGAAGATAGCCGCGTTACCGGGCCGGATTCCCTGCGCGTTTCCCGCCTTCCTGCCGCCGACAAGGGCGGCAAGTGGGAGATTTGCGGCATTTGCGACG